>Ga0206814_10001_pt1 | contig 77963 bp, 77 predicted proteins | sample Alteio_BWOrgCont_90_FD_152850 | JGI IMG/M metagenome (GOLD analysis project Ga0206814, IMG submission 152850) | Enriched cells from forest soil in Barre Woods Harvard Forest LTER site, Petersham, Massachusetts, United States -... | ecosystem: Environmental > Terrestrial > Soil > Temperate forest >...
AACGCTCTATAACACGTCGAACGGAAGCATCTATGAGCCGGCTGAGGCTTATGCCGTGGTAGAGGAATGGCTTCTCGGATCTTCCTTTGAAGGAGCCTGCCAGCCATCGGGCACCATCTACACCTGCAACCTTGTCTCGGCAAGCGGGGTCACCGAAGAAATTGTATGGAATACCGCCGGCGCGGCGACATTCAATTCTTCGCCGTACACGCAATGCACTACCGTCACCGGCAACGAATGCGCCGTTAAGAACGGCGCCGTGACTATTGGGACACAACCGATGCTCCTTACACCGTAGTTACGGCTTCCAAGCCGGTCCGCGAACACTTTTCCCGGCAGCGCATTCGTCATCTGCCGTGCTCGATGACCGCCGCGTCGTTCAGCACCTACCGCATTCCCGCCAAAAGTTGGTTCGGTTTTCGATGGCGTTTGCCGGGAGCGCCGGACCCTCCTCGATGAAGCGGCCCCCTGGTTCGGCGCAAATGTGCATGATGTGGGCAGCCAATCCACCATTTCCGCGAACTAAAGCTTCTTGCTATCGATAGCCGTTTCACGAGCAGATTCACCGCGCGAAATTTGGGCTGGGTCGGAGATTGTTTGTGGTAGTATTACGCGCAAACCAGTTATTACAGGCGGATAACGTGAGACTCGACACCTTTTCGCCAGCCACGGCGCAGCGGTTTCTTTCGGCTTTAAACGGATCGCGGGAGTGCGCGCCGGTGCTAGGTGTTGATGAAATTCTTCGCCAACGTTCGCAAGAGGCTTTTCTCGTTCATCTGCGCAGCTTGGCCGATCAATGGATCGCGACCGGAAGAACCTCCGGCGAATACGGTGAAGACCCTCGCAAGCGCGCGCTCACTACGGCGCTAAAGATAACGCTCAACAAATGGGCGGCTGGCAATAAGCTAGATAGTCGATTTGACGACGCTGGCGAATGGATTGTGTCGCTGCCGGTTGTCAAGATCAGCTTCGCCGGAGAAGGCGTTTTGATCACACTAATTGAAGCGGCCGTGCAAGAGGCAGTTCGATTGTTTGCGGCTTTCTTTGATTCTCCGTACCGCTATCTGCTCTGCCAATGCCGTTCGTGTAACACGTACTACTTCAGCCAGCGTCAGAGGAAGAGTCTTATTAAATATGGAACCTACTGTCGACGTCAGCGCCGAATAGCGTCGGCGTTGCGTTCATACAAAGCCAAGCGCGCGTCGGCTCAGGAGAGGCGGCTCCAGGTCGCGGCGATTTGGAAAAACAAGTTTCCTAAAGACATTCAGGGCGATTGGCCCAAGGAGGCAGCGTGGATTGCAAGTAAGGTCAATGACAACATGAGCCCAATCGGGACACCGATAGGGCGAAATTGGGTAACGGTCAACAGAGCCGAAATCGAGAGGCGTAGCACCGCATTGCAGGCGCCTCCCAAATCCTTGAAATCCGGTCCCTGAATAATGTTTGGCGCTCTCGCGCAAAGCGCCTGTACTGTCCAAGGGTATACCGTGGGGAACACCAAGCGAGGGAGTGTGACACAGATGGGACAAGCTCGTTTGATCGATGGACCTTCAAAACGACTGCCCGTGTCGAAAAAGACTACACGGCCCCTGGTTATCAGCGAAGAACTAAAGGGACATTCGTATCGGCCGTCAATGGGCGTGTCGCCAGGACCCATTCGCTCCGTGGTCGAAGCAGAATCCAACGGGGGACCGTTACGTATCCGCGAGGGATGGGCGGCGAAATCGACCCTGTGGGGTTCAAAAATCAGTCGACGCCTCTGCCAAGAGAAGTGACTTCTATCAGTGAGGCCTGCCGAGGTCAGAACCTCACTGAGTTTGAAGTCTGGTTGCACACCCAAGAGCGAAGCTAAACTCTCGCAGCAACGAGGCCGCACTTATAGATGGCGGGTCGAAACAGAAGCGGGCACGGCAACCAATTCTACTCGCCAATACCGCACGAGCAGACACCAGCGCTGCTGCCTTCGGTTATTGCTGTCTTGCAGCCCTTTACCAGACCGCTAAGTTCTCCCGCGCTCAGGGTGGCGTCCAAGAACGCTGTCTCGGTAATGCTGTTATCGTTTTGGATATGAGTCCCCCAAGCGCGAATCCCGGCAGCCGGCGACGGCATTACCGGGTTGCAACCCGTAACGGTCGGCAGGGAAGAGACGATTTTGATGTCACCGCTCGTAGGGAGGCCCCCACTCAGGGGATTCGAGGTGAGATTGAGGTTCACGCTGATTGTGACCAAGCCGTCGGGAGTCACCAGGCAACCGCAGCATTCGGTCAACTGCTGGTCCGGCTTCAGCACGTAAATCAGGGCGCACACGTCCCCATCCTTATCGCCCGTGGTGCCGACCGAGGTCCCCACGTTCGTGATTTGGACCGTAGCGTCGGGGCCAGCCCCGTTGGCGTTCGAGTAGTAATTCACCTTAAAGGTGTCCGGAGGCGGCGCGGTCTGGGCGGACAGGGCAGCGACTGACACAAATGCAGCGGCCGCGATTGAGATCGTTCTAAGCATCGTTTTCCTCGGAAGCACCTTATTGCGCCAAAGAAACTTCCCTGGCGGTTCTTGCCGGGTGGCTGGACCGGCGTTGCCCATTCTCTCTGCAAATCACCCCATTGCTCGTTTCTTCCGATGGGGCGTCGTGTGTAACATAATGAACCGAATAGCTCCTCTCGCGCAAGGGCCGATTCTGCTATTTGTGGAGTCAAGCGTGACTTTTGTACCACCGGTACTAGAAATGAACGCATACCGGCGAAGGTTTAGACGGTCGCAAGTCACGCGGCGAAGTTGGCCAGCACTGTATTACAATCAACCCTGCTGGAAGATTGCCTGTCAAAGCTCTACCATTGCCGTGGTTGACATCCATTCCCACATTCTGCCCGGTCTCGACGACGGCTCCCCCACCTTCGATATAAGTCTTGAGATGGTCCGGATGGCGTTTAAGACTGGCACGACCGACATCGTGGCGACTCCCCACGCAAACACCTCTTACCGTTACGAGCCTGAGCGAATCTCGGGTCTCATTGGCCAATTACAAGGAGCCGTGGCAGACGGCATCAAGATCCACCGGGGTTGTGATTTCCATCTTTCGCCTCACAATATTCAAACCGCCTTGCGGGAACCCTCCCGCTTCGCGATCAACGGTCTAAGCTACCTGCTGGTCGAATTTCCAGAGGTGACCTTGTTTCAAGGGATCGAGGAGATCTTCAATAACCTCCTCTCCGTCGGCTTGACGCCCGTCGTGACGCACCCGGAACGGAACCAGCATCTGGCGGCAGACATCCCGCGCCTAAGGCGCTGGGTCGAAAATGGAATTCCGTTACAAATTACGGCGCAGAGCCTGCTGGGGAAATTTGGCGTGGAGCGAGCGCGGTGGTGCTTGCAAATGTTGAAGGAAGGGCTGGTGCACCTTGTGGCCAGCGACGCGCATGACCTTGTCAGCCGCCCGCCACGGCTGGATGAAGCCCGAGATTTTCTGATTGATCAATTTGATGAAGAATTTGCGAACGTACTGCTCGAAGTCAACCCTCGTGCTGTGATTGAAGGGCGGCGCTTCGAAATCAGGCCTTTTCCGCTTCCACCGAAAAAGCGAAGAAGATGGTTTCCCTTCGGGCCTTCGCACGTTGTGTAAGGATGAGCACTTCGCAAGGCCGTTGACCTCACCAGTCGTCGGCGCCGATCCCTTCTTGTTGCCGCAAAATCTCGACTGTGGATAATTAGAGTGCCAAATGAACAAAGATGCGATATGCTCAATCAATCATGCGCTTTGATCCCCAGATCCATGGTCACCAATCTGATCTGGCCTTGGCGCAGGAATATTGGGGAAATGATGACTAGCGAGCAGCCTCAAGTTTCGTCTACATCGCCGCGCGATCGTCGTCACTCGCGGTTCACGAGCCATGCAAAGACCGCTGCCGTCCTACGCTTGCTCAAGGGCGAATCCGTTGAGACTGTAAGCGACGAACTAGGGATAACTATCGGTCGCTTGGAGCGCTGGAAAGACAGGTTCGTCTCCGCTGGCTCTGCCGAGTTGGCAAAGCGAACCGATGTTCCCTCGAATCGCTGGGTAGCAAAACATTTGGGTTCGATCTGGCAATGGATGTGGTTGCTGGCCGCTCTGGTGGCCATCATCAGCATCCTGACAGTGTTCATGCAGCGCGGCGGGTGATTGAAGCGGTCGCGCGCTAATTTGGGATTGAGCGCATCCACGTTCTGTCTGCCACTACACATGTCAGCTACAAAACCATCACGATCGCGCACAGCATAAGTTTCAAAACAAAATATCGTTAACATGTATTTAACGCGTTTTTGGGCCGGCTTTCCATAATGGTCGGCTTTTTCAGTACTTCTAGTCCTGCCAGTACTCGACGTAGAGTTGTGCGGAACAGACCTCAGGGATACGATTTGAGAAGCCTCTGTAAAGTCCGGAAAAGAAGAGCCATTTAGCAATCGTTAAACACCTGTCATACATTTACTGCTTGACGGGAAAGTAATTCTCGCTTAGACTTGAAAACCTCTTCGCCTTAGAAAGTGGCGTCTACGGCGATCGAGTGTTTTCCAGATATTAAATGCAATAGTGACATGAAAAAGGACGGTAGTCTGTCCGAATGGCAGCATGCCACTCGTAACACAAACGTGAGAGGAGTGCCAAGCGAATGCGGCTAGATAATTTTCCGCAAGCAGTCGTCAGTCCTCTGCCCGTCGAATATATAGAATCGGAGCACTGGTTCGCCATCTACGTTCGCTCGCATTTTGAGCGAGCTGTGGAGCAGTGCCTCAGGGGAAAGGGATATCAAGCGTTCTCACCCTTTTACCAGACGAAGCGAAAGCGGTCAGGCCGCACCAAGACACTTGACCTGCCCCTCTTCCCTGGATACGTCTTCTGCTGTTTCAATCCCCATAAGCGGCTACCCGTCCTGACGACGCCTGGCATCGTGAACATTCTAGGATCGGGCAATGTTCCAGAACCGGTTAAGCTTTCGGAAATTCGTTCCATTCAAACCGTTGCCGAGTCGGGTCAGCCTGTTAAGCCGTGGCCCTTTCTCCAGCAGGGCCAGAAGATTCGCATCGAGGCCGGCCCTCTTACGGGAACTGAGGGCACACTGCTCCGGGTTAAGAACCAGTTCAAGTTAGTTGTGACTGTGACTCTGCTACAGCGATCGATGGCCGTGGAGTTAGACCAAGAACTCGTGCGCCCATTGTTTTGAACACGTCCGCCAACGCCAGCAGGGGCACGGCACTTACATGAGAACTGGGTGCTTTGAATTTTCGGGCGTTCACCTCAACCTGTGCTGGCGAGCGATGCATTGGGACTAGTACTCGATCTCTCCCAAAAGATCGCTTACAGCTCTGATTACCACTTTGTTTACATTGACCTAGCTATATAGTTCAGTTAACCTTTACTCCTAGGGACGCTAATTTATCGTGCGTGAGCAATGAAGACTTACGAGGCCGGTGATCTAGTCGATGACGCAGCTCGCATCTTAGCGAGTCCCCTGCCACGGCGGCAGGCTCTAAAGGCGCTCTCCGGTGTTCTGACAGGAGGTCTGCTCGCTGCGTTGGGTGTTAGACGAGCCGATGCGCAAACATGCAACCCGGCGTGCAAGAGCGGGGAGACCTGTTGCCGTGGCTTAAACGGTCAGGGATTCTGCAGTATTCCAGGTGGTACTTGCTGCGGCAATACTTCCTGCACTGACGCGCAGCAGTGCTGCCGGACAACCGCCGTGCCCTTTTGTACAAGCAACCCGACTTGCTGCGGGAACAGTTCATGTACTAGCGGCGAGGCCTGCTGCGCAAACACTGTCTGCTGTTCCACGAATCAATTTTGCGTTAACGGACGCTGCCAGTCCTCGCGATCCTGATCGACCCGTCTCGGAATTGAGATGAGTAACACGCTGCCCTGGCGCACTTCTCTTACTCGTCTGTCTGTGCTCGTTTCGCTTGCGCTATCTGCAGCTGCGTTGGTCTACGCCTGCTTCGATCAAACCACCTCAGCAGAGGCGGGTTGGAATATCTCGTTACTGTTGACGGGCGTCGCAGCAGCTTGTTATTTTTCGGCACGTGCCTTTGCTGACCCTCCACAGGTCGCGCGTGGAATGTGGGCCTTGTCGCTCCCGGCCATCTTTGTAGGATTCCAACTTCTGCCGCTGCCCTTGCCGATCGTAAAGTTGCTTTCTCCCGAGCGAGCTAAGCTCGTCGAAAGTTTGGCGCCGATCATGCATCCGCCCGCTCTCGCTCCCATTAGCATCCATGCAGCCACGACGGCCTCTTTCTTTCTTCGAACTCTCACCTACGGCATTACAGCGCTTCTGATCTGCGAAGTGTGTCGATACTCGTGGCGGCGGAAATCCTGGACGGTCGCCTTTCCGCTAATCGGCCTTGCGGCAGCGGAAGCTTGCCTCGGAATCATTCAATTTGCCAACGGTACTGAGGTGGAAGGAACATACCGCAGCAAGGACCATTTCGCTGGGCTTCTAGAAATGGTGTTGCCGCTCGCGGTCGCCTACGGAATCTCTCGTTTAAGAGATTCAGATGGAGCAAGGGGTATCTCAACGTCGAGATCACTGCAAGCCGGTATCGCTTTCGCTTGCGCAGCTGCGATATTGACTGGCTTGATTTATTCCTTATCCAAAACTGGATTCGCGGCGGGTATCGGCGCGTTATTTGTGATGGGTACCATCGCAGTCATATTCACTTTCAATGGGATTAAACGGTGGTTTGGGATTGGAGTGCTGGGTGTCTCCGCCGCCATGATGTTCGCATTTCTACCAACGCACGAACTTGCAAGCGCATACGTGAGCGTTTTGTCCAACAATCCTAGCTCAATAGAGGGGCGTGCGCCAATTTGGAACGATTCCCGTCAACTGCTCAGCAACTACCCTTTAGTTGGAACCGGGCTAGGCACGTTTGAGACGGCCTTTCTGAAGTATCAAACTTCTAACCTCGACTGGGATTTTGCTTTCGCGCATAATGACTACCTTCAGTTGGCGAGCGAGCTTGGTGTCGTGGGATTTCTGATCTTCGGGGGATTGTTCGCGGCAGTCCTAAGAAGAACCATACGCGCAACACACAGCGAAGATTGGAACATTCGACTGCTTGGCGTGGGCTGCACCGGCGCTCTCGCTGCGATCGGCATTCATAGTTTGGCAGATTTCAATCTCTATATCCCTGCCAACGCACTTCTGCTCTCCTGGATCGTGGGAATGTCAATGTCCCTGCCAAAAGCCTCATATTCATCGCAGTCGTCCTCCAATGCTGTGGAAGAAGGATTAGTTAAGCGGCCAAATGTGCTCAAAAGAGTGGCTCGATCAACCGCCCCTATTTTCCTCGGCACGGTGTTGATTCTCTGCGCGATTGTAGGGCTGGTGACAAACGCGGGCAATCCCACCGCGGAAAGCGCCCTCTGTCGTTTGGGACTTTGTGATACTGGAACCGTCTTGGCGGCCGGCACGGGCCCAAATAGGGTCGTGGCGCCTCTGACCAGATTAGGGGAAGCAGTGAAGACCGACCCTGCGGCTCCGGAGCGCTGGTGCGATCTGGGAGACGCTTTCCTCCAGCTTGGGCAAGTCGGGCAAGCCCACTATTGCTACTCGAGGGCTCTGAACCTGGGGCCTGAGATTCCACCTATTCTATTCAGGGCCGCGAAGTTCTATCATGCTGTCCGCCATGACTATGCCTCCTTAAAACAAGGCTCGTTTGTTCTCGAGAAATCCAACGTTTACCAGACAGCAGTATTGGATTGGTATCGGGATCAAAAGTTTACCGTGAGTGACATCCTATGTCGAGGTCTTCCGCCGGGCCCTCGTGCCCTGCAGTCGTATCTATATTATTGGATTGGATTAGGAGACCTTGCGAACGCGCAGACAACCTGGAATTGGGCTCTCTCGCACAATCTTGCAGATGTCTCCGCAGCACGTGATTACGTCAATTTCGTCTTTGGGAAGGGCAACTACGAAGAGGCCGCTATGGCTTGGGGCAATTTCTTGGGCGATCGCAAGCGCGGTTATCGTCAATCCGATTGGATATTCAACGGCGATTTTGAAATGGAGCCTTCGGGCGTTCCCTTTGATTGGAACCTAGGCAGCCCCAATGAACAGGTGGATACTGCTCTCGATTCGAATGTGTCACACAGCGGGAAGCATTCGCTGCGCATACGGTTCCTCGGAATAGAAAACGTGGACTATGCCGGTGCGATCCAGAAGACCTCCGTGCCTTCGGGCACTTATCATTTCACAGCATTCATCCGCACACAAGACATCACTACAGATCGCGGGATCGCTTTTCGTGTCTTTGATCCAGAGAACTCCTCGCGCCTTGACACCAAGACGAAGGAGTTCCTTGGTTCCACCGACTGGACAAGGGTTGAAGCGTCACTCCGAGTGCCCCGGGAAACGAAGTTGCTTGAGATTCAAGTGATTCGCCAACCGACGCTAAAATTTGACAATAAAGTAAGCGGTACCGCCTGGATTGACGGCGTCAGCTTGTCCAGAATGGAGTGAAAGGAACTGAGCCGAAGTTGAGCTGAATCGTATATGAATGTAATTATCTTGCTAGCTCGGATAGCCCTAGCCGTGGTCTTTGGCATCGCCGGCATCGCAAAATTCGCCGATCTCTCCGGTTCGAAGAAGTTGATGTCTTCCTTTGGCCTCCCCGAGTTCATGGCAGCCCCCGTGGCCGTGCTTTTACCAATTGCTGAGTTGGTTTGTGCGGTCGCACTGATTCCCCTTGCCACGGCTTGGTGGGGCGCAGTAGGCGTGCTTGTCCTCCTCTTCAGCTTCATCGCTGGCATCAGCAGCAGCTTAATGAGTGGTCGCCGACCAGATTGTTACTGTTTTGGGCAAATCCATTCTTCTCCCATTGGTCCGCAAACGCTTATCCGAAATGCACTACTAGCAGCAGTCGCCCTAACAATCGTCTGGCGAGGCCAGCAGAATGCTGGAGCGAACCTCACAGATTTGATGCATGGCATCAGCGGGACAGAATACGCCCTAGCTGGTCTTGCAATTGCGGTAGCAGCGGTCGCCGCATTCGCATTGTGGGGACTTATCCATGTGCTGCGGCAAAATGGTCGTCTCCTGCTGCGTCTGGAGGCTGTAGAGGCTAAGTTAGCAGGGAGCGTTCAGGCGCCATCACCGCCAGGGTTGCCTGTAGGGAACGAGGCTCCCGCTTTCGACCTGCCGGATCTCACCGGGGATACCGTCTCCCTTAGGACATTATTCGAGCGAAGGAAGCCATTGCTCCTGCTTTTCAGTGAGCCTGGATGCGGTCCATGCGACGCTTTGTTTCCTGAAGTCTCACAATGGCAGCGCGACTATCGCGACCGGCTATTCATTGTCCCAATCAGCCGGGGCGATCTGAAGGAGAATCGCGGCAAAGTTACGAAATACGGTGTTCAAAACATTCTCATTCAGTTCGATCGGGAGATTGCTGAAGCGTACCAGGCGAACTCGACGCCCAGCGCGGTACTGCTAAAAGACGGGCGTGTTGAAAGTTCTCTTGCCATCGGTGCTGACGAGATTCGAGGACTCGTAGCGCGTGCGACTTTACCGCCTCCCGTCAAGACCGGAGACTTGGTCCCATCGCTCCGTCTTCCGGATCTCAGCGGCGAAATGATTGATCTGTCACAAATGAAAAGCGGACGCACCGTAATGTTGTTCTGGAATCCCTCCTGCGGATTCTGCCAACAGATGCTCGAAGACGTAAAACAGTGGGAATATGATCGGCAGGCCAATACACCAGAGCTCCTGATCATCTCCGCGGGCGCTCTGGATGACAATCGTAAGCAAGGATTTCGATCACGCGTGCTTCTCGATCCATACTACGCTGCGAGCCAAGTCTTTAACTCGGGCGGGACGCCTTCCGCGCTCATGGTAGAACAGGGCAGGGTCGCGTCCAGCGTTGCCGTGGGTGCTCAAGCTGTACTCGCACTGGCAGCTTGGGTTCCTGTCAATGACTGAACAACTCTTCTCCCACTTGTGTTGCTTAATTGCGGCTCCGCTCAGTAGTGTTTTTCACAATATGTCATGCGCAGAACGAAAACACTTGTGTATTACAGTGCCGTATTTAACGTATACTTTGAGTGCTTACGTTTTTTGTTGACACTCAGGTATTAATCCTGTTAGGATACGGGCCTGCCTCGTACCTGAGGTTGTTCGATCAGGAAACACCGAACGTTTTCTGCGAACGCAAGACGGCTCAGTAAAAACTCAAACAACTCAATGTACACCACAGGGCGGTAGCTTGGCTCGATCGTGTACTTACCTCTCTAACATCCAGCTAAATGCACCTTTGGGCGGAGAGCCATAAGGTATGTCCCTGAAAAGAAGCAAAATGGTTAGCTTTCGATTATCACCTGCAGAATACAGCAGGTTTCGCCAGGTTTGTGCGGCAAAAGGGGTCCGAAGCATCTCGGATCTGGCGCGCGTAGCAATGACGCTGGTCGCGTCGCAAGAAGTGGAGATCGACCCACTGTCAGATCAAGTGAGAGAGATTCGCACGCAGGTGCAGTCGCTATCGCTTGAGTTGGACCGAATCTCGCTCGCCGTCGAAGCTCGCAAGGCAGCAAAGGCGGCCGTGTAACTCGCCGCTTTCACGTGTAGATTCTCGGTGCGCCTTCTCCTTATCAATCAGTTCTTTTGGCCCGACACCGCGCCCACGGGCCGGTTTCTGTTGGATGTAACCCGCGCCGTTGAGACCGAAGACATTAAAATGACAGTGATCTGTGGCGCATCGGGCTATGGGACGACGGATGATACGCCGTGCCCACCCGTGCGGATCTTGCGTCCTTCTGCGACCCGCTTTTCTCGAGACGTTGTGGGGCGAGTGTTGTCTTACGCCTCTTTCCTCGCGGGCGCTGTTGTCGCTGGCTTTCGGATTGGCCGTCCCGACACGGTGGTCACGCTAACGACACCGCCACTGACTTCGGTGTTCGGGAGAATGCTCAAGCTCTCGCGCGGCTGCCGGCATTTCGTTTGGGAGATGGACGTCTATCCGGATATCGCTGTTGATGTCGGCACTCTCAAGCTCCGCTCGATGCTGACCTGCATTATTGGCGCATTGGCGGACTGGTCACGCCGCAATGCGGATGGCATCATCGTGCTGGGTGAGGAGATGAAAGTCCGGCTCATCGCGCGAGATATTCCGGAACACAAGATCCACGTTGCAGAGAATTGGGCCGATGGCAAGGATATTAGCCCTCGCCCCTTCCCCGAAGGACCTTTAGCCGTCCATTATTCCGGCAACTTCGGACTGGCACACGACATCGACACAATTTTCGGCGTGATCAAGCAATACGCAAATGATCCACGATTCAAGTTTATATTTGCCGGTGGCGGCAGCCATCGACAGCGTGTGGAATACTTCTGTCGCGAGCAAGGCATTGCCAACGCGCTCTTTCGCCCCTATTCATCTCGCACTGAACTAGGGGCGAGCCTCGCCGAAGGACATCTAGGGTTGGTGACACAGTTACCCCAGACCTGTGGCTCCATCGTCCCCAGTAAGACATACGGGATCATGGCGGCTGGTAGACCGATTCTCTATATCGGACCGCGCGAAGGAACTCCAGCGCGAATAATCGACCGATTTCAGTGTGGCTGGCAAGTGAGTCCCGGCGATCACCAGGGCTTGGTTCACCTTCTGGAAACGCTTGACTCCGAAAGGCATTTGATCTTTCAGGCTGGCGCCCGTGCTCGCCACGCATTTGAGAAGTATTATGACCGGCCGATCGCTACAGCACGGATCGTGAAGATCCTCGGCTTGACCTCTGCTGCGATCGGCGTGCCGGCCCCAGACCCACGGAAGGCATTCGACTCGACCGAGGCGCCCGTTACCAATCACTGAAACCGCTCCCACTACGTTTGGAGACAACAGTGCTGTCGCTATTTTTTCTAGGATCGATTTCCTTCGTGCTGTGCCTGTTTTTGACGCCCGTGGTGCGTGGCGTCTTCCGTCGCTACGGACTTGCGCACCGCGGCGGCGAAACAGCCGGCAACCATTATCCGATTCCGCGAGCCGGCGGTGTTGCCATCGTAGTGTCTTATCTTCTCGCTTATCTCTTGCTGCTGGCCGTACCGCTGAAGGCGGGTGACATCGTCTGGGACTCCCTGAATTTCACTCTCCGCTTGCTGCCAGCCGCTGGACTCGTCTTCCTCATTGGACTGGTCGACGACATCGTCGGCCTCGAGCCTTGGCACAAGCTCACAGGTGAGGTAATCGCCGCGGGTATCGCTTATTGGGCGGGTATTCACATCCATCGTTTAGCCGGGTATGGCGAAGGGGCTTGGTGGAATCTTCCCGCAACGATTATCTGGCTGGTGGCATGCACCAACGCCATTAACTTAATCGATGGCGTGGATGGTCTCGCGACGGGCATCGGACTCTTTGCCACCTGCACAACATTGATTGCCGCACTTATCCAGCAGAATACCGCCCTAGCGATCGCCACGGTCCCGCTCGCAGGCTGTCTGCTCGGGTTTATCCGCTACAACTTCAATCCCGCGACGATCTTCCTCGGCGATTGTGGCAGCCTGTTCGTCGGTTTCCTGCTCGGTTGTTACGCCGTCGTTTGGAGCCAGAAAGCTGCCACGATTCTGGGCATGACGGCACCACTCATGGCGCTATCCATACCCCTCTTGGACATGACAGTGGCCGTTGCTCGTCGCTACCTCCGCCGACAACCTCTGTTCGAAGGAGATCGTAATCATATCCATCACCGGCTCCTGAACCGGGGCTTTACGCCTCGCAAGGTTGCGCTGGTCTTGTATGCATGCGCCGCAGTAGGTGCAGTCGGTTCTCTCGTTGTAGCGAATCGGAATATTTCAGTATTCATCATCCTAGCGTTCTGCATGACCACCTGGATCGGGATCCAGCACCTCGGTTATGTCGAGTTTGGCGTAGCGGGGCGATTGCTGATCGACGGCGCTTTCCGCCGTCTCCTCAACTCTCACATCTCAATCGAAAACCTGGAAGACAGCCTCGCCGCAGCTTCCACGCTTGAGGATTGTTGGAGTGTCCTGCGACAACACTATCGGGAGTTCGGCTTCTATCGGATTGAGATGCAAATGGCGGGGCAGAAACTCAACGAATGCGCGGAATCGCAACCATTACAATTCTGGAAGGTGACGATTCCGATCTCGGACGTAAGCTACGTTGAGTTGCATCGTGGCTTCGGGCCGGCACAACAACACCAGGTCGTCGCCTCGTTTGTGGACGTGGTACGTAGGATACTTGAGCCAAAGTGCACGGCCTTTGAACGGATTGGTCCTCAGTCGGAGCGTGCCCGCATAGCAATGATTGCAAGCGCATGATCCGACGAGCGTCTGTTGACGTGCGCTACCGAGCCGCTGCTCTTTCTTGCATTACTTTGAACCTGATATTCGCGTTCGTAATTCCATAGTGTCCCTCTGAAACTATGCACCAATCACCCGACTCGGACAACCCATTGAACGGATTGTCCATCTTCTCTCCGGAGACAAGAGTTGTCCCAGCCACTTATACCGAGGTCCCCCACAATGGCGCCCCAACCACCAATGCAGAAGACCAATCCCGCGGACTGCTCGAATATTGGCGTATCCTCCGCCGCCGCAAAGGCACGCTCATCGTCATGGCGAGCCTGGGCGCTGTCATCGGGTTCCTTGTAACGCTGCCCCAGACACCCATTTACCAAGTCAATACGTCCCTCGAAATCGTCAGCCTCAACCAGAATTTCATGAACATGAAGGAGAGTAACCCTCTCGCCGACAGCGGTTCATCGGCAGATTCGACAGATATTCAGACCCAGATCAAACTGCTACAAAGCGACTCGCTATCGGAACGTGTTATTGATAAACTTCACATTACTCAACCACCTCTCGTCGAGCCTACTCGCGTCGACAGCTGGCGTAAGCTCTTAAATCTTCCCAACACTCACGCCGTAGATTCTCGCGACAAGGACCTAGAATACGCGGCAAACAGTCTCAAGGTTCGAGCCACCGGCCAGACTCGCATTATTGAGATCGCTGTTGATTCCCCGAACCCCCAGACTGCTGCTGCCTTCGCCAACACTCTCACTGGTGAATTTATTGATCAAAATTTGGAAACACGGTGGAAAGCCACCCAGCACACCGGTGAATGGCTCTCTCACGAGCTCGACGACATGCGGATTCGCTTGGAAAAATCCGAGGACCGCCTGCAACAGTACGCTAATCAGGCCGGTCTGATGTTCACGCAGAACGATAAAAACAGCATCTCCGAGGAAAAACTATCTCAACTCCAAAACGCTCTCACGGCGGCTCAAACGGACCGCATTGTGAAACAATCCCGTTGGGAAATGGCTAACGGCGGCTCTGTCGATGCGCTGCCCGATCTTCTAGGTGACGGTAATCTTCATGAATACCAGGGTAAGCTGACCGATCTCAAACGCCAACTCGCCGAGCAGCGAGCAACCTACAAAGATGGTTACAAAACCGTGCGGCGTCTCCTTGTACAGATTGAACCCCTGCAGGCCGCTCTAGATAGCGCCCGCAAGGACGCTCTAAAGCGCATCCAGAGCGAGTATAACGAGGCCGTTCGAAAGGAGAATCTTCTTAGGTCGGACTACGCCTCACAACGTTCGGTCGTTACCGGCGAAGATGGAAAAGCCGTTCAATACAGCATCCTCAAGAGCGAAGTGGAATCCAACCGACAGCTCTATAACGCAATGCTGCAGCAATTGCAGCAATCCTCCCTGTCATCCGCGCTTCGCGCCTCCAATATCCACGTCGTGGACCCCGCCAAACCACCGGCACGACCCTATAAACCTGATGGTCCGCACAACGCAGGCATCGGCTTAATCAGTGGGCTCTTGATCGGGGCCGCCTTTGTGGTCATGCAGGAGCGCGCAGACCGCAGCATCCAGGATCCAGGCGAAACTCAGACCTTCTTGAATCTGCCGGAGCTCGGTGTGATCCCAGCCGATGATAACGGTACCCGTCTTCGCGTTCGCTTCACCCAAAACAAGATAGTGACTACAGAAACGGGTGATCCGTCAAAGAATGGAAAAACGGCCGGATTTGGTAAACTCACGGGCGGCCGCGTTGAATTGAGCTCCTGGCAGCGTAAACCTTCGGTCATAGCCGAGTCTTTCCGCGCCACCCTAATATCAATCCTCTTCTCCGGCGAAAACGGTAGCCGGCCGAGAGTCATGGTCGTCACTAGCGCTGGGCCGTCAGAAGGAAAATCTACGGTGGTCAGCAACCTCGGAATCGCCCTCGCTGAGGTCAATCAGAAAACTCTTCTCATCGACGCCGATCTCCGTAAACCGCGACAACACGACATTTTCAATCTGAAAAACGATAGAGGCTTGAGTGAAGTGCTTCGCTCCAAAGATCCAGTCTCAACGCTATTAGAAAGTGGTGTAATTCAAGAGACAGGTATTCCCGACTTGTATGTTCTCACTAGCGGAGTCGCAAGTTCAGCCGCCACAAGTTTGCTATATTCCAGCCGCATGCCAGAACTAATTCAAAAGCTTCGCACCGAATTCGAGTCCATCCTAATCGACACACCGCCGATGCTCCAAATCCCCGACGCGCGCGTGCTGGGTCGCATGGTGGACCGCGTGATCCTGGTTACCCGAGCAGGCAAAACAACTCGTGCGGCAGCGATCGCAGCGCATCAGCGATTTTCCGGAGATGGGACGAAGATGCTTGGAACGATCCTGAACGACTGGAATCCGAAGCGTTCTCCGAACGGCTACTACGGTAACTACAACGGATACTACTACGGGGGATACCGTCGGAATTATGGCTATAACGGCAAGACCAAGGCCGATGATAAGAGTTGCGATTAAGTCCTCTGGCAGAGGCTCAGGTGGATAGTCTATGTGTGGAATAAACGGTATCTTCGGGTATCATCCGGCGGCGGGTGCGCCGAGGGAAGCCGAGCTAATCGCCACACGTGACGCCATGCTTAGCCGCGGTCCGGACGGGGCAGGCGCTTGGTGGAGCATTGACCGGTACTGCGGTCTTGGGCATCGGCGGCTTTCCATCATCGACCTCTCCGATCGAGCAGCCCAACCGATGAAAAGTGAAGACGGTCGTTTCGTAATCGTTTTTAACGGCGAGATTTACAATTATCCTGGACTACGTGCCGAACTCGAAGGGGTCGGCGTGCGCTTCCGAACGACGTCGGATACGGAAGTGCTTTTGCAGCTCTATGCCCGCTATGGTGCTGAGATGGTTTCTAGGCTCCGCGGAATGTTCGCTTTTGCCATGTGGGATGGGGTACGTCGCGGGCTTTTCATCGCACGTGATCCCTACGGAATCAAACCACTCTATACCGCAAATGATGGTTGGACGTTCCGCTTCGCCTCACAGGTGAAGGCCATCCTAGCAGGCAGACAGGTTTCCCGCGCCCCCGAGCCGGCAGGTCTCGTCGGCTTCCATTTGTTCGGCAGCGTACCCGAGCCGTTTACACTCTATCGTGAAATCCGCAGTCTACCCGCCGGCCACACGCAATGGATCGATTCTGCAGGCCCGCGCGAGCCCAAGTCGTTCGCCAATCTCGCTGAAGTCTTAGCCAAAGGTGCGACGAATCCAATTGCAGCGAATGAGCTTTCCGAACGCGTGGGCGCTGGCGTACGAAAAAGCGTGCGTGCACATCTTTTGGCCGACGTTGAGGTCGGGATTTTCCTTTCTGCGGGAGTCGACTCGGGAGCGCTTCTCGGTCTCATGCGGGACGCCGGGCAACGCAAGATTCGTGCGATTACGCTCGCTTTTGAAGAGTTCGGCGGTACAGCGGAGGACGAGGCTCCGGCGGCAGCGCGCGTCTGCGAGCACTATGGGGCACAGCACATTGTACGTCGCCTCACGGAGAGAGAGTTCTTTAAGGATCTTCCGGCGATCCTAGAGGCCATGGACCAACCCTCAATTGACGGTGTCAATACTTGGTTTGTCTCGAAGGCTGCCAAGGAAGCGGGCCTCAAAGTTGCGATTTCGGGGCTTGGAGGTGACGAGCTGCTCGGCGGCTACCCAAGCTTTGTGGACTTGCCACGGTGGCGACGTCGCTTCGGACCATTCGCATCGGTGCCTGGGGCGGGACTTCTTGCCCGCACTCTCATCAGGGCGCTCGCTCCAACTCTATCGCGCACGCACCCAAAGGCGCTCGGAGTTCTTGAACATTCTGGGAGCTGGGCCGGAACATATCTCCTCCGTCGTGGCTTGTTCCTGCCGCACGAGCTGCCAGGGGTGATGGATCCCGACATTGCCCGGGAGGGTTTGTACCGGCTGAAACCGCAACATCGGTTAGCCGCCACGCTTGTACCCGATCCCAAGTCCGATAGCTCGCGGGTGTGCTTGCTGGAGTCGGCCCATTATATGCGTAATCAGCTTCTGCGCGATACCGATTGGGCCGGCATGGCACATAGTATTGAGATTCGCGTGCCGCTGGTAGACTTCACGCTGCTTGGTGAACTTGCCCCTACAATACCAACTCTCACATATGGAATCGGCAAGGCCGCGCTTGCTAGCGCACCGTCGAAGCCGCTGCCAAATGAGATCGTCGTACGCGCGAAAACGGGATTCGGCGTGCCGACGGGTGCTTGGATGAATGCTGCTGCCGACCAGGCACTCGGCCCGTCTGAGCGCGCACCGATGTCCAAAGGTATCGCCTCCCGTCGTTGGTCCTCCACTGTCCTCAGCAGCGTCTTCCATCCGAATAGCCAATTGCAGCACTCATGAGCAACTCTCTCAAAGTGCTTGCTCTTGTCACCGATGCTTTCGGCGGTCGCGGTGGCATCGCGCAGTATAACCGCGATTTCCTGAGTACATTAGCAGCGAGCACCCGATCATCCATTACAGTTTTGCCTAGGCTCGCCCCGGACCCTCCAACAACCCCAGAATTAATCGATCAAATGCGTGCCCAAAAAGCGCGCCTACCGTATTCGATCAAAGCGCTGTTGATGGCTCTCTTTCGGCCGCTGGACGTCGTGTTCTGTGGACACCTTTTCATGGCGCCGTTAGCTGCACTGATCGCCCGACTCAAAGGTGCGAAGCTCATTGTTCAGACTCATGGGATCGAGGCTTGGCCCCGGCCCTCGCGACCGAGGCGGGCGGCTTTGGAAAAAGCCAATCTCGTGTTGTGCGTCTCGCGCTACACCCGTGCAGCATTACTTACCTGGGCCTCGATTGCTCCCGAGCGCGTCCTCGTGCTGCCGAACACTGTGAGGGATGATTTCAGTCCGGGCGATGGCTCGGCCCTAAGAATGGCTCTGGGCCTCCAATCTAAACGCGTACTGCTGACCGTTGGACGCCTAGATGGTGGTCAGCATTATAAGGGCCATGACCGGGTCATTAGCAGCTTATCTCAGCTTGTTGCAGAAGGGCATGACGTGGTTTATGCAGTGGTCGGCGAAGGCAGTGACCGGAAGCGATTGGAGACCCTCTCGTCAAAGGCCGGGATTGCGGATCGGGTGCGCTTCCTTGGCGCGCTTGATCATCAGCGCCTTATAGAGGCTTATCGCATGGCCGACGTCTTCGTAATGCCTTCTGTCGGCGAGGGCTTTGGAATCGTTTACCTCGAGGCGATGGCAAGCGGAACCCCTGCGATTGGCTTGGATGCAGCAGGCGCTAGGGATGCCCTGGCTGATGGTGAGTTGGGGACGCTGGTTTCAGAAGCCAAACTGCCCAGCGCGCTCGCGCACCTTTTGGCCACCCCCAAACAAGATGCGCGGGCACTTGCCACGGCGACGCGGGCGCGGTTCGGGCGTAACTCGTTTGCGGCTGGCGCCCACGCCGCATTCAACCGGCTAATGGAGGTCACGTGAAGCTCGATGACATTTGCTGCGAGGGAGAAAAGTCCATCCCTTATATCACCCAGAATTCCCATGAGAATTCAAACGGAACCGAGATGCACTGGCATATTGAGAATTACGCCGAGAAGCTTTCGCGCGCGCTGCGGCTGAGCGCGATGAGCGAAATTGCGGTCCTAGGCCAAGCGCTTCGTGAGTGTTGGATGCAGGGATGCGCCATTTACTTATGTGGCAATGGCGGCAGCGCTGGTAACGCCATCCATCTTGCTAATGATCTCCTCTATGGTGCTGGAATCAATAACGGTGGAGGGCTCAGAGTCGAAGCACTAAGCGCGAATGCTGCGATTCTGACTTGCCTCGCAAACGATCTTGGATACGATGAGATCTACGCCGAGCAAATCAGGGTCAAAGCCAAGCCAGGCGACATACTTATTGTTCTTTCAGGTAGCGGCAACTCTACCAATGTTGTAAAGGCACTGGAAATGGGTAATGCGATGGGTGTGAGGACCTTTGCAATCTTAGGTTACGCCGGCGGGCTGTGCAAGAGGATTGCTCACCATCCAATCCACTTCGAAATAGACGACATGCAAATCGCTGAGGATCTCCAATTGGTGGTCGGGCATATCTGTATGCAGTGGCTCAAGTCCAATCCAGTCGCCACCGAGAGTCGGTCGGCTGCTACCGCAACTCATTGATCCCCTTTCCGCGTCCAATGTACTCGACTCACAATCGCCTTCTACACCACTTTATTACCGGCGTTGGCGGTTTTATCGGAAGCCAGTTGGCCGATTGTCTTCTCGCGAACGGAGATTGCGTCAGCGGCGTGGATGACTTCTCGTTAGGGAGGGAGGAGTACTTAAGTGAGGCCCGCTGGAGCCCTAGCTTTCTCTTCTTCGAGCAAGATATTAGCGATCCAAAGCGAGCCTGTGAATGCATAGCTAGAGCGTCCCGATGGAGCGGACCACCAGATATAATTTGGCATCTCGCCGCAAACAGCGATATCCCCGCGGGCACTGCGGATGCATCCATCGACTTCAGGAGAACATTGCAGACAACGTTCGCTGTACTGGAAGCGGCGAAATCCGAAGGGCTAAAGAGAATTGCATTCGCTTCCACATCTGCGGTCTACGGTGAACGGAACGATTGCATCACCGAAACCTCAGGTCCTTTGCTTCCTATCTCTAACTATGGCGCCGCGAAGCTCGCCAGTGAAGCGTTACTAAGCGCCGCGGCAGAAATGTTCCTTGATCGCATTTGGATCTTTCGCTTTCCAAATGTTGTGGGCCCCCGCCCTACACACGGCGCAATAGTTGATTTCATGCATCGTCTTAACTCGCGCCCTGCCAGACTTAAGGTTCTCGGCGATGGAACCCAAACGAAGCAGTACGTCCACGTCTCCGAGCTGATCAAGGCCATGAGGTTCATTGTTGCTCGGGCGGGAGATCGCCGTAATGTTTACAACATCGGACCAGGCGGGGAAGGAACCAGTGTTGCATTCCTAGCGGAACAAACTGTCGCGCGCATCGCGCCCGGAACGCCTATTGAGTACACAGGTGGGGACAGAGGTTGGGTAGGGGATGTGCCGCGGTTTCGCTACTCTACAGAACGACTCGCTCGTCTTGGTTGGCAACCAAGTTTGAGTTCAGATGAAGCAGTCCTTCTTGCCATCGACGAAATTGCAGGTTCGTTTACTCAATTGAAGACAAACAGCGCTCATGGTTCAATCTGAAACTTCCATGCGGCCATCAATACCAGGCGTCAAGCACCTCGTTATTGTTGCTGGAGGGCGAGGTACTCGCTTGCGTTCCGTTGCTCGAGATCTACCCAAGTCGTTGGTGCTGGTCGGTGGCAAACCCGTGCTTCAGCACCAGTTGGAACTTGCTAAGAGGTCGGGAGTTGATGAAGTAACGATCTTTGCCGGGCACCTTGCCCACAGCATTGCTTCCTTCGTCGGTGATGGATCGCGTTTTGGGCTCCGGGTTAGAGTTTTTGTTGAGGCAGACTATATGGGAAACGCGGGTGCCCTTTTGCGTTCCCTGGATTCGCTGCCAGAGCAGTTTTTCGTCGTGTATGGCGACGTGATGTTTGCAGTGGATCTTGAACGGTTCGCGCAAAGGCATGTTGATCGAGGGGCCGATTTTACGACCTTCGTGCACCCGAATGATCACCCCTGTGACTCGGATTTACTTGAAACAGACTCGAACGACTGGGTGATTAAAGTTCATGCGTGTCCTCATTCGCATGATCGGTCCTTTGGCAATTTGGCCAATGCTGGACTCTATGTAATTAGACGGGACGCGCTCTGGCCATGGTCGGATCGGCCCGGAAAGCAAGACTTTGTAAAGAGCATAATCGGTGGACTCCTAGCCAAGAATGCTCGCGTGCTCTCGTATCGATCGAATGAATACAGCAAGGATATGGGAACACCCGCAAGGCTTGAGCGAGTGGAAGCTGACTGGCACGCTGGAAAGATCACTTTAGATTCTCATAACGTCCGGCCGGCCATCTTTCTTGACCGAGATGGCACATTGAATGTCGAGACTGGACACCTACGAAAAGCGGAAGATCTGGAACTGATTGCGGGAGTAGGACCAGCACTAAGAGCACTTCGGAAATCGGGTTTTTCGCTCGTGCTTCTTACGAACCAGCCTGTTATCGCCCGTGGGGAGGCGACCGAGGCTGACGTTGCTAGCATTCACCGCCGGCTTGAGTGGGAACTGGGAAAGGAAGGAGCTTATCTAGATGCGATCTACGTTTGTCCTCACCACCCAGATAACGGCTTCCCAGGGGAACGCAGTGACCTAAAGACGCGCTGCGAATGCCGAAAACCCGGCACAGGAATGTTCGAACAGGCTTGCCGGGATCTTCGGATTAATCCGGCATTTTCATGGATGATTGGCGACCAAAAGCGCGACATCGAAATGGCGCGTCGCGCCGGACTGCGTTCGATCTTGGTTCGAACAGGTGCGGCTGGTTCTGACGGCGATTTCCCAGCCGAACCCGATCACATTGCGGATGACCTACCGGCGGCCGCAAGCCTAATACTGCAGGACCACGAGACTGCGACGGCGTGATCATTTCACGGACCCCATTACGCGTCAGCTTCTTGGGCGGTGGGTCGGACTTACCCTGTTACTACCGCCGGTACGGGGGCGCGGTTCTTTCCACTGCGATTGACAAATCGGTCTACGTGACGGTAAGCCCTAAATTCGATGAGCACGTTCGCGTGAGCTATTCCCGTACCGAGGAAGTCGCTCATGCAGCACAGGTTGAGCATCCGCTTGTACGTGAGGCGCTGACACTTTTGGGGATCAAAGGCGGTATCGAGATCACATCCGTAGCGGACATTCCGGCCAAAGGAACGGGCCTGGGCTCGTCCAGCTCCTTCACGGTCGGTTTACTAAATGCCCTGCGTGCGTATTGCGGCCAATATGCGAGTGCCTCTGACCTCGCGCGGGATAGCTGCGAAATCGAGCTGGATCGTTGCGGAGAGCCCATTGGAAAGCAAGACCAATACGCCGCTGCATTTGGAGGATTCAATTTTATTCGCTTCCACCCAGATGAATCGGTTGAGGTAAAGAAGGTGATCTGCCAGCCGGCTACTTTGGCCGACCTTCAGGCTAGGCTGCTGTTCTTCTACACGGGACTGACTCGGTCAGCCTCGGCTTTGCTACGAAGGCAATCTGCCGAGGTCACATCGCAATGCGCAAAGTCCGATGCTACCCGCGAGCTGGTTCGACTGGCAGAGACTGCCTATTCAGATCTCTGCGCTGGAAATATCGATTCACTCGGCGAGTTACTTGACACAGCATGGCAGATCAAGAGGCAAATGACGAGCGGAGTTACCAATGCGTTTATCGACGAGGCTTATCAGACGGCGATGGATGCGGGAGCCGACGGTGGCAAGCTGCTTGGAGCCGGAGGTGGTGGATTTCTCATGTTTGTTGCACCACCCGACCGGCACGATTCTATTCGTTGCGCCTTGAAACAACTGCGTGAGACGCCATTTCGTTTTGTGCAGCAAGGCAGCAGTATTATCTTCGTTCACTGACTCCGGGGGTTTCGTTCATGTCAATCATCCCTGTTAGCGAACCTTTGCTGGATGGCAATGAGGCAAAGTATCTGGCCGAGTGCATCGAAACGGGGTGGATTTCCTCCGAAGGCCCCTTTGTGCGGAGGTTGGAGGATGGTATGGCGGCGATCGGAGGGCAACGCTACGGAATCGCCGTCGCGAATGGGTCTGCTGCGCTCGACATTGCCGTCGCGGCGCTGGGCATTGGCCCTGGGGATGAGGTCATTCTTCCGTCTTTTACGATTATCTCGTGCGCCGCGGCTATTACGCGGGCGGGGGCCACTCCGGTTGTTGTTGATTCTGAGCCGCTCACATGGAACATCGACACAAGCCAAATCGAGTCCAAAATCACGGTGCGGACCAAGGCGATCATGGTGGTGCATATCTACGGGCTTCCGGTTGACATGGATCCCGTAGTGGAACTCGCCCAGCGACATGGACTGAAGATAATCGAAGATAGCGCCGAACAGATTGGGCAAGTCTATAAGGGGCGATCGCGACCATCGCGAATGATCGGTTCGTTTGGTGACATTTCGACATTTAGCTTCTACGCGAATAAGCACGTCACAACGGGCGAAGGTGGGATGTTGCTAACCAGTGACGAGATGCTTGCTGAAAAGTGCCGCAACTTGCGCAACTTGTGCTTCGGCAAAACGCGGCGTTTCGTGCACGAAGAGCTCGGCTGGAATTTTCGCATGAGTAACCTCCAAGCTGCGATCGGTGTGGCACAGATGGAACGTCTGCCCCGAACCCTGGCGAAGAAGCGTCAAATTGGTGCTTGGTATGACGAGTTGCTAAGGAACGTTGCCGATCTAGAGCGCCTTCCGTCTTTCACCCCCTACGCAGAGAATATAAACTGGGTTTACGGCGTTGTACTCAAGGATTCAGTACCATTCGACGCGGATGAGGCGACGCTGCGCATGCAAGCGAAAAGCATCGGAACACGTCCCTTTTTCTGGCCCATGCATGAGCAGCCCGTTTTCCTCAAAATGGGACTATTTCAAGGCGTTAGATGCCCGGTTGCCGAGCGTATCGCACGCCGTGGCTTCTATATTCCAAGCGGAGTTGCCCTAACTCGCGAGCAAACCGAACAAGTGGCTAACGCGCTGCTCGATCTTCTGAGCACACCGGTTGGTTCAACCCGACCTTCTCCTAAAAAGATGGTTCAATACACATGACCAAATCAACAGAACAGATAACCCACAACGGCGAGATGCTGGCCCTGATCGTGCGCCACGAATACTCCAAACCCGGCATTACGTTCTTTACTCCAAATGACCTCTCCCAGCAACTCGCGTATATGCAACATCCTGTAGGCAAGGTCATCGATCCGCACGTCCACAATCCTGTATTTCGGACGGTGGCCTATACCCAAGAGACGCTCTTCATTAAGAGAGGACGTTTACGCGTGGACCTGTTCGATGAGGATCAGACTTATCTGGAGAGTCGAGAACTCCAGGCGGGGGATGTCATCCTGCTCGTCAAGGGCGGGCACGGATTTGAGGTCCTAGAGGACATCGAAATGATTGAAGTAAAACAAGGTCCCTACGCCGGCGATCACGACAAGACTCGTTTTGTCGCTAACATTCCCGCCATCGTCGAACTATAGGCCCAGTTGATGCGCTCAATTACGGACACTCAATTGCAGTGCAACTTTCGAAAGTATTCCGCGTTCTACGACATGCTCTATCGCGACAAAGACTACGCGGCCGAAGCCGACTATGTGGCGCGGGCGATCCGCCGTTTAAGACCAACCGCGCACAGCTTACTTGAACTCGGATCCGGCACCGGTCGTCACGGTAGTTTTCTCGCTGGAATGGGTTTTGACGTTCATGGCATCGAACGCAGTCCGGAGATGGTTGCCTTAGCGCGCGCTACCAACTGTCGACCGAGTTCCGAGATTACCGGTTCTTTCACATGCCAGGTTGGTGATATTTGCCAAGCGAACCTCGGTCGTAGGTTTGACGCGGTCATCTCCCTCTTCCACGTCATGAGTTACCAAACAACGAATGAGACGTTACAGGCGGCGTTCCACGTCGCAGCTGACCATCTTTCGTCAGGTGGGCTGTTTCTCTTCGACGTTTGGCATGGTCCGGCCGTTCTTTCGCAAGGTCCGTCAGATCGTGTTAAGGAAGTCGAAGATGAGCGTTATCGTATCAAGCGCACCGCATACTCTCAGCTTGACGTTAACCGCAGCATTGTAAAAGTGCTCTTCGAGATGGATTGTGAAGATCGTTTCACTGGCGAGAACTTCCGCTTCAGCGAGGAGCACTTGATGCGATATCTCTTCCCAACCGAAGTGTACCTTCTAGCTCGAAACTGCGGTTTCAAACAGATTGCGACAGAAGAATTTCTTACGAGTGCCCCGCCCTCGCCTTCCACTTGGGGCGTGACCTATGTTTTGCAGAGGTAAAGGCGTCTTCAAGAGGTACTATCGCATATGAACCTATATCCACGCCAGTCGCTCTCACGAATAAGGGCCGTCGCGCTCAAGTGGGTGGCTGAGAGCCCGTCCACCAGAAATCCAGAGCTAATCCTCTATATTTGGAGGCGTTTTGGCTTTCTAAAGGCGGTTGGAGTTAATATCTATGATGGTGCCTTTTTCAAGGAACATGAGGAAGCCGAGATGGCTTATGCGGACCTTGCGTCTATAATCCACTCTTTGTTCAGACCGGATTCCGTCTGTGATTTCGGGTGCGGTAACGCTTTCATAATTCACCACCTTAAGCAGCAAGGGGTAACAGTGAAGGGCGTCGATTGTTCATCGGAAGCCCTACCACACATTCCACCGGCCGTGCGGAATGATGTAACGATCGGAAGCGTTACTCAAACGCTCTCTTTAGGACGCTTCGATTTAGTGCTGTCTACCGAGGTTGCAGAGCACATCCCTAGGAACAAATCGGCAACCTTTGTTATGAATCTGGCCACGCATGCTCTCAGAGGTGTCATCTTCACCGCAGCGGCGCCTGGCCAGTGGGGAGACGGTCATATCAACTGTCAGCCAAAGAGTTACTGGCAAGAACTCTTTTATCGACACGGATGGAGTCCTAACGAATCATTAACTGCCCAATTCGTGGAGTCCATTCGATGCAACCCTCGAATTGATACCTTTCTTCCCTGGATCCGACGCAACCTGATAGTATTTACACCGTGCAGCGATCGGTCACAAGTGCCTCTCGGGCTGCGCCCCGATTACCAATGAATCACAGCCCATCAGTTTCCATTGTAATTCCGTCTTACAATATGTGTTGGTGTATCGAACGTGCTGTAAGAAGCTGTCAGTCCCAGACAGTTCGTGCTCAAGCGATCATCATCGTAGATGACGCTTCAACGGATGACACTGAGGCCGTTGTTAGATCGCTCGCGACTAACGACGCCCGTATTAAGTACTTCCGAAAGACGACTAACGAGGGGCATCTACTGGCACTTTCTTGTGGAGTGCACCTCGCTACTTCTGAATGGGTCGTATTGCTAGACGCGGACGACGAGTTAACTTGCTCATCGGTTCAATCGAGACTCACCGCAGCGTCAGACTGTCTTGAGGATACCGGCACGCTACCACAATTGGTTTACGGCGATTTATTGAGCGAACCGTCCGGGACGACTACAACGTTTAAGAGATTATCTGGATACATCTATCCGTTCGTAAGCAAGGAACTGTGTCTTTGTCAGACTAGTACCATAATGCTTGGACAAGAGGCACTCTCTTCTTTTCCAGCATCACGGAATCCTTACTGTACCGATGACGAAATCGTGCTGGCCATCTCAAAGCATTACCATGTTCTACACTGCCGACAAGTTGTCGCCATTTATCACATGCACAATAGCATGACGCGCATGTCCAACAACCGGAAAAAATGCTTTCAAGGAGTATATGAGCTGGTTCGCGACCACCAGAGTGAAATTCTCCAGGAGCACGGCATGCCGTGTTTGCTGCGGTGGTACCTGAGAATTCTAAAGGCTCTGTGCGACTACCAACTTGGGCTCGCGAACGAAGTGCTATCTCGTACCAGATGTTCTTTAAAAGATCGCCTACAACACTCGCTCTTTCGAATATACCGAAAGGGCCTTTCGGCGACCCACGCTATGCTGAATACATACCTTACGAAGCATTTTCAACTCAACTATTTTTGACGGTATTAAGACGTCACAGCAGTCGCCCTCTTATTTTTGAGAATGTCCCACCAACTAATGTGGCGCAGTGTTTTCTGCTTATCGGTGTTATGCGGAAAGAGTGTAAGTAGGTCTTCTTCAAATGAACTTTGCTAACTCCTACTCTCAGCTTGACTCGACCAGGATTATCATAGAGCCCGGCTGCGTCGAAAAGAACTATTGGCGTGACCTTTGGCGTTACCGTGAGCTCTTTCATGTGCTCGCTTGGCGTGACGTTGCAATACGTTACAAGCAAACTGTAATAGGTATAGCATGGTCCGTGATTCGTCCGGCTCTTACAATGGTTATCTTCACTGTGATTTTCGGTAGAGTCGCTAAACTGCCCAGTGAAGGCGTTGCACCGTACGCGCTCATGGTCTTCGCGGGAATGTTGCCGTGGACCCTCTTTTCCAGCGCCTTAGCCGATAGTTCGAATAGTTTGATCACCAATGCTAACCTCGTCGGCAAGGTTTACTTTCCGCGAATGATATTGCCAGGTGCCACGATCGTGCTCGGTCTGGTTGATTGTGGAATCAACTTTGCTCTCTTGATTGGCACCATGATTTGGTATCACTTCTTGCCTGGCTGGCAGATGTTACTCTTACCGATCCTAGTGATAGGGGCGATGGTGGCTTCGGTGGGACCCGGTTTGTGGATCGCGGCTATGAACGTTAAGTATCGTGACTTCCGGCACCTAATTCCTTTCATCGTTCAATTCGGGTTGTATATCTCGCCTGTTGGTTTTAGTTCCAGCGTTATTCCGCACCAATGGCGCCTCCTTTATTCCCTCAATCCTATGGTGGCCGTCATCGACGGGTTTCGCTGGTGCATCCTCGGCACAACAAGCCAAGTCTACTGGCCTGGCTTAGGAACCGGCGTCGGCGTTATGCTGTTTTTTCTATGGCTGGGCGTGCGAAAGTTCAGGCAGACTGAAAGAACGTTTGCCGATCTGCTTTAGCGACATGAGCGGAACTAGAGTGAACCACGCAACCCCATGAATCAAGCTACTCTTCGATACGTTCTTAGGGACACTTGCGCGCCGGAGGACCGCACAAAGTGGGCGCCATATGGCGCGGGGGGGGCGTGGCGGCGCAGGCAGATAGACGATGTACTTCAGCGCGGGGGGCTAGCACCGTGTGACATGGAACCCGTAGCGAGGCTTCCGCTGCTTCGCAAGATCAAATTAACAGCAAAAACCCTAAGCCGCTTTGGCACCCGGATTACGTGGTCTCGCGTGTCGTTTGCATCGGCGGTCTACTCATACGCGTTCTACGAGCACAACATGAGCCGTAAGAATTTATCACGAGCCATCATTCTGGAATGGGGCTCTGACCCAATAGCCTTTTCCGCCCTCTCGGATGCAGGATTCAAGACCGTGGTTTCGCTTATGGCCATAGGCTCTTTGTGGCGAGAGCGACCAAGCACGACAACCGGCCCCTATCCCCACATGTATCTCACCGAGATTGACAACCTCCGCCGGGCCGATGCGGTCTTCTGTATTTCCCGCGAAGAACAGTGGCTGCTCGCCAATCTTGGTATTCGCGCTGGCTATTTGCCTTATTTTCCTGATAAGAAGCGAGAAACGTCCCTTTTATTAGAGCGTGCAGCCCGGGCCACGGATATCCGCTCCCCAAGACCGGAGTTTCTAATCTGCGCCACTCGCGGCAATACAGACACAGTGGAAAGTTTTCGTGAGCAGGTGGAGTGGATTCGGCAGGCTGTTCCGGAGGATGGCCCCATCTTCCATGTCACAGGCAATCAGACCGAGTCTGTACGAGAAGTCTGGAACGATCGGCGTTTTGTCTTCCACGGAACGTGTCCAGAGGAGACATTTATTTCGATTAAACGGCGCTGTCGCGCCATTTGTCTACACAGTCAAAAGGGCCTAGGTGCTGTAACTCGTATACCAGACATGTTGCTCGCTGGCTTGGTGGTGATTTCTAACGGTGCTGCCGCTCGCAGCTATTTCAATATGAATGGAGTTCATGTCTATGACACCCGGCGTGAATTTGCTGCCCTCCTCCAAGCGGAACTACCCATACCGCCAGCGCCAGAGCGACCCGTGGAATTGGAGGACGAGTTTCTTGCGTGCTTGAAGAAGCTCTTGTAAGAAGGTGGGGGGCGTCGTGTACGGCGAAATAGCGATTAGCGTCGAATCTCTTTCCAAGCGTTATCTCGTGGGACACGAGACTAAGCAGGTCGAGACATATCGGGAGACGGTCGCGCGCCGTGTCAGGAACTTCGGGCGGAAAGCACTCGATCTTGCTCGGGGGCGCCAAATCATTCAAGGCGACGAAGTCGAGGACTTCTGGGCCTTAAACGACGTCTCATTCGAAGTGAAACGCGGTGAGGTTGTAGGCATCATTGGTCGCAATGGAGCCGGCAAGAGCACGCTGCTTAAGATCCTTAGCCGCATCACGGAACCGACGGCCGGACGCGTGACGTTAGACGGCCGCGTGGCTAGCCTCTTGGAGGTGGGAACTGGCTTCCATCCGGAATTGACCGGCCGGGAAAACATCTACCTCAATGGCGCGATTCTCGGAATGAATAAGGCGGAGATCAAAGCCAAGTTCGACGAGATCGTTGATTTCGCGGAAATCGAGAGATTTTTGGACACCCCGGTTAAACGTTACAGCTCTGGTATGTATGTCCGCCTCGCCTTCGCTGTTGCTGCCCATCTCGATCCTGAGATTATGATCGTCGACGAGGTGCTCGCCGTTGGCGATGTTGTGTTTCAAAAGAAATGTCTCGGCAAGATGCAGAAGGTCGCCGACTCGGGCCGTACTGTGCTACTCGTCAGTCATAACATGCAGACGATAGCTGCTTTCACCGAACGAACAATACTGCTAAGTTCCGGACGTGTCGCTGCCATAGGTCCATCAAGAGATGTGATTGAGCAATATCTCACCGAGCACGCATCCGCCACCACAATCTATACGCAGCCGATGCGCGGTGAGTACGCCGAGATCACGAGGGTTGAGTTGCACACCAGTGGCCCCGGCATGCTACAACAGTTTGGCAAACCGATGAGGGTCGATATAGAGATTAACACGCCTGAGCCTATTCCGAACGCTGCCATCTCTTTCCAAATCATGACTGTTAGCCATCAGCCTGTTGTGCATGTACTAAACCTTGACCACGAAGTCCCTATGCTGCGTTCGGCCGGAATTCACAGACTCAGCTGTCTGTTTCCGAATCTACGCCTCTATCCAGGGTTCTACTACTTCCGCTTTTTCTTCGGAGCGAGCGAGCCTCGAAGGGTCTTTGCGGCGCCGGACCACATCTGCAACTTTGAGGTGGGCGTGCTCGGCGAAATAAGAGACTTCTACTGGTATCCTGACAAAGCTCTGTACGTCGAGGAGGTTGAGTGGTCAGGACAAGTTGTCGGGTCTTCTGGCGAAATGGCATCAGCACTGTTGGTTTCACCGGATGATCATCACGCTCTGCAGTCCTGAGAGGTCGACGAGTTCTTGCATCGAAATCCTATTGTTGAACTTCATTTTAAGCCCACTATTCGTCCTCGTAGGGATTTAGTTTCGCTAAACTAGAACACGAAGTCATCGCCGGCGGTATTGTTACCCGGGTCCGTCAGTCGAGACCATTCACAAACTTTTGTCCGCGAATTCCCACCATACATGGGCCCAACGTTAGCCACTGTAAGAAATTACTACGACGAGCGCGTCGATGGTAAGATTCGAGACTTTACGCATGCCAATCCTCGTATCGAAAAAGCTTTTATGGCGGTGACGAACTGGCTGCCCCCCACTGCCAATAAAATCCTTGAGATCGGATGTGGTATAGGAGCGGCGTCCTGGCGGCTAGCATGTCTCAAACCACAGTCGTCAGTTTTAGGCGTAGATATAAGTTCACGGTCGATCGAAGTTGCACAGACTTGTTTTCGCCGACCGAATCTCGCATACCGTGAACTATTACTTGAAAGAGGCTCACTTGCTGATCGCTATGACTACGTGATTATGATGGACGTTTACGAGCATATCTCTACCGCAGAGCGAAGCGAATTGCATGCGACACTTGCCGAGCTTCTCACGGACGAAGGACGCTTGTTCCTCAGCTTTCCAACCCCTGATCATCAACGCTTTCTGAAGCGATATCTGCCTGACCACATTCAGCCCGTCGACGAAGACATTACACCTGAGACCTTGAGCAGGCTCGCCAGCGACGTAGGTGCGCAGCTCTTATTTTACCGTGCGATATCCATTTGGCGGACCGAGGACTACGCTCATGCGGTGATTGGGCGCACGAAATCAATGGAGCCGATCAACACGGCCACACCAACGCTGTTAGGCACCATTCTAAAAACATTAAGCGATTTGATCCATAAACAACGACCAGGGATAGCATTAAGTCTGTCGAACAGGACGCGTGCTTCTATGATGTGTCCTTGGTACATCAGCGCTGCCGCTAGAGAACAAGCTATTGGGGCGACGCGAATCACGGAGTAAAGTCGATACTACGTGGAGTTTTCGATATCGTGTAGTCGGGCGATGGGGACGCCGAGATCGCATTCAGGACTGCGACTGAGCCTAATGATTTCCACTTACAATTCAACGAGCCTCACAAAGCCTCAGACCTTTCTTTCGAACCTTGTTGCGGCCCCGTATCTCTTTGCGGTTTGCCGACCCTCTACCCTCGATAGCTTTAGAAACCGCAGGTTACTGTGAGAGCTCTCCAGCGCGTTCTTCCCAATTTCCGGAACTCTTGCTTGATGTAGGATGCGGGCATCAACCTTACCGGAATCTACTGCCTTTGTCGCCCTCCCACGCAACGGCATATGCCGGACTTGATATTGCGGACAATGTTTACCAATGTCCTGAACTGTCCTGGGACGGCAGGCGGATTCCGTTGGGCGACGCCAGCGTGGATAGCGTTTTACTCACGAAGGTGTTAGACCATTGTCCGGGCCCTCAAGCCGTACACCGGACGGTTGTGCGAGTATTTAGGCCGGGAGGCTTTATGTTCTTGACAGTCCTTTTATCTCGCCGATTCTTATGGATCTCACGATGAGTATCGCTACACTCCGTTCTCAATCGGTCGAATGCTGGAACGAGCCGGCTTCCTTAATGCGATGAGCGAAGAGACGGGTGTGCGCCATGCAGTCTTAGCTGTGACATTGGGGCTGTGGGTTCGACATCGTGCCCTCACATCGCGCGCGCACGTCGTGACACGAAGCGTTCTGTCTGCGTTGCTCTGGCCTGTAATCTGGATACTCTTTAAGATAGAGACGCAGCCTCGTGAATGTGCAGAGAGCACATTGATCCTCGGCCTAAGTGCCAAAGCTTTCAAACCCGAATGAGCGCAAAGCTAGCGATCTTTGCTTCTCAGCTAGGCACCGCGAGCGAGACATTCATTCGAAGGCACATTGAAGATCTAATGCCCGGGGCTACTGTCGCACTAGCGCGGTATTCCACCCCTTACGCGGGTTTTTGGAAGCCGTCGTGTCCTGTAGTGTACCTGGATAGTATGGCCATGCGGCCGTCCGTGCGTTTGGCCCGGCGTGCCGGTATCTCCGATATCCGGTTACGCGATACGTTCGTCGCGCCATTCCTGCGTCGTCATGGAGTCAATATAGTCCTTGGTGAATATCTCGACCAGTTTCTGGATTTCGTTCCGTTGCTTCAGCGGATGCGAATCCCTTACGTCGTGCAGGGCCACGGTATGGACGTAAGCGCATCTTTGCGCACGGCTGGCGCGCCAATGCGCAACCTGGTTTATAGGAGCGCCCTGGCGGTTTTGACGCGGTGCGAATTTCACCGCCAGAGACTGATCGAAATGGGCCTGCCGGCTCACAAGATCCATGTCAATCCTGGAGGTGTGGATGTGCCACCCGAACCTCCTCTGCGTGAGCCGGACGCCTGCAAGCGGTTCCTGGCGATTGGGCGGATGGTACCCAAGAAAGGTCCCATCTACTTGCTCGAGGCATTCCGGCGGGCTGCGGCCAAGGACTCGGGCATTGTACTCGACTACATTGGGGATGGGCAGATCTTTGCGGCCGCTCAGCAATTTGTCAACGCTTGCAGTTTACAGGAACGTGTTCATCTCCACGGGGCCGCGTCAGAGGATACTAAGCACCGGCTGCTTCGCGAATGCGGTGTGTTTGTCCAGCACAGCATCACGGACCCGGAAACCGGCGACGAAGAAGGTTTACCAGCGGCCATTCAAGAAGCTATGGCAAATGGGATGGCCGTGATTAGCACCCAGCATTCTGGTATTCCCGAAGCCGTCGGGCATGGCATAACGGGTTGGCTTGTGGGAGAGGGTGATACTGCCGGCATGGCAAACGCGATGTCTTGCCTCGCTCGCGAACCGAAAACGTGCGCGAACTTCGGGGCAGCCGCGCATCACAAGGCGGAGCAACTCTATTCATGGCCAGCAGAGAGATCCCGTTTACTGTTTGCGTTAACCACTAAACTCTAACTTTAAGTTACCACCGCCGATTAGAGATGACGAGCAGAATACGTCGATTAACAAACCTAGTCTTGAAACGGCGCAAGTGCCCCCTTTGCGGATGGCGCGGGTTCCAATTTGAACCGTTCGGCAACCGAATGACCCACCGCGCGGATGCTCAGTGTCCCATTTGCGGCTCGCTGGAGAGACACCGTGCAGCCTTCGTGCTACTAGATGGTCGAATTCCTCCGCAACAGAAGGTTTTACATGTAGCACCCGAGCGCGTGATGATTCCGTGGATGATCTCCCTGTCTTGCGAGTACCTAAACGCTGACCTCTACAATCCAGCCATGCGGCGAATGGATTTAACTGATATCGATCTTCCGGATACAAGTAAGACGTTGGTTTGGTGCTCGCACGTGCTTGAGCACATCCCGAATGATCGGAAGGCCCTTTCGGAGATTTATCGGGTTTTGGCGCCTGGCGGAATGCTCGTTCTTCAAGTCCCTGTTCGTGGTGATGCGACGTATGAAGATCCCTCCATAAGATCGGAAGCCGCTCGGCTGGAAAGATTTCTCCAAGAAGATCATGTTCGGCTTTACGGCTTGGACCTAAGACAGCGTGTCGAACAATGCGGCTTTGATTGTGACGTACTATCGACGTCCAACCTGCCCCTTATGGAACAGACCCTATATTCAGTGCAGACTCCGCTATACCGAGAAGTATTTGTCTGCCGAAAGCCGTTCTCAGCATGAATATTCCACCCGTTGTTTCTGTCATTACCCCTACTAAGAATCGGCTCAAGCTGCTGTGCGAGGCAATGGACTCGGTGGCCCGGCAGCAGTTCGACCGGTGGGAGCACATCATTGTTGACGACGGGTCGGATGATGGCACGCCCCAGGAAGTCGCGCGTCGTGCCTCCGCTGATACACGCATCCACTACATCGAACGAACTGGCGACAAGTCGGGCGCCAATGTCTGTCGCAACCTTGGCATGAAAGGAAGTCTCGCCGATTTCGTCGTCTTCCTTGACTCAGACGATTTGCTTAGGCAGCATTGCCTTGAATCGCGCGTCGACATGATGCGACGGAATTCGAGCCTCGATTTCGCGGTTTTTCGAGCAGGTGTCTTTGTGAAGACGTTGGGAGATTTGGCACGCCTTTATCATTCGCAGTCTCCCGGTGATGATTTGTTACGTTTCTTAGCTCATGAATGTGTTTGGCAGACCTCAGGCCCCATTTGGCGACGTGCCTTTCTTGAGCGAATTGGATGCTTCGATGAAACACTATTGAGTATGCAGGATTTGGAAATGCACGTGCGCGCTCTAGCTGCCCGGGCAAAGTACGTCTGCTTCCTTGATGTTGATCACGACATCCGATGGCAGGCGGACGCCACAAAGACAAGCGTCCGTCACTATCAGGATTCGACGTACATCGAGGCGGCGGAGAGAGTACCGTTGAAACTTCTCGAAACGGTTTCCAGTAGCGGCCTGCTCACGTGGAGTCGGAGGCGAGCAGTCCTAGGACTTAGCTTTGGAACTGCTGAATCGTGGGTGCGATTGAGACGCCTTGCTCGGGCTATGCGTGCCTGGAACCAGGCGTGTAGCCAGCAACAGGTCCGTCTTTCTCTTCAAATTGCAGGGCTGTTAATGCTCTACGCAGCTCGCTTGGGCTCAAGATCAGACGGACTTTGCACAAGGTTGGTGAACAAATGGAAAGGCTGGGCGCGCTTCCGACAGGACCCGGCGCTAATCGAAGAATCGAAAAGTGCTCTTCCGACGATTTCGAACGACTGTGCAGCGTAAACAGCAGCTACTTGACGTGCTCGGCCTTGGCAATCTTGCGCATCCCTACGTAGTCCATGCACATCGTCTCCGACGGAACATTCTACGGTCCGATGTACGGCTACGGTACAACTATCTACACAACAACGCGGAGCCAAAATTGCATGTAGGTGGCGGATGGCATCGGCTGGACGGATGGTTAAACACAGACATAGAACTGATACCCGACGTTATGCGCATGGACGCGACCGAACGATTCCCCTTTCAGGATGGAGCTTTCCAGTACGTTTACACCGAACATATGATCGAGCACATACCTTACCAACAAGGCTCGCATATGTTGCGCGAGTGTCACCGTGTCTTGCGCAAGGGAGGCCTGATCCGAGTAACGACCCCAGATCTCGCGGCCGTTACAGGATTATGCAATTGCGACCTTTCCAGCGAGCAACGCGAATATCTTCTGTGGTTTTGTCAAACTTTTGTTCCCCAGGAATGCCCGCGAAACGCTGCGTCTGCGATCAATGCAATGTTCAGTAATTGGGGGCACAGGTTTATCTATGACGAGGACACGCTGGCCGAGGTTATGCGTGCGGCCGGGTTCAGCTCAATCAAGAGATGGTCCTTAGGAGATAGCGCTGATCCTCAGCTGCAAAAGCTGGAGAATGAGCAACGCTATCCAGCGGGATTGCTAGACTTTGAAAGCCTTGCCTTGGAAGGGCGCAAGGAAGACCTGACGGCAATCCAAGGCGATTCTCGATGCTCATCAAACCTGAGGACTCGATGATCGATTGTATTTACATCGCGGCTTCGGCTCGTGACGCTCGATACACTCGTATCTGCGTAGCTAGCATTCGCTACTTTTACCCTGAGATCCCTATCCAACTCCTTGCGGGTGGACCACTTCAGCGTGGGTTAGCGGAAGAATTGCATCGCTATTGGGACGTGGAAGTGGCAAATCTGCCGCTTGGCGACTACGGTTGGGGTTTCGTGAAACTCGAGCCTCTCTTTAGGCCGCCGGGCGAGCGCTTTATGATTCTGGATTCTGATACGGTGTTCACTGGACCGGTCCTTAAAGTTGCTGTCGGTCGCGGCGAGGACTTCATCGTAGACGACGAACACCAAACGCCAGCGCGGGCGAAGGAGATTTACTATAACTGGGAAGGAGCAGAGGATGAAGGATGTTCGATGCGGACGCCATCGTTCTTCTTTAACACTGGTCAATGGTTCGGCAGATCCGGGATACTCAGGCGTGATGATTTCGCCGATCTAATCCAGTGGAGTTTTCCTCGAAGGCTTACTAAGCCTAGCGTGTTCAAGAACGGCGAGCAAGGGGTTCTCAACTTTGTCATCAACGAGCAAGTGCGTATTCGAAGTATGCAGGTGTTACGAGTCCCTCTCATGCGTTGGCCTGGGTACGGGTTGCACGGACTGGACGTCGAGAACGTTTCCAAACGGTCGGCCAGACCTATGGTGGTCCATTGGGCGGGTATGAAGAGAACACGCCTATCCAAAATGACTGGCGCCTCCTTGCTTGCCTACTTTGAGCAGGTCTATTACCAAAGGCTTCCGGCGGGTTCGCTGCGCCGAGCTTTGGCGAGTTCTCGAAGTGTGTTATCAGACTGGCAGCGTAATGTGTTAGTTCGGTTCAAGCTGTCCTCTCGCAGATTCCTTGCCAGTGCGGCGACCCTCTTTCCGACTTTATGAAGGGTTTCACCGGCTCTCGATTTGCTTGGCCATCCTTCGAATCAACAATGGCGCTTCTAATAGCTGAGGAGCGCCGTATCTCATCATCCGAATAACCCCTTGCTTAGAACCGTCACGTGATTCCAACGGTAAAGCGCGCAGTTCACTGGATGCTCGAAACTGCAGGAGATCGGGTCTTCCATCGTACTGTTCTGCCCTACGGCATCGACTACAAACTCGACATCGCACGGCTTAGCCGCGCATGAGACATCAGCCTCACGTGTTCTTTGATGTGGGTGCCAACGAGGGACAAACTTCTAGGTCAGTCCTTGCAGAATTCTCGGCCGCGCGTGTGGTCGCCTTTGAGCCCCACCCTAGAATATTCGTGAAGTTGTTACAGAACCTCGACGGCGAGACCCGCTTTATCGCCCACACTTTTGCTATTAGTGACACCAACTGGACTTCGCCTTTTTACGAATATGGATCATCGCTATTGAACAGCTTAATTCCTGACGGGCGGTTTCTATCGTTCGGCTTTCGCTTGATCGCAACTTATTCAGACTATATAGATATCTCGCGTGAACTGCATGTGGGAGCCAATGCTTTGTTTGCGTTGCCACCTACCGACACGATTGCGAAGCCACTTTATACCAGCTAGTAGGTTGGTACCGCGGAAACTGCGGACACACTATGATTTCGGTCATAATCTGTACACACAATCCCCACCCTAACTATCTTGCCCGTTGCGCAACCGCCCTTCAAGCTCAGACTCTCCCCCGGGGGCGTTGGGAGCTGATAGTGATCGATAATGCCAGTGCACCGGACAAAACCCCGCGCCTCGACCTGTCGTGGCACCCAGCGGCTCGCTTGATCTCAGAAGAGAAACTCGGCCTTACGCCAGCGCGGTTGCGGGGCATGCGGGAGGCAAGGGGAGACTTATTGGTGTTCGTTGATGATGATAACGTTCTAGACGTCGATTTCCTTGAAGCTGCTCTGATCACCGCACAAGAGAAAACGTTTCTAGGTTCGTGGAGTGGGCAATGCCGTCCGGAGTTCGAAGAGCCACCTCCGGTTTGGACGCGTCGGTATTGGGGCAACCTTGTTATACGCGAGTTTGAGAATGATGCATGGTCTAACATCCCCCGCCTTCCCACAACTATGCCTTGCGGTGCTGGACTTTGCGTGAGAAAGTTGGTGGCGCAGCACTATGTTCATCTGCACGAATCCGGAAGGCGTCCCGTCCAATTTGATCGGGTCGGCGGTTCCTTGTTGTCCGGCGGAGACAATGATTTGGCCGCCTGCGCATGTGACGTTGGTCTAGGAGTTGGAATCATTGCTTCACTCAGACTTACGCACCTTATTTCAAGCGAACGATTGACTGAGGAATACTTTGTAAGGCTTACCGAGAGCATTCACTACTCTTCAACCATGCTGGATTCTCTGCGTGGAATCCGAATCGGTCCCCGCTCCCTATTCGGGCGGGTTTCGGATTTCCTGCGGATTATGCGGCTGAAAGGCCCCCACCGACAGATCCTAAGAGCGGCTTACCGTGGACGAAAACGTGCAGCCCAAAAGATTATTGAAGGCCAAGTTGCCCTCCCATGAGAAAGAAACATTTTGGATGAATACAGGTGTTAAGCACCGCTTTGTAATCGACCTCAAAAACGTATTCACGGCCGGCGCGGCGAGCCCTATCCAATTGAAGGGCATACCTTGCGTTACCTGCCTGGCACGAGGCCTGTCAGGTTGTGCTGTAAGAATTTGCGGAATGGCATCGCTCGCTACGACGCCTTGCAGGTCGCTTGGTTCACAACGTATCTGACGCAGGGTGACACCGCGATCGACATCGGTGCACACAATGGCGTGTATAGCCTCCTCATGGCCGCCAAGTGCGGTGACACCGGCCATGTCGTGGCTTTTGAGCCAGATCCCTACGCGCGCGAAGTGCTAGAAAAGAATCTCGGTCTCAATCCGGAGATCAAACGACCCGCAGTTGAATTTTGTGCTTTCTCAGACCAAATCGGGGAGGCAACGTTATACACTCCGGGGGCAATGGTGTCAATCCTCGCTCGCAAGGTCTGGCGTGGAGTTTACCCCCGCGGATAAATCTGAAGAAATCCGAGTGCCTCTTGTGACTTTCGATTCCTATCTGGCAGGGCACCAGTTGCCGGAACCCCGCTGCGTGAAAATTGATGCGGAGGGAGCGGAAATTCGTATTCTGAAGGGTGCGACAAGAGTGCTCTCGACCAACGCGGACATAGTATGTGAGCTTCACCCTTATGCATGGCCAGAATTTGGGAACACGCTGGCGGAACTAAAGGGCTTAGCCGCGGCATCTGGCCGTCGCATTCGCTACCTGGATCAAGGTACGGAGATGGGTGACCAGACGGTGTATGGAACCGTGCTCTTGGAGCGCTATTCGTAATTTCAGCGCAGAGGTGGACACCCAAGAGCTCCCGAGCATCCAAAGAATTGCCTCAACGAGTTCTCCACGTAGTTGAAAACCTGAACCGTGGCGCGGTGGAGAACTGGCTCGTGCGGATGCTTGAGCATGCGGGTAAGCGAAGAATAGAAGTCGATTGGACTTTTTATTGTATGCTCGGGCAGCCAGGAGCGCTGGACGCGAAGGCGCGATCGCTCGGTGCCTCCGTGATCCATTCGCCAGTTCCGATTGCAGAGAAGGCGGACTTCGTACGCGCCCTGCGCACGCAGTTGATTGTCGGAAAGTACGACGTACTGCACTGCCACCACGATCTCGTGAGCGCCGTTTATCTGCTGGCTGCAATGAGGACACCCATCCGTCGGCGGATCGTTCATGTGCATAATGCGGACGAAGCAGTGCTCACTCCAAGCCCCCTCAAAAAGCACCTCTATCGTGAGCCAATGCGGCGAGTTTGTCTTCTTGCGGCTGATCGCATCGTCGGAATTTCCAACCACACACTTGACACGTTTCTTGCGGGACGCGGCCGTCGCCCAAAGCGCGACTTCGTGCACCACTACGGAGTGGATACAACAGTTTTTGAGAACGTCACTGCCGATCGCGCCGAGTTTCGACGCCAGTTGGCCATCCGCGAAGATGCGGTAATCCTTCTTTTCGGAGGCCGGTTGGTTCCGGAAAAGCAACCAGCTTTTGTAATTGAGGTACTGGCTAGTCTCAGGCGCACGGAGCCGCGGGCTGTCGCGGTCTTTGCTGGAGCTGGATCTCAAGCGCCGAACGTGGTTGCACGCGCGCGGGCGCTCGGCGTAGAGAGTTCAGTGCGCATGCTCGGGTGGCGAGACGATCTGCCAAGAATTATGAGTTGCAGCGACTGGTTCATCCTCCCTCACCCCGAGCAGCCAATGGAAGGATTCGGATTGGCAGTCGTGGAAGCGCAACTCGCCGGGCTACGACTGCTTCTGTCGCGCGGCATTCCGGATGATCCCTTGCTTCCAACGGCGAGTTTTCGGCGGCTCCCACTGTCCGTGGGGCCCGAACAGTGGGCGATAGTCGCGCGAGAACTTCTGAGCGGTCCCACGCCGTCGCGTGCCGATGCGCTCGGCGCGCTCAGAGAATCCCCGATGAACATGGACCGGGCCTTCAATGGTCTCCTTGAACTCTATACGTGACGAATAAGGAGACAATCAGAGTTCTCCAAGTTGTTGATGCCTTAGGCATGGGAGGCGCCGAGACTTGGTTGATGGAAGTGTTGCGGGTCTGGTCAAAGAACCACGCGGGAAGGATGGATTTCTTGATCACGAGCGGGCGTCGCGGAATCTTCGACAAGGAGGCGCAGCAGTTTGGAGCACGAATGCACTATGTACCCTATAGACGCACGCATCTGCCGCAATTCGCCAAGGAATTCCGTCGCCTCTTGCGGGAAGGCCAGTACGATGCGATCCACGATCACCAAGACTATGCGAGTGGATGGCATTTTCTGATGGGTAGAAGCTTGCTTCCGCGCGTCCGCGTAACGCACGTGCACAATCCGGCATACCAAATCCAAAACAACTATGGGGTAACCCTCAGCCGCCGTCTCACGGCACGGATCGGGAGGTCCCTCGTCACACGCTACGCCACACACATCACAGGCACTTCACGACAGGTGATGACAGAATACGGCTTCGATGCGTCGTGTAAAATTCCGCAGTCGCCGCTCTATTGCGGGTTTGACACGGCCCGGTTTGTTGGCGACCCAGTAGCGGCGAAGGCTTCCGTATGCCGCGAATTCGGTTGGCCGTTGAGTGCGAAGATTATCCTGTTCGCAGGGCGGATGGATCGCTCCGCCGATCTCGGGGATCCGCAAAACCATAAGAATTCGGGTTTCGCCGTCTCCGTAGGTATTGAATGTGCGCGTCAAGACCAACACGCGCGAATGCTTCTTGCGGGGAAACCAACAGACCCTGCCATCTCGATTCTCAAGCAACGGATTGAAAGAGCGGGGTGTACAGGATTCATCAAGTTCGTTGGCGTTCGAAGGGACATCGAACGGCTGATGGTCGCGAGTGACGCACTGCTGTTCCCTTCACGAGGTGAAGGACTAGGTATGGTCGCTGTCGAGGCCCAGGCTGCCGGCTTGCCCGTTCTTGCGTCTACCGCGGTGCCGCGCGAATGCGTGGTAGTGCCACAACTGGTGCGCTTCCAGCATCTCGATACCGGAGCATCTCGGTGGGCAGCGGACTTGCTCGAACTTGCGGCTCAACCTCGCAGCATTCCACGTGCAAATCAACGTGTGGCGGCGTCTCCCTTTGCCATCGAAAATTCTGCAAATGCGCTCCTCAGGCTTTATGGCGAAGGTGCTCTTACTTGATCAACTACATTTCCAATCTCCCGAAGGACCTTCGATCGGGCGGCTTCTCGGCGATGAATGTCGCGGCATTCTCTGTGCTCAGTAGTTTAGAGACCGTGCACTATGTTGGACCGATTAACCCGCCCCTTGCTCTATGGCACAAGGCGCTATCGAAGTCCTTGCGGCTAATGGGATCTCAGGGTGACTTTTCCTTTTTCTCCGATCGCAGGCTGGAGGCGATTGCCGATGAAGTTGGAGTCCAGTGTGCCACCAGTGCTCGACTCGATTTCTTCCATGGCTTTACACCGTGGGCCTTAACAAGAACGCATCGACCCTATGTAGCGTGGAGTGACTGCACCTTCCGAGACTACATCGATATTTTCCACCGTCGTGAGAAGTACCGCGAATGCGACCTTAAGCGGATCGAGCAGACCGAGGCCGCGTGGCTAAGGAACGCAAGGCGCGTGCTCTTCACTAGCGATTGGGCGGCAACCCGTGCAATGAGCTGCTACGCCTTGAATGCGGGTCGCGTTGGCAATGTGGGTATTTTTGGCGAGATTGACTTGCCGAGTCGCGACGCTTATGCAGGGGAGAAGGAGTTCGCATTTGTATCGACGAACTTCGAAGCTAAGGGCGGCCAAATCGTGTTGGCAGCCTTTCGCGAAGTGAGGGAGCGACATCCCGATGCCCGACTGACCGTCGTAGGCGATCAGCCGTCCCATTGCATCGTAGACCCGGGCGTCCACTTCGTAGGATTCTTGCGAAAGGAGGTATCACACGAATACGAACGCTTCAAGCATATTCTGGGTCGCGCCCGCGCTCTGGTGCATCCGACGAAGTGCGACATCGCTCCCTTACTAATCGTTGAAGCCGGATATGCTGGCTGTCCGGTGATTGCTTCCCGAAGATTCGCCATACCCGAATTAGTTAGTGATGGGGTCACAGGACTACTTCTGGATGATACGTCGAAAGTAAGCGCTGTATCGAGCGCCATGAACTGGATGCTCGACAATGGCGACCAATATGGGCACATGCGCGAAGCCGCATGGATTAATACCCGGGCACGACACTCCAAGGAGCGATTCCAAGATCGATTGCTCAGTCACTTGCGCGAAGCCTTTGTAGGCGAGGTAATGCCAGTGCAATGAGAATTCTTTTTCTTGGCCAGATCGGCCTCGGCCAGACTTCCTTGATGCGCATGCGGGCTTTTACGCGTCTTGGGCACCAGGTGAGAGGTGTAAATACAGTTGAACCGTGGAAGCGGGCGCCTTGGCTTAAAAGACAGGTCCAGCGGAGGATCCAGTGCGGATCGGTGGTCAATGAAATCAACCGTTCTGTTCTCGAGGCCGCACGCGAGTTTCGTCCATCGCTCGTATGGGCGGAGAAGCAGGAATTCCTGCGCGTCGAGACGCTTAACGAACTGCATAAGCTAGGCAGTAGATTGGTTCACTTTACACCGGACCCCTACTTCACCCTTAGTTGGAAACGGACGCGTCTCATGGACCTCGCCATGGGTTCATTTGATGCCCTTGTTTATTGCAAGTCCTACGAGCGAGACCAGTACAAGTTCTTCGGCAAGCCGTTAGTTTACATGCCCTTGGGATACTGCGATGAGGTCCACCGTCCTGCGGCGTCACACGACGCACGCTGGAGTTGCGACGCGGGGTTCCTTGGGGGATGGGAGCCGCGACGCGAGCGCTTGCTTCATGCGATCGCCGCTGCCGATATTCGTTTAAAGATTTGGGGTGGCTATTGGGATTTTCTCCGCGACGGCAAATGGACGCCCCGCCGACACATCATATTGCGTCAACTCGCTGGCACAGACTGTTTCAGGTTTCATCGAGACGATCTCTTGAATCGCGCTCACCAGGGCGGAGAAGTTTACGGAGACGATTACGCACGAGCCCTCACGGGGGCTGGCATCGGCCTTGGCTTTGTGCGCAAGGTGGTTCCCGACCAGCATACAACCCGTACGTTCGAAATTCCCGCTTGTGGCAGTCTGCTTGTCGCCGATCGAACCGACGAACACAGAGACTTCTTCGAAGAAGGTAAGGAGGCGGAATTCTTTTCATCAAAGGAGGAGTTGCTCGACAAAGTGACATTCTATTGCGGTAATGACACTGCTAGGAAACGCATCGCCGCGGGAGGATACAAGCGCTGCAACGACGGCAAGTATGCGTATGTACATCGCCTCAGGACGGCGCTTGAATCTATCCATCCATACTAGACATCAGCACCGCTATAAATGGAGCCTCCAATACTCGAAAACGCCCTGATTTGGTATGCTCGGCGATTTCCGATTCCGGGCGGCAAATTGAGGGTGATCAACTCGTGTTGGCGAACCGCCATTGCTGACAATGGCTCATTGCGAGTGGCTACTTTGACTCATGGCGGATTGAAGATGCGTTGCGATCTGAACGAAATGTTGCAGCGTCAGTTCTACTTTTTTGGCACGTATTTTGTCGAACGAGACATCCTGAAATGTTGGGAGATCGCGGCCAAGGACGCGAAGATTGTATTCGACGTTGGGGCTAACGGCGGAATTTTTAGTTTGGCCGCGTTGGCTGTCCAAAGGAACGCCACTGTACACGCGTTCGAGCCTACCCCTGAAATCGCAACCCGGTTGCGCGAAACGGCGACCCTAAACGGGCTACATCACTTGCACGTTCACCGAGTAGCGGTACTTGAAACAAGTGGCACCGCTGCCCTACGGCGCTTTCGCGGCGAATGCGGAACGAACGAGGGAATGAACTTCGTCACAACCGAACCCGGCGACTGTGGGAATGAACGAGTTGAGAGTGTCTGCCTTGATCAGTTCTGCCGTGATCGTCGAATTGAGTACGTTGATCTTCTGAAGCTTGATATTCAGGGCCAGGAATACTCAGCCCTCTTAGGGTCAGAGCGATTGCTCACCGCTGGGCGTATCGGAAGCGTGTTCACGGAACTCAACTGGGTGAATTCGCCTGGAGATGTCTGTACCGCTACGGAATCGATTCTACTTCTGGACCGGGCAGGATATCGATTCTCCCGGCCGGGCAAACGTCTGACGTGGGTTAAGGCTGGCGATTGGTTGCGATCGCTAAGCAACGTTATTGCCCGTCGATCGCGGGGGTCGTTTTGATTCTCGTAGCAATGACACTTTACACTTATTGGGGCGCTGTGCTTTGTAGCCGGGCAGACGTGGCTCGGTTCTTCGCAGCTGCGCGACCCAACAAACCGTCATTAGCAGCTTCTACCATGAAAGCAGCAGTTTAATTGTGGTCGTAACTGCCTTCCTTCCATGTGGACGGTGACAACGCTTGGTTGATTAGACAGCCGCAGTTTTAAAAAGAACAAATGATAGACTCACCTGCCGAAGGAATTCGCTATGAACATCCCGATCGAAGTTAAAAAGCGTATCCAAGAAGAAGAACAGATGCACGCGGCGGTGGAGCGGTACCGGGCCGAAGTTCGAGCCAAGATGCGAGAACACTCCGCTCCGGTCAAGAAATCTCGCCGACTCTGGATGCTTGGCATAGGCATCGTACTTATCGTGGGAGTGATTGGTGCCGAAGCATCCTCGAACGCCGTCACAATCGGGAACAGCAATTCCACGGTGTCGATTCCTGGAACTGCAATGATTGGAACAACATCGGCTTCGTCGAATCTGAGCGGGTCTAGGTTGACCATCGTCGGGAATCAGCCTATTGAAGTCCATAGTGATTACGCCAACGGCATTCAGTTGTACACGCATGCAAATGCGTCCTTTCGTGCTCCTTACATCGATTTTTACAAGTCAGGGGGATCCGAAGACTGGCCCACTCCGGTGGAGTTTGGAGGATACGAAGAAGGCAGCTTCGGTGGCATTAACTTCGGCGGGTGGGATGGTTCGAAATACTTTAGCGGCTCCGCCGCAATTTACACGCAGGCCGACGAAGACTGGACACCGACAACTCACGGCGGACATCTTTCCATCTACGGAACTAATATTGGTGGCTCCTCAACGCAACAGATCGCCCAATTTGGCGGCTTAGATCCCTCGAGCACCGGCACAACCGATAACATCATTTCGTACCGCCCCCTTACTTGGGGCGGCAACCAGTCCGGGAATCCCGGATTGTTTCCGACCAGCAATCCGCCTGTTGTAGCAATCAGGAATGGGAATAATACTTCTGCGGCCGCGCTCACCGCGCTTACCGTTCAATTAGTTACCGGAACCTTTTCATCGCTTGCCAATTGTGTCAGCGGAACGGAAGGAACGCAAGCTGCTGTCACTGATGCCAACACATCCACGTGGGGCGCGACGATTTCCGGCGGCGGAACGAACCACGTCCTTGCTTATTGCGACGGGACGACCTGGACAGTGATGGCGAAGTAATGAAACAGACTCGGCTTTTTCGGTGGACCGCGCGTTGCGGAGACTGAATAATTGTTTATGTGTCGAACACACACGCTTGAGGTCCCTGAGTAGCGGTGACACTTTCACTTCTGATTTGCATAGCGGCCTTCTTTTGGTTGCTTAAGCGTCTCCGAAGGGATGGGATCTCTCTAGGGCTTCCTGTAGCTTACCTATACTCACTGTTGCAGATCCATGTGCCTGGCGCATACGCTCACTTGGTCGGCAGCGATCTTCTTTCAGATTCGAATTTTACCGAGATTGCCATTCGTTTTACGGCCATCGGTTCAGTGTGCTTTGTAGCCGGGGTGTGCATGGCCCATTCTGGCGTTTCGCCTCAGCCACGATGCAGCCCAGGGCACCGCCAGCAGTTTTGGGTGTTTTGCTTGTTCGGAGGATGGATTTTCAGTTACGGCTTGGGACCGCTCCTCCACGAAATACCGAGTCTGGGTGCTGCAATTGACACAGGAGCAGGGATCTGGATCCTAGGGGTGATGTTAGGCCTACGAACGGCATTACAGCACGAGGATCAAAAGCGTACGGCAATTTGGCTTGGTGCGTTGATGGTATATCCCGTCCTTATGCTTCTATTCGGAGGATTCCTAAGTTATGGATCGACTGCAGCAATTATCGTCCTTTCGACACTCACCATTTCCACGCGGAGTCTCGGTCGAGTCCTGGCCGGCATCGTAATCACGACCTTTTTGGGTCTGAGTGTATTCGTGGCCTATTTTCAACATCGTGATAATATCCGTGAGGAGGTGTGGGGAGGAGCGCCTCTCCAATCAAGAATTGATAGCATCACAGACACATACCGGGATTTTGAATGGTTCAACCCGAGCAACGAAAAGCACCTTCTTGCACTCGATGCCAGGCTCAATCAAAACTATTTCGCGGGATTAGCGGCTCAAAGGATTGAGGACGGACAAGTGGATTATCTACGAGGCCGCACTATCTGGGAGGGCTTTATCTCATTGGTGCCACGCGTGTTATGGCCCGAGAAGCCTGTGACAGTTGGAAGCCATGGAATTGTTTCAGAGATGACTGGCCTTCGCCTTTCTACGACCACATCTTTTGGCATCGGCAATGTCATGGAGTTCTATGTCAACTTTGGATATGTAGGACTCGCGATTGGGTTCTCACTACTTGGATGGCTCATCGGAACTCTTGATCGAAAGGGCGCAATGGCAGAATCTCAAGGCGCCTTGGGAGAGGCGATTCTATATGTCTTACCAGCTTTGCCGCTAATTCAGCCGAATGGATCGCTCGTAGACCTATGCAGCGGCAGCGCCGCGGCGCTGGTTGCGGCATTCGGTTGGAAGCTGGCTTGGAAGCATTGGGAGCGACGTGTGAGCCCGATGGTCTCTGAAGGGATGCACAGAAACTTCGATGAGAATTCTCCTTACTGCAACGAGTCTCCTTCCTAGGTACGGCGGTCCGGCGTTTTCGGTCTCCAGGCTAGCTTGGGCACTAACCGAATCAGGAGCCGAGGTTGGTCTGTGGGCGTCCGACCAAACGGCTATTGAAACTCCGCTGCTACCCGCAGGATTGTCTGTGCAGCGGATGGTCGGAACCCCAGACGAAGTTCTTGACGGCTTTGGGAAAACTGATATTCTGCACGATAACGGCATCTGGCTGCAACATAATCATCGCTTGGCTGTGCTCGCAACACGGCGTGGCATTCCGCGCGTGGTTAGCACCCGAGGCATGCTTGAACCCTGGGCAGTTCACCACAAGCGGCTTAAGAAGAGTCTGGCTTGGCGATTCTATCAGCGACGCGATCTAATAAGGGCATGTTGCCATCACACAACTGCAGAGCCTGAATCTAGAAACCTCGACCGCCTTGGGCTTGGTGTACCGGTTGTCGCGATTCCGAACGGTATTGACGTACCTGAAAGACCTTCCATCGTCCAATCGGACGCTGCGAAGACAGTGGGGGGCAGACGCAGAACGGCACTCTTCCTAGGCCGGATTTGCCCTGTCAAGGGCCTACCGATGTTGGTTGAGGCTTGGGCACACATACGACCTGTTGGTTGGCATTTGCAGATTGCTGGGCCGGACGAAGCTGGCCACCAAAAGCAAGTAGAAAGGGCCGTTTCAGTTGCCGGCTTGGGCGATGCAGTGTCCTTTACAGGTCCGCTCGGAGATCAATTGAAGAAGTCTGCCTTTCTCGAAGCGGACCTGCTGGTGCTTCCGAGCCATTCCGAGAGCTTTGGCATGGTTGTTGCCGAAGCATTGGCGCACGGGTTGCCTGTTCTTACCACTAAGGCGGCGCCGTGGTCGATACTTCGGGATCGCGGCTGTGGATGGTGGGTCGATTCGACCGTCGAGGGTGTAGCAGAAGGCTTGCGCGTAGCAACAACTCTCGATCCACAAATTCTACAGGCAATGGGGCGCAAAGGCCGTGAATTGGTTCTTTCGGAGTTCGGTTGGCCGAGAGTTGCGAAGCTCTTCCTATGCCTGTACCAGGGGATATTGGCGAACCGTCGCTCCTAGTCCTAAATTTCCAAAGGGTAAGCGAAGTGAAAGCTCACAGGTCGACGGATATCCTCTGGAGATGAGCTCTTCATAAAGACTGTTCTCCAATTCGACATGTCAGACGAGTTTACCGGGCGTTAAGTTAGCCCACGGATGTTAAGTGAGCCCCAGTAGCTATCGGTTGCAAACCTCGACTTGATGATCTAACACAATGCGAATTCTTGGATTGAACGCGTACCACGGCGACGCTTCGGCTGCGCAGCTGACTAATGGAATACTCGATGCTGCCATTGAAGAAGAGCGGTTCAACCGACAGAAGCATTGGGCCGGTCTACCAGCGAAAGCGGCGATAGCCGTGATGAATCATTTCGAGCCGGACCATATTTCTATTTCTCGCAACCCTAAGGCACACTTTATTCGTAAAGTAATGCGCATTAGCTTGCGCCCCTCTGAATGGGCTCGGCTTTCGTCGCGAGCGAGCAATAGTATTCGCGTATCGCAGTTTGTTGATGAACTTAAGCGGGCTGGGATTCGGTCCCGAAACACGCGAATTCACTATGTAGAGCATCACCGCGCCCACCTCGCCTCAGCCTTTTTTTGCTCTCCGTTTGACCAGGCTGCCGTCATGTCCATCGACGGCTTTGGCGACTTCTCCAGCATCATGTGGGGCGATGGCCATGGCAACAAGCTCGATGTGGCGGGCTCCACTCTATTCCCCCATTCCCTAGGCCTTTTTTATACCGCCTTTACCCAGCACCTCGGCTTTCCTAAATACGGTGACGAGTACAAGATGATGGGACTTTCAGCCTACGGTGAGCCTCGTTTCATCAAAGAAGTTCGCGAGGTCATCCGCACCGAGGATGACCAAGTCCGCTTGAACCTTGATTACTTTATCCATCATAGCGAGGGCATACAGATGACCTGGGACAATTGCGAGCCTGTCATCGGACCAGTGTACTCGAAGAAGATGATCGAGGTATTCGGCGCGCCGCGCACCTACCGTAGTGAAATCAAACAGCATCACGCTGATCTCGCCGCTTCAGTGCAAAAGGTGCTTGAGGAAAACTACTTCTCCCTGCTCACTTTTATTCAGAAACAGACGAAACAGACTGCTATCTGCCTCGCCGGCGGTGTTGCTCTTAACTGTGTCGCGAATGGCTCGATCTTTGAGCGCACCGATTTCCGCGACGTCTATATCCAGCCCGCCGCTCACGATGCAGGGACTTCCATCGGCGCAGCACTGTATGTCCAGCACCAGGTTCTGAACCGGCCCCGTTCTTTCGTAATGCGCCACGTCTACTACGGCCCTGAATACTCCGACGCTGAAGTCCAACGCGCCCTTGAAGCTGCCGGTTGTGCCTTTCACAAACTCAAACTGGATGAACTCATCGCGCAGACGGTCGATCAGATTGCCAGCGGCAAGATCGTCGGCTGGTTTCAAGGACGAATGGAATTCGGGCCACGCGCGCTCGGCAACCGCAGTATCCTTGCTGACCCTCGGCGTAACGACATGAAGGACATTTTGAATGCTCGAATCAAATACCGCGAACCGTTTCGGCCGTTTTGCCCCTCGATACTTTCCGAACGAGTAGGAGATTACTTCGAAAACAGTTACCCTTCACCGTTTATGGTTACGGCCTACAAGATCAAGCCACACCAGCGCCAACGTATTCCGGCCGTAACTCACGGCGACGGAACCGGTCGTCTTCAAACGGTCGAGCAAGATATTAATCCGCGTTATTGGAGTCTCATCAAGCGATTCGAAGAAGTAACGGGGGTTCCTGTCCTGCTAAACACATCGTTCAACGAGAACGAACCGATTGTGAACACACCAGCGCAAGCCGTTGACTGTTTCCTTCGCACGCGTCTGGATGTTCTGTCGATAGGCTCATTCATTATTTACAAAGACGAAAACACTCGCTTGAGCGAAAGCAGGGCAGCGTTTGCAGAGGCTGAACGCTAGATTCCAAATTTGGCCCGCTCGCTAAAAGAGCAAGCAACACCTCGACTCGTAGTATCGTAGATGATGGAGTACTCCCCTTTCTAGCTTCGGCCGCAACCATTTCTTGGTCAGGCCGCTGCTACCGCCCAACGTCCTTACGCGTTTGGTTCGTGCAATGGATCCAAGCAATTGCGATATTACCCATCCATTCGGACCGAAGGGGCGCCCGACTACGGTGCCGTCTGCTTACTTCTCCGCCGTCAGGAGATATCCACGACACAACAGCGACAGATCTTCTTAGTCTGAGGTCATATGGCAGTTAAGGCGGGAGCACGACCTGGAGCCCGGAGGCATTTTCTCGCGTCCGGAGTAGCGCTCGCTGGAGCAACCGTCGCGATTCCACACATCGCAGTCGCACAAACTCCGTTTCGTGCCCTGGGCATTGTCAACGTGAAGGATTATGGGGCTATAGGCAACTTCATTACCGATGACACGCTTGCAGTTCAAGCTGCAATCGATGCAGCTTTCGGTCCAGCATCATCTCCTAATGGAGTTGCCGAAGTTGCGCAGAACAAGATTCTGCATTTCCCACCCGGAAGATATCGAACAACAGCTCCACTCAATTTTACACACCTTGTCGGTAGTCGAATCGTCGGGTCAGGTCGCTTCGTCACCACGATCGAAAACTCCACGCCGAATCAGAGCGTAATCGTGACAAATGGCTGTGCATATACTCACTGGGAAGGTCTGAGGCTGAAGGGAAGCGGTTCATCGAGACTGTTTGATCTGAATTGGGATGGATCTGCAGGAGGCGCCGCCCTTCAAAGTAATAACTTCACCGACATATTCTTCGATAGCGGTCATATTGGCATTGAGATCGGGCGCGGCGGATTCATGGGATCGGAGAACCTGTTTCTGAACTGCTTTTGGCTGTTGAATTCGAGAGCTGGGTTGCTAACCTCGAACTACAACGCCTTGCAAAACACAGTTACCGGAGGCAACTTCCAGACCTGCGGCGTCGGAATTTGGATCGGTACCGGCTCTGTCACGTCAGTTCAGAGTGTCGGATTTCAGCAATCGGTAGACTACGACATTCGCTCCGACGGCAGTGTCGGCAATTGCACTGTAATCACTGGATGCAGGAGTGAGAGTGTGAATTTCGTGCGGACAGTACAAGATGCTGATCTTTCTGGCTGCACTCACACGACCGCTTCTGGCAAGCTAGGGGACTTTGTCTACTGCCTTGGCGGCAACGTCGTTGTATCGGCTTGTATGACGAATTACGGCAGAATTCATGCTTCTTTTGGGTCGCGGCTTAGGATTCAAGAGTCAACCTTTAAGAGGCCGGACTGGCTGTTCGCCGATCAGCTTTGGTCGGTTCCCCAGAATGTCCTGAACGCGGTCATCGAGTTAGAAAACGTCTCTCTCTACGTAGGCTCCTCCTATTCTCAAATTCTCAGGCGGCGATTAACGGCGGCGGGTGCCTTCGAATATGCTCTAACCAAGTCCACAGAAGGCTAGTTTATCTCCCAAGATTAGCCTGTGTATCTGTACGGCCCGAAGGGACTGCGTGGAGATCCTGGAAGGGCAGGGATTTAAGTTCACGCGCGTAGAGGGCCCGTACACAGCTGGCCACACTATTGAATCCGAACCGGAGCCTGCACCAACCGGGAACAATGGATGCCAAAAAGAACAACTACGCGAGGCTGATTGCTAGCACAAGATACTCGATCTTCCCTCAACTTATGAATGGCTGGTCCAGCCGGCTCTAGGTTTTGAACGCTCTTTAGCGACTCCACGTACTCATTGTTACAATCACCTAACTCCGTTGGAGGAAACCACTCATGCGTGCCCTAATCACCGGCGTCACCGGTCAAGATGGCTCGTATCTTGCCGAGCTCTTACTCGGGAAGGGCTACGAAGTGCACGGCTTGAAACGACGGGTGTCGAGCTTCAACAGTGATAGAGTAGATCATCTATATGAGGACCTCTACTCAGAGGCTGCGCGCTTCTTTCTACACCATGCAGATTTGACCGACGGCGGATCACTGGCTGCCCTTCTTCACGACCTGCGCCCGGATGAAGTTTCGTCGCCGATTCCCACGTCTTCATCAACGACAAGTTGCGGCGTCAGAAATACTTGTATCGAAATCTACAATCTGGGTGCTCAGAGCCATGTAAAGGTTATCTTCGAGGCTCCCGAGTATATCGGGGACACGGACGGCATCGGACCCATTCGCCTGCTAGAGGCGATCCGGCTCACCCGGCTCAATTGCCGCTTCTATCAAGCATCATCAAGCGAAATGTTCGGATCCACGTCGCCCCCCCACTCGGAGACTTCAGTTTTCCACCCAGGTAGCCCCTATGCCTGCGCTAAGCTTTTTGCGCATTCATTCACGGTAAACTATCGCGGGAGTTACGGACTCCACGCGTCGTGTGGCATCTTGTTCAACCACGAGTCCCCGCGCCGTGGCGAAACGTTCGTCACTCGCAAGATCACGCGCGCCGTGGCGCGCATCAAACTGGGCCTCGAGGAAAAGGTGTATTTAGGCAATCTTGATGCCCGCCGAGATTGGGGCTATGCTCCCGATTATGTTCGAGCCATGTGGCTCATGCTCCAGCAGGACGAGCCCGACGACTACGTAATTGGGACAGGCGAGGCGCACTCTGTCGGCGAGTTCGTCGAAACGGCCTTCGCTTGCGCTGGGCTCGACTGGCATGATCACGTTGAGATTGACGCACGCTATTTTCGCCCCGCGGAAGTTGATCACCTGCTGGCTGACGCTTCCAAGGCTCGACGTGTACTCGGTTGGGAGCCTTGCGTGACCTTTTCTGAACTGGTTAGGATTATGGTGCATGCAGACCTCTGCGAGCTGGAACGTACGTTAAAAGGAGGAGTTCCTGCTCTTTCAGCACGTTTCTCCACCAGCGAAGAACAGCCTTATGGTGGGCCGCTGGCCCGAGTGAATTGTTCCAGGAGGACTCATGCAGCTGATTAACAAAAGCGTTCTCGTTACCGGCGGCGCTGGCTTTCTAGGTTCTCACGTCGTTCAGAAACTGAAAGTGGCCGGCTGCACCGACATCTGTGTGCCTCGGAGCCGGGACTATGACCTCACTCGGCTTGCCGATATTGATAAGCTTTTCGAATTGCGACGTCCGCAGGTCGTCATTCACTTGGCAGCTAGGGTCGGTGGCATCGGGGCCAACCGCGCGAACCCCGGCGCATTCTTTTACGACAACTCTGTTATGGGCATCCAGCTCATTGAAGCATGCCGCCGGTATGGAGTTGAGAAAACAGTCGTGCTAGGGACGATCTGCGCCTACCCGAAATTCACGCCCACACCCTTTGTCGAAGAAGAGCTCTGGAATGGCTACCCCGAAGAAACGAACGCCCCATACGGAATTGCGAAGACATTACTCCTCGTCCAATGCCAAGCGTACCGCCAGCAATACGGGATGAATGCCATCTATCTGCTCCCCGTCAACCTTTACGGCCCAGGCGACAATTTCAACCCCGAGAGTTCGCACGTAATTCCGGCTCTGATACGCAAGTGCACTGACGCCATTGAGGCAGGTGCCAGCGAGATAGTCTGTTGGGGTGACGGATCGCCGACGCGGGAGTTCCTGGACGTAGAGGATTGCGCCGAAGCAATCGTTGCCGCGGCCCAGCGCTACGACAAACCCGAACCGATAAACATCGGTACTGGGCAGGAGATTTCCATCCGCTGCCTATCCGAGGGGATTGCTGAGCTTACCGGATTTAAGGGGCGGACCAGATGGGATAGTACACAACCTAACGGACAGCCGAAACGTTGCCTGGATGTAAGTCGAGCCCAGCGGGAATTCGGCTTTCAGGCCCGAACCTGCTTCGATGAAGGCCTCAAGAGAACCATCAACTGGTATCGATCCAGTTTCCTGCGTCAACCTGCGTGCTCCGAAGCGTACGGCGTCTCTCAAACGTCCGCAAGCGCATAACCACATTGGTCTGCTCAGTAGCTCCATAACGCGCCGGGGATTGCCATGCGATAGCGAGCTGTTCGGCGTCCCGCATCTTTAGCCAAGATCCCATTTCCTGCGAAACTCCTTGTTTCTCATGATCGCGCTAGGCGGTGCCGTGGCTCTCTTATCGCCGCTGGGTGCGCCGCACAACTGGTTTAGCGGATTGATCATTATTTTGTTCGGTGGCGCGGTTTGGATCGGCATCCGCCAGCTGGACTTCGCTGAATTTGTTTCTGCGAGTCGGCTGTTCTTGGGTGGAAAGTTCTGGCAAATCATTGACGACGAAACCCGCATGGCCGATTTCGAAAGCTCTCTTTCGCAAGCGGCCAGCATAGAGGAGTGCTGGACTCAGATTCGAACCGGAAGCCAGAGTCTTGGATTTCACCAGGTGCGACTGAACATTGGCGGCCATCTGTTTGAGCAAGCCTGCTCGGGCCCGGCAAAGCCGCGTCGGCAATTGAGAATCCCACTACCAAATTCGCAAAGGGTGAATTTCTATCGAGATTTTGATTCACATCCGAATCCACTTGTGCTCAGCGCTTTTGTCGCGGCGGTGCAACGCGGCCTGGAAGCGCGGAGAACGGCCCACACGACCGATTCGACGCGACTGCGGTCCGAGCCCGAACGCTACCAAGCTGCGGCTGCGGGCGCCAGCGAATCATCTAAAGACGCCACGCTCGACCTTCGCGCCCTAATGTTGGTTCCAGAACGCTGCCTCCGCTTCTTCGGTCTCCAATCACTTCGGATATCTTTTGCACTTGTGCCGAAATCGTGCTTTTCTTGTCGTCCTGTATCCTGCTTTTGTCAGTTCCCTAATAAGCGTCTCCGCCCGTTCGCTTTCTTTCGTCGTAGCGCTTCCCGGCAGAAATTTGTATGACTATTGAGCGACGCTACAACGGAAGCTGCTACGCTGTTCCGTCTTTAATACCTTGAGACATCTACGCTGGTATACTTGGGCGCTCGCGCTTACAGTTGTTGTTGGATGCGCCATCCTCCCCCCCGTTTTGGGAGCTTGGCTAATGACAGCCGACCCGTTAGAACCGGCCGGCGCGATTGTCGTTTTCGGCGGAGGTGTGCCATTTCGTCCAATGGAGGCTGCAAAGATCTATAGTCAGGGATTGGCCGCAAGCGTTTGGCTTACACAGGCGGTCCTCGACGAAAATGATCTGGAGCTGACTCGTTTGGGCATCAGTCGCAAGGAGGAGTACATTTACAGCAAAGAAGTGCTCGAACGGCTAGGCGTACCGGCGGCCGCTATCCAGGTACTTCCTCACCCGGTGCGGAATACTGCGGAAGAGGTTCAGTGCATTGCGCAGACCGCGGCGGCGAGTCACCTTCGTAAGGTCATACTTGTTACCTCGAAGTATCACACTCGGCGCGTGAAGATCCTCTGGCATAGATTGACCTCAGGAAAGATACGAGCCATCGTCCGGTATGACAGCGACCCCTTTGAACCGCAGCATTGGTGGCGAAGAACGAGCGACGCGATGTCAGTGGCGCGGGAGTTCTTTGGGATTGCGAATACCTGGGCTGGGTTTCCGATCAAAACAGACAATTGAACACGATCGAAATGGGAAATGACTGACATCCTGGTCGTCATCGCCCATCCCGATGACGAGATTTTCGCATCGGGAACGATATGCCTCTGCGCCGAGAGCTGCTTTCGCGTTTGGCTGGTCTGTGTAACGGATGGCGCGGGTGGAGGAAGAAGCATTCTTTGGAAATCGTCCCAACAGTCGCTTGCGGACATCAGGGCTCGCGAACTGGCGCTCTCCTGCTCAGCGCTAGGCGTTCATCAAGTGACATGCTACGGACTGCCCGACGTTGCCGATCCGATCGAAGGGCGCGCTTGGAACCAAATCGAGTTGATTGACATGCTCGCGCACACGATCGACCACCTCGGACCGGAAATGATCCTGACGCACGGACCTTCTGGCGGCTATGGGCACCCCGCTCACAAGCTGACGTTCAACTGCGTTAAGGGGGCGGCCGAGCAATTGTCCTTCGCTGGCTCCATTTTTTCCTTTTGCGCCACGCCGCCGCACCCGTTCTTCAGTTGGCATTTCGATCAGCCGGCGGATGTTGTCGTCGACGCGCGACGTTTTCGCGCACGGCGGACCGCCAGCCTCGGTTATCACAGGAGCCAGATCGACTATTTTCTACAGCCATATTTTCCCGCCAGCGTGCGGAAGTTACTGTCCGCGCTCTGTGGCTATTCGCTCGGCTACACGGAGTTCGGGCGAAAACGAGTGCCAGTCGCCACGCCAGAACGGTTCTTCGACAGATTCCCGCTCGAGGGTCTCGCGCTGCAGCTTACGCCCCGGACGGGAGACCCGCACTTCTTTACAAAACACTATGTCAATCGGAACGAAGTTCAAATTGATCGCTGACGTCGCAACGCTCCGGGTGCCTCCGAGGGTTCTTGCCTATGGCGCGTATAACCTTCTCAATCGCTCGTTCAAGACGGGCAATTGCCGTTACGAATTTGAGCGCCTTTATGCCGAGCATGGGGACGTGTGGAACTGTTCAACCAGCGAATATGAGCGCGCAAAATATGCAAACACGCTCGCCCTTGCGCTCAAGGTCTGTCCGGAAACAAATCGGGCGCTAGAGGTCGGTTGCGGCACCGGCGTGTTCTCGGGCCTTCTGGCCCAGCATTTTCGCAGCGTCCTTGCGACCGACATATCGGGTGAGGCCATCAAGATCGCCGCCGCCGCTAACTGTAAGGCTGCGAATATCGAATTCCTGCGTGAGGATTTCCGCCGGCTCACTGTGAACGCCCAGTTCGATCTCATCGTGTGTGCCGAGGTTCTTTACTTCCTTCGCGCGCCGGACCGCGAGGCGGTGTGCCAGGCGCTGGATAGGCTTCTCTGTAAGCGCGGCGTGATTCTAACTGTGTCGGGAGACAAAGGGGGCACGGCAAGGTCCGCTTCTGGATATTTCGACGGCTGGAACGCGATATTTCGCTCCTACTTCGCCGGCGTTGCATCGACAGACGTTACCGATGTAGGACGTCCCTACCGCATCGCAGCATTTGCACGCCGTGATTAGCGCACAGCCTAAGTGTTGTGTTCTTCAGATCGTCCGTTGCCTTGGCATTGGGGGGGCGGAAGCCTGGCTGATACGATTGCTGAAATACTGGCGCTGCCATACGGAAGGAGCACCGAAAATCGACATTCTTGAGCCGTATTAAGTTGCTGGACATAAGTTGCGCTACCTGCCGGGGACGCGACCGGCTCCGTTACCGAGGCGGGCGAGATCGCCGAAATTCGGCACACCTTTCGCTACTGATATAGCGTTATCTCGACTGCTTTGCGATAGTGAGAGCCGGACAGTGAGCCTTCAAGAGACCAACCATATTCTCGTAATTGTCGCTCACCCCGATGATGAAGTCTTTGTCTCCGGCACCCTGTGCCTGTGCTCAAGTAGGGGATTCAATGTCATCCTGGCGTGTGCAACCGATGGGGGTGCGGGCTCAAGGGAACTCATCGGTCGGTTTGAGGCCATTGACTCGAATCTGGACCTAGGAGCAATCCGAAGGCGAGAAGTCGCTCTGTCCGCGTGGGTTTTGGGCGCAAGCGAGGTTCTGTTTCTCAACGAACCCGACATCCCTCCCACTGGTTGGCAGACACAGTCCTGGGATAGCGAGCGGCTGGTTAAGTGCCTGAAACAGCTTATCCGGTCCTACCAACCCACGATGATTTTGACTCATGGCCCTCGAGGAGGATACGGACACCCTGCACACAGAGCGCTGCACGATTGCGTAATGACGGCTGCGCGCAAGGTATCGTTCGGCGGCTCTATCTTCTCCTTTTGCGGACAGGTCAGAGGAGCTTTCTTCTCTTGGCGATTCGATGATCTGAGTGACGTCTTGATCGATGTTCGTAGGTTCCGCCGGCGGCGAGAAGCGAGTCTTTCGTACCACCAAAGCGCGAACGAGTTCTTCCTGGCCCCCAGTTTCCCGAACACACTTCGCCAGTGCCTATCTGCATTATTTGGCCTTATTTGTTTTTTTACGCCCTTTGGGCGCCAACGCATACCCATCGTTACACCTGCCCGATTCTTCAAGCGCTTCCCGATTGAAGGGCTGGCCTTACAGCAAGCTCCGGGTGGCGGCCCACACTTTTTCAGGCAACACTTTGCAACCGCCCGAGAGGTTCGGCTTACTACAAAACGCATCATTCATTATGACGGGGAAGGTTGCCCACCAAAGGAAATGACATGAAGCACAGAGGGGGCACCTCCACTGATCAGAACTACCGTGGCATACCGATACATGCAGCCGACTCTGTCCACGAATTCGTCACCGGCCTGCTGCAAGAGCGGCTTCGGCCTGGCGCACGGATTGCCGACCTGGGAGCGGGCCACGGAGCTCTAAGCCTTCGCTTGCGCGACGCCGGGTTCGAAGTGGTTGCATTCGAGCTCGACCGGAGTGATTGGTTGGTCAGCGACATCCGCTGTCACCAGTGCGACTTCAACGTCTCATTAAAGCCAATCGAAGCACACGGGCCATTTGCCGCAATCTGCGCAATTGAAGTCATCGACCACCTGGAGAATCCCATTAACTTCCTGCGAAGCCTAGCCGATCCTCGACGCTTCAATGGCCCATTGTTGGTTATGTCGATGCCTAATCCACTCGACACGTTCTCCTGCATAGCCATGTTCACACGCGGGATATTCAGCTGGGCGGGCCCAGCTCAGTACGACGGGGGTGGGCACATATCCGTGTTGCCGCACTGGCTGGTCGCCGAACATTTGAAACACATCGGCGTGGCTAATCAAGAGTGGCAGTTCCTTGCCCCGTACCGACACCCCGTTGCGTGGAAAAGCGTCTTATATAAAGGTGTCGCTGGGATGCGCAGGCTTCTTTCAAGAGGCGAGGGTTGCCAGCCCTTTTTCGATGGGCAGACTGCCCTCGTTACAATAGACCTGGCTCAGGTGACATCCGATGAACACAGTCAGAAGATATCGTGATGCAACTCTATCATACGCATCGGGCCGCCCCACGTGGCTTACTAGAACGGTTTTCGCGCTGGGTAAAAAGCGGGAGAGCGATCTCTCTTTGATTAGGCACCGAGGCGGCGGTCATGCGAATAATGCGCAATTGTCAAGCACTAGGGGTCCCCGCGCCCTCCACATTGTTGACACACTGGGAATGGGCGGCGCAGAAACTTGGCTCATGGAATTGCTCAGGCTTTGGCATCAGCAGGGACCGCTGGCGCCTCACATCGACATTTTAGCGAGCAGTGGGAATCCCGGTATGTTCGACAGCGAGGCAAGAGCATTAGGCGCCCACATCTTCTATCTCCGATACTGCAGACGGCATCTCGGGGCCTTCTGCCGCGGCCTTAGAAAGATTCTTTCCCAAACACGTTACGACGTTATCCACGACCATCAGGACTACGTTAGTGGTTGGCACTTTCTAATGGGCATAAATCTGTTACCGGCTGTTCGTGTGACTCATGTGCATAGCCCATGGATTCACATTGAAGCGGACTACGCAATCAGCCCCTCCCGACGAATCTCCGCTAATCTTGGAAAGCAGCTTGTCAGCCGCCTTGCAACGCACGTGTGCGGGACGTCAAGAGAAGTCCTCGAAGTCTACAGCTTCTTGTCGGGAAACGCAGGTGGCCCAATGGTATCGGTTGTGCACTGCGGAATAGACATAGCAAAGTTCAATCGGTCGCGGGAACAAGACAGGCCGTCCGTATTGGCTGAATTTGGCTGGCCAGCTGATACGAGGTTAATTCTGTTTGCCGGTCGATTGGATCGCGCTCTGGAACTAGACCATCCCCAGAATGAAAAGAATTCTTGGTTCGCATTGACCGTGGCACGTATGGCACTAAACAAGGATCCCCGTGTGCGACTATTGATGGTCGGCGCTGGCGACGAGCCCCGTCGGCGATTGAGAGCGCAGATCCGTGACTGGGGATTGACCGATCAATTACAGCTACCCGGCCTCCGTAAAGATATACCGCGCTTAATGCGCGCCGCCGACGTACTCTTCTTTCCATCCCGCCACGAAGGCCTAGGGATGGTTGCCGTAGAAGCGCAAGCTGCATGTTTACCAGTCCTGGCAAGTACTACTGTCCCGCGCGAGTGCTGTGTCGTCCCCCCCCTCTTCAACACTCTCTCGCTTAGCGAGCCAGCCACCGTCTGGGCAGACTCCCTCCTCAGGGTCATGGCGCACACCCGCCCGTCTCTGGAAATGTGTCGCATTGAACTGAGCCGCTCGGCATTTTCAATAACCAATTCCGCCAGAATGCTCGAACAGGTCTACAGCCGGACGATACCATGCGAAGAATCCTTGTTGTAGAGAGTTCCGGACAACTATATGGATCCGAGCGAGCCCTCTTGGACGTGCTCAAAAGCCTTTCAAATGTAGAGGTAGCTGTCTGTTGCCCGCCCGACCAGCCGCTAAACGTCGAGCTGGAAAAGCGGGAAATTCGAATGCTCGATTACTTTATCGCAAGGACACACGAACAGTCGCGCTGGCGCCGCTTGGCTGCATCGCTCGGAGTACTGCGCGCGTGTCTCGAATTCCGCCCAGACCTAATTTATCTTAATCAAAGCGGCTGCTTTAGGGTAGTTCTGCCATCGGCCATCATACTCAATGTACCCATCGTGGCCCACGTCCGCCTGTACGAGGACGCAGAATATTTGTTTCGCGCTGCTAGGCGATCGAAACACTTGCGGGGCGTAGTTGCAATCAGCGAATCGATCGCGGAGCAACTACGCCCTCTGGAAGGCGCCCATGGTCCGAAGATTCGACGAATCTACGACTCCTATATACCCTACGAGGCCACTCCTGCGGGGCAAAGGGAGCTAAACAGAATAGCTTGCGTTGCTCGAGTCGTCCCATCCAAGGGCCACGAAACACTGGTGCGAGCAATAGGCGTATCCGAGGACTTGAAAGATAAAATCGAGTGTTATATGGTTGGTGCGGGTGAAGCAACCTTCACGAGACAGCTTCAGGATTTATGCTTCAAAAGCAATATCTCGTCTCGTATTCGATGGCTTGGATTCGTCGATCCAGTTGCTCCCATATTGCAGACATGCGTGGCGCTAGTTCTGCCAACTTCCCGTGAAGGGCTGGGGCGGGTAATCTTCGACGCATGGCAAGCGGGGGCTATCCCCATCGTTTTCTCCGGAAGCGGCGGAGCTGCTGAAGTCGTAGCCGCATCACAGGGTGGCATTCTGTACAATGAGCAAACACCGGAGTCTTTAGCTACTGCCCTACGAAGCACTCTGCTGTTAAGCGATACCGAAAGAGGGATATTGGTAGATAATGGCCGAACGTGGCTAGCACGGGAGTGCAATTCGGCTGAATATGGCAAGGCTATTTCTGAGCTGTTTGATTATGCCTGCCGACGGTAAGTTGGTACCCCGCTAAAGATTCTGTTCGTGGGAAATCAGCTTTATGGAACTGCACCGGGAGAGCGGTACGCCTGAACCTGCCTGTGGTCTCTCACGTGCGTATCTTGGAGGACGCTGCCTATCTGGCGCGCAACGTAACATGCTCCGGCAGCTGAGGCGATGATCGATATCAGCGGCGCGATCTAGGCTGAGATTAGGGGCTTTCCGGCGCTACACACCGTTCCAGTACACCGTATCTACGACGCCTAAGCACCCGCGTGGCCCGCTGTCGACGTCAAGCGCCGGCCTGGGAGACTCGGCTGCGTTGGACGGATCACACGGATCAAGGGGCAGGGCGGCTGCTGCGCGCGCTCTAGATGACGGACTTATTGAGCGAGCTCGAGGGCCTCATTGTCGGCGGTGGGGTGGCCACTTATGTTCGCTTGCTAAAAGCCTGTCCGCAGAGGTGGTCGGCAACTCTTTTGAAGGAATACAAGTGGCGGTGGTGACGTTTTACACTTGGAGCTAATGCCGAAGATTCTGATAACGGGCGGAGCAGGTTATATCGGATCGGTCACGGCCCATTTTCTAAAGCGGCGCGGTTACGGAGTCGTGATTGTGGACGATTTATCTCGGGGGCATGAACATAACATCGGTGGACTGCCATTTCGTAACCTGCATCTATCCGAAACATGCGCCCTCGCTGACTTGCTGAGCCGAGAGCGCGTCGATGCGGTAATTCATTTTGCAGCTCACGCCTTGGTTGGCGAATCGACCAAAAGACCAGATCTCTATTTCTTGAATAACGCGGGTGGCAGTGCATCGTTGCTGAGCGCAATGGTCCAGGCGAACGTCAAGCAACTGGTGTTTTCATCAACTTGCGCTGTCTACGGTACACCGAACATTGTGCCTATCTCGGAGGATCTGCGCTGCGATCCAGTGAATCCGTATGGTGAGTCCAAGATGCAAGTAGAGAGGATGCTGACGTGGCTAGATAGGTGTAGCGGAATGCGCAACGTTACACTCAGATATTTCAACGCTTGCGGAGCAGACGCTGAATCGGGCTTGGGCGAGGAGCACGAACCGGAGACGCACCTCATCCCACTGCTGATGCGTGCCGTTGTAACTGGAAAACCAATCACGATTTTCGGCAACGATTACGAGACGCCGGATGGCACCTGCATACGGGACTATATTCATGTGAGGGATCTCGCCGAGGCACACGTAGCGGCAATCGAGAATCTGCTCGCGGGCGGCACGTCGGACGTGTTCAATGTGGGAACGGGCACCGGCCAATCAGTGCTGCAGGTACTGCGGGCAGTGGAGCAAGTAACCGGACGGAAAGTGCCCTACGAGATTGGTCCGCGTCGAGCGGGGGACCCCGCTGTCCTCGTTGCCGATTCCGACAAGCTGCAGCGCACGTTGGGATGGAAGCCGAACTTCCTGAAGCTAACGGACATCGTCGCGACGGCATGGCAATTCGAGAATAAACGGGTGTAGGGCTCGATGCGTCGACATGCAATTGAAGTTGGTGGATATGATCATTCCGGTGCCTCCTGAGCTATTCGACTTACTGCGAGCGCTCCAGCTCATGAATGATCCTATGGCAATCCCAGCAGACCGGCTCCAGGTTGTCCACCCGGTGCGTTCCACAGTGCGAACGATATTTTCGATAGTGTGGCTGCAACCGTCTGCTGGATTTGCAGCGTGCACAACGCCAACCGGCTCGCTGCATCACCATCCGGCTATGCAGCTTGTACTTCCCTAGCGGCGACGATATTTACCGACGCAACGGCGATATTCGTTGGTTGTCGGCTGTGTTAGGGTTCATGCTTGAGCTAAAGCTTTGGCGTCCACCTCGGATCCAGCGTGATGACCGTTCCTGAAGGATATTGCAGGGTCAAATGCGATCCTTTGAATTATGTTCCGTTAACGGAACTTGTGCGGTGCATTGCCCTGTTCCAGCCGTGGTACATTTACCTACTGCGTTAATCAGCCCGCTATGAGAAGCGATACCCTTCAAAATGCCGTCAACAGCTCACTGGTCTGCGTTCAGGATCGTCTCCCTCTCAGCCAGGAGGCCGGCGAGATGGTCTGCACTTCCGGCCACCGCTATCCAATAGTGAGTGACATCCCAGTACTCCTTTCCGTGAATAGGCCGCAGACCTCCTTCTGGGGCGAGTTGTCATTGAAGATGGCCCGCGAAGAAATCAGCAGCGAACAGGCTGCCCATTACAGGTCCATGCTGAGGGAGTACACTGCGCACGGCATCCTTCGCTACGTGTCGTGCATTCTGGCCGCCACGAATGGCGTAGCCTATAGGCACCTCGTGGAATCCGGCGAGCTGAGGGAATACCCGATACCGGAGATTCGACTCCCGAAGTCAAATGGCGAACTGATGCTGGATATCGGGTGCAATTGGGGTCGGTGGTGCATTGCCGGGGCTAGAAAAGGCTATCTGCCAGTCGGAATTGACCCGAGCCTCGAATCCATTCTCGCGGCTCAGGCGGTGTCAAGACAACTGGGGATAGATGCCGCTTTCGTTGTAGCGGACGGGCGCCTTATGCCATTTTCTGACAGTATCTTTGATGTGGTCTGGTCCTACAGCGTCATCCAGCATTTTTCGCCCGATGATGCCGTTGCCACAATCTCGGAAGTCGGGAGGGTTCTTAAGCCTTGCGGCCGGAGCATAATCGAAATGCCGAACCGTTTTGGGCTGCGATGTCTGTACCGTCAGGCGCAACGCAGGTTCAGGACACCGAAGGATTTCGAGGTGCGCTACTGGACGATTCCATCTCTGTTGAAACTGTTCCTGAAGAGAATCGGCGAAACGACGATCTCTGTTGACGCCTACGGCAGCATTGGCCTCCAGGTCTGCGACGCACGTTTCATGCCACCGTTGACGAGGGGCGTCATCGCCGTTTCCGAGCTTCTGCGCAGAGCGAGCGATCATGTCGGCCTGCTGAAATATGTCGCGGACAGCGTGTATCTCAACAGCACAAAAACTGGTCCCGTCATTGTCAGCGCAGAGTCTCGAACTGCGCCGCCTGGCATTTCCCTGCTCGGGATCGACAGTCGCCATGACTTACAGCGCTGATCCACGGCAGGAGGACGCGGGACTGTCCTCTCCTTGGTAGCGTCGGGCCTGGTACTGCCCAAAAGCCACCAAAAACTCTTCAAACACGGTTCGCCGCAATCGGATGCAGCTGGCGTGGCGTCAGTGCGATCAGTGGAAATCGGCAAAGGAAAAAAAGACGGCGGCACGGAGGCATCGTCTCAATAAAAGTCCTGCTGGGTAGGGCAGCGCCAACCAAGACCGTCAACAGGTCGAGACCGTAGCTGCTCAAGTTCCGGTTAGGATGTCGAGAATACATGTATCGACCCCCTTTTCGATCTTTGGTGCTGCCTGATCAACCGATCTTCGGCCCTACGGCGGTCCTTCCATCGCCAAAGCTCGTTGAAATTGACGAATGCGTACCGGCCGATTTCTCGCCTGCTGGCATGGTCTTACGCGCAAACACTGATTCATTTGTTGAAAGCACCATCGTTGATCCGCATCTCGGCGAGAAATCTACCGAGGTGTCAATGAGCTCGACGGAATTTCGAGCAGTCGTCAGCTACTGGGATCAACTTCAATTGCTCTAATCTCTACCCGTCTGCCTGGCAGATTGAAACACCGAAGCAATAACAGGCTTGGCGGCCGAACCCACTGTGACACGCAAACGAACATAGGTCCCAAACCGTAACTCCTCAAAGGAAACAATTCATGCGTGCTCTGATCACCGGTATAACCGGTCAAGACGGCTCCTATCTGGCCGACCTTCTGCTCGAGAAGGGTTATGAAGTCCACGGCATAAAACGCCGTGCATCGAGCTTCAATACCGACCGAGTAGATCATCTCTATGAGGACATCCATACGGAGTCTGCTCGTTTCTTTCTGCACCACGCTGATTTGACAGACGGCGGATCACTGGCGTCCCTACTCTACGACTTGCGCCCCGACGAGATTTACAATCTCGGAGCGCAGAGTCACGTGAAAGTTAGCTTCGAGGCTCCTGAGTACACAGGCGATACGGTCGGGATGGGTCCCGTCCGCCTGCTAGAGACAGTCCGGCGCACAGGGCTCAATTGTCGCTTCTATCAAGCATCATCCAGCGAAATGTTTGGATCTACGCCGCCACCACATTCGGAAATCTCCGTCTTTCATCCACGTAGCCCCTATGCCTGCGCTAAGCTTTTTGCGCATTCTTTCACGGTAAACTATCGCGAGAGTTACGGTCTCCACGCGTCCTGTGGCATCCTGTTCAACCACGAGTCTCCACGCCGTGGCGAAACATTCGTCACTCGCAAAATCACGCGTGCGGTAGCCCGCATCAAGCTCGGGCTAGAGAACAAGGTGTATTTGGGTAATCTTGAGGCCCGCCGAGATTGGGGCTACGCTCCCGATTATGTCCGCGCTATGTGGCTCATGCTCCAGCAGGACATGCCAGACGACTACGTAATCGGGACAGGCGAAGCGCACTCAGTTAGCGAATTCGTCGAAATGGCCTTTGCTTGCGCGGGGCTTGACTGGCATGATCACGTCGAAATCGATGCACGCTATTTTCGCCCCGCGGAAGTGGGTCACTTGCTCGCCGATTCTTCCAAAGCTCGACGTTTACTCGGTTGGGAGCCTTGTGTGACCTTTTCTGAGCTTGTCAGCATCATGGTGCAGGCAGACCTCTGCGAACTTGAACGGACGTTAAAGGGTGGAGTTCATGCACTTTCAGCGCGTTTTTCCACCAATGGGGAGAGGTTACACAACAAGCCGCCCGCCGGAATAAATGCTTCTTGGAGGACTCATGCAGCTGATTGACAAACGTGTTCTCGTTACCGGCGGCGCCGGTTTTCTGGGTTCTCACGTTACTCAGAGATTGAAGGCGGCCGGCTGCACGGATGTTTGCGTGCCTCGCAGCCGGGAATATGACCTGACTCTGCGTACCGATATTGATAGGCTTTTCGACATACACTGTCCGCAGGTCGTAATTCACATGGCGGCCAGAGTCGGTGGCATTGGCGCCAACCGTGCCAACCCAGCCACATTTTTCTATGACAACGCGATGATGGGCATCCAGCTCATTGAAGCGTGCCGCCGTTACGAAGTCGAGAAGACTGTCGTGCTTGGGACGATCTGCGCTTACCCAAAATTCACTCCTGTGCCATTTGTGGAAGAAGAGCTCTGGAACGGCTATCCGGAAGAGACCAACGCCCCCTACGGAATCGCGAAGAAAGTACTCCTCGTCCAATGCCAAGCCTACCGTGAACAATACGGCATGAATGCCATCTATTTGCTTCCGGTCAATCTCTATGGCCCGGGCGACAATTTTGACGTCAAGAGTTCACATGTAATCCCGGCTCTGATCCGCAAATGCATTGATGCGATCGACGCGAGAGCCAACGAAATCGTCTGCTGGGGTGACGGATCGCCGACGCGGGAGTTCCTCTATGTAGAAGATTGCGCTCAAGCTATCGTCTCCGCAACTGAACAGTACAACGATCCCGAACCAATAAATATTGGTAGCGGGCAAGAGATTTCGATCCGCAGCCTATCCGAAAAAATCGCTCACCTCACCGGATTCAGCGGACGGATGTCATGGGATACCTCCCAACCGAACGGCCAGCCGCGGCGTTGCCTAGATGTAGATCGTGCTCAGCGTGAGTTCGGCTTTCGCGCCAGAATCTCCTTTGATGAGGGCCTTAAGCGAACCATCGACTGGTACAGGTACAGTCTCTTGCGCCAACCTGCCTGGTCCGAAACGCATGTTGCCTCTCACAGTTCCGCAAGCGCGTGAGCCTTAACTCATTCCGCTTTTTCGAAATGCTCTGCGAAACCGTCCGATTGTTAATGGCGCCGGCAGGCACATTCACCGCCGGCTTCTGGATCTCCGCTTGAGCCAAGAAAAGCAATCCTGATTCTGTATGGCCTTGGTGCTGTGGTGGCGCTGTTGTCACTGCTCGCCCGCGTGTTGCACAACGTCTCCAGCGCATTGATTCTGATCCTGTTCGGAGGCGCGGCTTGGATTGGATTTCGCCAATTGCATCGCACCCAATTTGCCTCCGCGAGCAGCATGTTCCTGGGCAGAAAATTCCGACGTATCATTGACGCCGAAACTCGTACAGTTGATTTGGAGGCCTCACTAACCGAGGCCATCAGCATAGAAGATTGCTGGGCTCACCTCTGCAAGGTCAGCTCAGATTTTGGCTTTCACGAAGTGCGAATGAGCCTTGGCGGACGACAGTTCGAGGCAGCCTCCTCGGGACCGGTAAAGCCGCGCTGGCAATTGAGAATCCCACTGCCTGATTCGCAATGGGTGAATTTCTATCGAGATTCTGATTCTAATGTGAATCCACTGGTGCTCAACGCCTTTGTAGAGGCGGTGGAGCGCGGGTTGGAAGCGAGAAGCGCTCCCCTGCCGGCCGACCTTAATCGAATGCCGCCTGGAACTGAGCACTACCAGACGAGGGCTGCGGCCGCCGGTGAACTGAAACGCGGGGCGGAGTAGCCACAGAGGGGTTCTTCCGTGCTGAATGCCGTTGCTCGACAGCATCTAGATCGTCGGGAAAACGGAAGACGAGGAAAGCGCTGAGACAGAAGAACCGGCTTAATGGGGTTGCACGATCGCGCACTGATCGGCGTGATGGTCTACACCTTCCCCAGCGTCAACGCCGTGCTCCAAATGAAAGTGCGTGACTATTTCGTGCAGGGACGCTGGGGCTGGGTCCTGCCGCACGAAAAAGGTGGTAAGGAATACGAGGTCCCTTGTCACCACAATCTGGAGGAGTATCTCGATGGATACATAGCCGCCCCCGGCATCACGGAAGACCCGGACGCGCCTTTGTTCCAGACGGCGGCCGGCAAGACCGGAACGCTCACCGGCCAGGCCATGCGGCAGCAGGACTCCCACCGCATGATCGAGCGGCGGACGCGCGGCACCGGCATCACCGCGTACCTGAAGAACAACGGGACGCTCGAAGCGCACATCGCCAACCACGAGAGCCCGCGGACGACCAAGCGGCAGGATGAGATTTCCCTCGATAAGTCGAGCGGATTGCGATTTGATTGATGATGCGCCTACTCATAGTTCGCAGTACTGCAACGATTCCTAAGGACTTAAATTTTCATGAAGATCTGAAGAGGGCTGAGAAGATTCGCGGTTCTTCTGATCGGAATTTCGGGTTGGTATTTGCCTCCGTCCTTACCGTCCTGGGTCTGGTGCCAATACGAGCCGGGGGGCATGTTCGGGTGCCAGCACTCGGTCTCGCTGCTATTTTCCTCGTGGTCACCCTTCTTCGGCCGGCATTACTGCATCCCCTAAACAGGGCCTGGACCATACTGGGGTTGCTGCTGGGGCGAGTCGTAAACCCGCTCGTGACCACTGTTCTGTTTTTCCTGGTTTTTACACCGGCTGGACTCATCTCACGGCTGCGAGGCAAGGATCCGCTTCGTTTGAAACCAAGGCTGGACACAGACACCTATTGGATCATCCGGCATCCCCCTGGTCCTCAATCCGATACCATGTCAAAGCAGTTCTAAAGGAGGAATGGAATGTCTATATTTGCTGAGTTGTGGGACTTCATGAAAACACGGAAGAAGTTCTGGCTGCTGCCAATCGTTCTGGTGATGTTGCCTCTTGGCGCTCTTCTAATATTTGCGCCAGGAAGCGCTATTGCACCCTTCATCTACACGCTCTTTTAGCCCTAGTAGGGGCTATCCCATTGAGAATTCTCGGTATTTCTTCTTTTTACCACGACAGCGCTGCTGCTTTAGTCCGAGACGGTGAGATCGTTGCCGCCGCACAAGAGGAGCGCTTCAGCCGGAGAAAGCATGACGCTCGCTTTCCTTCTCATGCGGTTGACTATTGCCTCGCCCAGGAAGGTATGCGTCTCGATCAGATTGACTACGTCGTGTTTTATGACAAGCCATTCCTAAAGTTTGAGCGTCTCCTGGAGACCTATATCGCCTTCGCGCCCCGGGGTCTTCGGTCGTTCCAAATGGCTGTTCCTCTTTGGCTCCGTGAGAAGCTCTTTCAAAAGAGTCTACTTCGCGATGAGCTCAAGAAGTGCGCCGGGGACCGTTTTGATTGGGACGGACGTTTACTTTTCACAGAGCATCACCTAAGCCACGCAGCAAGCGCATTCTTCCCATCGCCGTTTGAAGAGGCGGCGGTCCTGACCATGGATGGCGTTGGGGAGTGGTCAACTACGTCTTTCGCACGAGGTCAGGGCAATCACCTTGAGATCACGAAGGAGATCCATTTCCCACACTCACTAGGTTTACTGTATTCAGCGTTCACTTACTACACGGGTTTCAAGGTCAACTCAGGTGAATACAAAGTCATGGGCCTTGCTCCGTATGGCGAACCAAAGTACGCACGACTGATCTTTGACAACCTACTGGACATCAAGCCCGATGGTTCGTTCCGATTGAACATGGACTATTTCGACTATTGCACTGGCTTGAGGATGACGAACCGGAAATTTGACGACCTATTTGGAGGACCAGCACGAAGACCAGACGAACTCCTGACGCAGCGCCACATGGACTTGGCGGCATCAGTGCAGGTTGCTTTGGAAGAAGTGGTACTGCGCATGACCCGCTCACTGGCGGCCGAGACTGGGGCAAAGAACTTGTGTCTCGCTGGTGGCGTAGCACTGAATTGTGTGACCAACGGCAAGGTTCTCCGAGACGGACACTTCAAGGACATTTGGGTTCAACCGGCCGCGGGGGATGCGGGTGGCGCCTTGGGTGCCGCGCTAGCCGCTTATTACCTTTACAAGGGGCAGCAGCGAATTCCGAACCGCTGCGACGACATGAAAGGCGCGTACCTTGGGCCTCCCTTTTCACAAGAACAGATTGAAATGCGCCTGATCGACGCAGGGGCCACGTTCACTGTGCTCGACGATGCCGCTATGCTCGCGGCTTCCGTGGATGCTCTCGTGGAAGAGAAAGCAGTAGGGTGGTTCCAGGGGCGAATGGAGTTTGGGCCTCGCGCCTTGGGTGCTCGCTCCATTCTCGGCGATCCACGATCGCCACGCATGCAATCAATGCTCAACCTCAAGGTGAAATACAGAGAGAGCTTTCGCCCCTTTGCGCCCTCGGTTCTGCGCGAAGACCTGAGCGAATGGTTTGAGTTGGATACCTCAAGTCCCTATATGCTGATGGTCGCCGATGTGGTAAAGGAACGACGGAAGGCCATGACCGAAGAACAACAAGAGTTGTTCGGCATAGAAAAGTTGAATGTCCCACGGAGCGACATCCCGGCCGTAACCCACGTGGATTATTCCGCCCGCATTCAGACTGTTCACAGAGAGACCAATCCCCGCTACCACGCTCTGCTCAGCGCGTTCAAAAAGCGAACCACCTGTCCTGTCCTCGTGAACACGAGCTTCAACGTCAGGGGGGAACCGATCGTTTGTACACCCGAAGACGCTTTCGGCTGCTTTATGGGAACCGAGATGGAAGTCCTCGTCGTGGGAAACTGTTTCTTGCGCAAGGAAGACCAGCGTGCGGAACTCAGGCGAAACTACGAGACTTCCTTTTCCCCCGATTAGCGTTGTGTGTTGGCCCGCAATCTGCGATTGTGTCCGGAGACTATCAAATGACCTTCAAAGTATTTTGCCAGAATTTAGCGCTGGTTGCGAGCAGTTCACTTGTCGCGCTCGCCGCTGTGGCGTGCATTGCCGAAGTCTATTATCGGCATGCCGAAAACAGTACTTCGGTGACGCCGGGTTGTGAGTGGATTGCGGATGCCGTGCTTGGTTTTGCGGACCCTCCTGGCAAGACGTGCCGCGATGTGTCATTGGAATTTGATACTACCTACACTTTCAATGCCGATGGCCACAGGTCGCCCGAGTTTAATCCGGATCCGAACGCCTGTACTGTGATGGGCCTGGGTGATTCGCATACGCGCGCGGTCGGAGTGTCCGACGGCCAGGCCTGGCCCAATCTGCTGGAGTCGATGGTCCGGCCCAAAGTGCCCGGACCATTCCAGGTGATCAACATGGGTGTGGCTGGCTACAGTGTCGGGCAGGAGTACGCCCAGATGCAGAAGTTTCTCGGCAAGTACCGGCCGCGGCATGTAATCCTGGGGCTTTCGCTGGCCACGGACCTGTATGACATTCGAACGCCTGCCAATGGGGGGTTTGTCTACGGTTCCGAGTTCATGCGGCCCTATTATGACGTGGAAAGCAACCAACTCGTTCTTCGCGCTGCCCCCCGGCTGACGGCGGGACCGGCCAGCACGTCGTCAGCCCCGAAGCCCGGCATCGCACTTCAAATGAAGTTCTGGCTCTCCGAGAACTCTGCCTTCTTCCGGGCCACCTATCGCGGAGTAATTGGCCAGTATGGCACGCGGCTCCTCCGCCGGTTTGGCGTGAATCCCTGGCAGAATGCGGACAGTGTCCTGAGCAAGAATCTGACTGACGTCGATGCCCAATCCTGGCTCATCGTGGAAAAGTTGATCGAACAGTTCAAGCTGGAGCTCTCGAACCAGCAAACCGGCTTTACGCTCGTCATCATCCCTTACCTACCGCAGGTTTATGATGCCGTCTGGAACCGGACCTTCGCTTTCGAGCCAGACCGTTACGATCGTTTTGCAGCCAATAATCGGCTGCTACAGATTTGCGCTCGTTACAACCTCGACTGCCTCGACATTACGGAGCCGTTTATTCAGGCTGCCCGCGCCAGAGGAAGATGGCTGCACTACAGGCAGGACGGCCATCCCACGCCGGAGGGGCAGGCTCTCATCGCCAATCTTGTGGCGGAGCACATCGGTGACCGGCTTGCGATGGAGTGCGACTCACCCACCCACTCACGTCCAGTTTCGCCGCAACACTCTATTGCCCCGTCGATATAGTCGAAGAACGGGTAGAATTTCTTTCCTTCCTGGCTCAACACGACGGGAGCTTCAGCGGTGGTTTCACACGCGGAAACTCTCCGTCGAATTCGCGAAGGCAGGCTTTTCAATCACCGTTTATAGACGTCCAGCCCTCCAAGGTCGACGAGCTACAACGCTGGCCGTTCCTACATTCAGGATGTCCCCGGCGATCTCGTTCGGAAACACGTCAACTCTGGCGAGTTGCGCGCGACCACAGACTTCTCGATCATCGCCGAGTTGGACACGATCAACATCGCTGTCCCAACGCCACTCCGCAAAACAAGGGACCCCCACATGAGCTATGTGGTCGCCGCCGCGGAACAGGTGGCGAAATACCTTCACCCAGGGATGCTCCTCATCCTGGAATCCACCACATATCCCGGTACCACTGAAGAACTTCTGTTGCCCATGTTTGAAAAGGGGGGCCTCAAGGCCGGTGAAGATTTCTTCCTGTGCTTCTCGCCCGAGCGCGTCGACCCCGGCAATCCGCATTACCAAACCCGCAACATCCCCAAAGTCGTAGGTGGCATCACCCCCGCCTGCACCGAAATGGGTGCCCTGTTCTATTCTCAGGCCCTCGACCACGTTGTCCCCGTCAGCAGCACCTCCGTCGCCGAGATGGTGAAGCTTCTCGAAAACACCTTCCGAATGATCAATATCGGCCTCGTGAACGAAATGGCCATGATGTGTGATCGCATGGGCATCAACGTTTCGGAGGTCATCGACGCGGCCAGCACTAAACCCTTCGGCTTTATGCCGTTCTATCCAGGACCGGGGACTCGGCGGACACTGCATTCCCATCGACCCGTTCTACTTATCTTGGAAGACCAAGCAGGCGGGGATTGAGGCGCGCTTTATCGAGTTGGCCGGTTACATCAATGGCCAAATGCCCCGTTTCGTCGTCGAAAAATACAGGCAGCGCTCAACACCCAAGCCTAGCCTTTGATGGGCTCCCACGTCCACATTGCCGGCGTGGCGTACAAACGAGACATCGATGATCTCCGCGAATCCCCTGCACTCGACATCATCCTGTTATTGGAACAGAGATGTGCCCGAGTCACGTATACCGATCCGTACATTTCCGCGCTGCGGTTGAATGGCCACAGCCTGTCTTCGATCAATCTCGAGGAAAGTGCTGTAATCGCCGACTGCGTAGTGATCGTCACCGATCACACCACTTTCGACTACAAGTCTCTGGTTGACAACGCTCAGCTGATCATTGACACTCGACGCTCTGAAATCTTACCTCTCCCCAACCATCATCCGCTTGTAGCCTTGTGCCACTGCCGGCTTTGCTCGCATAAAAATCAAGCCAACCCACACCCTTGATGTTCAGGGGACACCTCCAACGCGGCGCTGCCGTGAATTTCCCTCCACGGCCACATTTTCATGGTCAGGGCACGCCCTGATCCAGTGTTCGGACAGGTTCTTATCTCGCGCTTCCCTGTCGATCTGTGCGCCTTGGGGCGACGTACACCGCGGCTGCCCCACTTGAGACATCCGCTTTCTTCTGCTGCCGGACACCGCCCTGCGTCAGAACCTCGGACTCCGGGCGGAGTTTGCCGTCTACGAGGCGGAAGAGGGCACCACCTACCACCGAAGGGCGAAACGTCATCTTACGGCGGAAACGGAAGCGAAGTATCTTCAGGAATTCCGACAATGGGAAATTCTAGGCTCATGCTGCTGGTAACACTTTGAAATGCCTACTCTGGTATGTGTGTGCTCTCGGAGCAATTGCCGTAATTGGATGCTTCGTTTTGGCGCCCGCATTCGGAGCTTGGCTAGTAACATCCGATCCCTTGGAACCCGCGGCTGCGATTGTCGTTTTCGGCGGAGGAGTTCCATTTCGTGCGATGGAGGCCGCACGCCTCTACCATCAGGGTTTCGCCTCAACGGTATGGTTGACGCAGGGGGCGCCCGAAGAAAACGATCTGGAGTTAGCTCGCCTTGGTATTACCCGGACACCAGAGTACGTTTATAGCGAAGAGGTTCTTAAGAAGGTCGGCATCCCATCGACTGCTATCCGGATACTTCCTCAACCGGTACGCAACACTGCGGAGGAGGTTCGCTGCATTGCTCAAGTGGCAGAGGCGGGCGACACACACAAGGTAATACTGGTTACCTCTAAGTACCATACTAGGCGTGTGAAGATACTCTGGCGTGAGTTGACTGCCGGGAAAATACAAGCCATCGTTCGCTACGACAGCGACTCTTTTGATCCCCGGCATTGGTGGCGAAGAACGAGCGATGCAATGTCGGTGTCGCGGGATCTTTGGCATTGCTAACGCCTGGGCGGGCTTTCCGATCAAGTCCGAAAGCTGGTGATCGAGCCATGGCGGTCTACGATCTGTTTGCCGCTGCCGTGACACAGAGGCCCTCCCGGAGATGGGCCCCGACACAATGGAAGTTTCGAATTCAAGCCTCGCAAGAAGTAGCGCCCAGCCGAGGGTCAAGCGCGGTCCAGGTTCTTATAGATCGCCTCGATATTGCCCGCCAGACGGTCCTCTACTGCCGTTTTCTGCCCAAGGTAGACCGTGAAGTTATTCAAATTCTCGGCGACGTACTTGCCGTATCCGTCAGCTTGCAAGGTCTTGATCGACGCCATTGTGAGCGTCTTCTGCAATTCAGCCAGCGGCTGGCCCGCTTTCTTGCCCTCTTCGACGCGCCCGGTTAGCTCCTCGATATAATTCCGCATTTGCATCATGCGCGCGCGGTCGTGGTGGACCGGCCCGTGTCCGGGGATGATGTGAGCGAAAGCCAGCTGCCCCACCGAATTGATTGTCGCGGGCCACGGTCGCGGATACCCGTCGGCGATGTTCGGCAAAAAGCCGATAATCACGTCACCCGATCAGGGAATTGGCGGAGGTATTGAAGGAGTGGTTGGGGGTTACGGCCTGGCGGCAATGCTGAAGGATCGCTACGAGGTGCACGCGTTCAACTGGCCGCAAGCTGTCCGGGTTGGCCGCGATTTGGAATGCCTCGGCTAGGTAGTTGCGGGTGATTGTTTGAGTTTTGGCACCGTGACATCTGGGACACGGTTCCGGTCCCCACGGGTCGAGGCCGCCGCGATCATATCCAGAGCCCCCACACTCATCGCAATCTGCATTAATCTGAACGGTGTAATCTGCAAGTGACTTGGGGTTGGCGGATCTAGGTCCGGTACCGAAAGCGTGTTTTTGAGGGCTTGATGCGATTGTCACCGACTCGAAAGGAACGATCCCAACGTCGCCCCTCAAGCCGTTCCCCCGAACGTCGTTGGCTGTAAGGGCCGCATGCTGTTTGTCAAGTTGAAGTTTTCCCATTGTTACCTTTCGCTACATCAAATACACTCACGGAACACTCAGTCGATCGACTAATCACATGCATGATATAACGTAGCGCTATGTCATGTCACGCATGATCTTCAAGCTGGTGTAATCTGGTGCCAGTGTCCAGAAAGAACCCACATGCTGTCGCACTCGGCAAGAAGGGTGGGCGAGCGCGCGCTCAGAAGCTCGATCCAGACAAGCGGAAGGCAATCGCAAGCGAAGCCGGCAAAGTTGGCGGGTTGCAACGAGCACGAAAACTTAGCGCGCCGGAACAGAGCCGTATTGGCCGGACTGCTGGCAAAGCAGGCGGCCGTGCGCGAGCAGAGAAGCTCAGCAGCAAGCGCCGCAGTGAGATCGCCCGTAAGGCAGCAGCAGCCCGATGGGAAAAGGCAAAGAAGAGCTGATCAACACGCGCTAAGGCTCCTTTTGGACCAAGAATCCAAGGCCGCCCATCCAAGAGAAGCTGCACTCAAGAAAGTCGTGGAAATTAGCGATCGCACCGGCGCGCGATAGCTATTCAAATTCGGCCACTTTCGCAGTGTGGTCGACGGGCCGTTCTGCGGCATACGCGCTTACAAAGACACTAAGCATGCACCATGTGCTCGACAGTTTACACAGAAAGGAGTAAAATAAACACAGAAACAGAGGCTATACGAGCATGGCAAGAATCCAACCGGTCCTTTCACCAGCCGAGCTTGCGCTGGTCGATCAAGTGGCTGAGTTGACGGGCTCAAAGCGAACGGAAGTGATCAAGAGTGCTCTGGCCGTCTATCACTGGTTCGTGCGGCAGGCGCTCACCGGCAGCCGCGTCGTGGCACGCAAACCAAGCGGGGAAGAGGTCGCCATTGAGACCCCAGAACTCGCAGTTCTGGAGGGCAAAGGCAACCGCCTTTGCCCTGAAGAATTGGGTTTGCTAGCGAAGCGGCTCGCGGCAACTTCGAATCCGAGTGAGGCGGCCCAGATCAAAGAGCGGCTCACCCGCGGCTTTTACGGGATCTAAGGTCACGGGAAGCTTAGGAATCAAGTTTTGCCTCGAGTCCGCCGTCACAACCTTCCGCCCGCACTGTTTCAGCATCTGCTCGACCGCGTTCAAAGCAGGAAGATTCCAGCATCTCAGCTGGAACAACTAGCGAAGTGGCTGGACGGCGAGCCCGAGGTGCCAAAGGGTCTATGGTACAAGCGATTTTCAGGCATGACGGTTTGTGGCGAAGGTGAGTTGATCAAAACTCTTCTGCTCCCTGGTCAGGCACCGAAAGGCGAGCGTGTTCCCTGAGGCTCAGAGCTGGCCGGACCTGCAACAGTTAATTAGGAGTGTGGCCTTAGACAGCCAAAGGAATTGGCTTCGCGGATACTTTTCGAAGCGAGTTTAACAGAGACTCGATCAGCTCGCGAGCAAAACAGAAATCCGACGCTTCATTCAACCCGACTATGCAACCGCCTGAGTTTCTAATCGGGGCTCCTGGAGGTTTGCCTTCCACGTTCAAGCAGGCGCCGCAGCGAGATCGCCCTTAAGGCAGCGGTAGCCCGATGGGCAAAAGCTAAACGGGACTGAAGCTAGGCTGTCAGCTTCCTTCGTCCACAGCTCTCGCGTCGATCACTCGAGGCCCATCTCCGGAGACATATCAATATCCACAGCGAGCGGCACTAGCGCGATAACTTGGACAGCGCGTCTTTGCCGCCACGATCGCGTCCGAAGGCTTCCCCCAGCCAGACTGCTATAGCCTCGATACGGAACCGTTTCCTCAACATCTTCGGCCTCCAGCTCCGCATCCATACCGGCCCTAGCGTTAGCCAGAAGCCGAAAATTTGCCATATCCAATGGCACATGGTATCGCTAATGGTATGGACGTCAGGATCGATAAAGCGGGGCGGATTGTCATCCCCAAACCTCTCCGCGAGCGGCTGGGCTTCAGGCCGGACACGGAGTTGGAGGCGATCGAGCAGCCGGAAGGCGTGCTTCTCAAGCGGATAGAACCACGGCCT
>Ga0206814_10002_pt1 | contig 68228 bp, 68 predicted proteins | sample Alteio_BWOrgCont_90_FD_152850 | JGI IMG/M metagenome (GOLD analysis project Ga0206814, IMG submission 152850) | Enriched cells from forest soil in Barre Woods Harvard Forest LTER site, Petersham, Massachusetts, United States -... | ecosystem: Environmental > Terrestrial > Soil > Temperate forest >...
AAGAAAGTGATGCATTCCTTCGGCGGCTTTCCAGGCGGTCGTTTTCCTTATGGCAACCTGCTCTCCCTTGCTGACCAGCTTTACGGTACCGCTGAGGACGGTGGTTATCCGCCGTCAAACCACAATACAGGTATAGTATTCTCAATGACGCGAGGGGGCCCGCAAGCGGGCGTCACGAAGCTGCTGCACTCTTTCTCCAGTAGCAGCGATGGGGCATACCCCTATGTCGGAGTGACCGACGTTGGTGGCACATTCTATGGAACGACCTATCAGGGTGGCGCCTATCGTTACGGCACGGTGTTCAAGGTGACGCCGTAACGAGCACGAACAGAAACAAGAATACCTGCTTGGCCCCAGTGCCACCTTTCGAGTGCTGCTTCTCCAACATCAAGCAGGTCTACTGCCCTGCCACTGACAAAAGAGCCGCCAAAAACACTTGGCATTGTTCATCACCTTCGTGACATCGAACTCTGGCCGCGATACGGACCATAGGATATATAGTTGATAGAGGCCTTCATTCCCCCAAAGCACATCCGATCGCCTAACTTCCTCGGTACGATTTAACGCTAATTCGCTGGTTGTTTCACGAGCAAATGATGTGGCTATAATTATTTAAATATGTAATCGATATTAATCAATATTTTATCGACATTCATGTGATTAGAACGGAGAGAACGAAGTATGCGCGCGATTTTGTCGCTGATAATCGCTCTCGTCGTTATATTGTTGCCGATGGACACGTGGGCGCAGGCGGCTGTTAGTACGATCGCTGAGTTGCAACAGCTAAATCCAGCACAACCCGACGGCTATCAAGTCTCAGTGACGGGGTATTACCATGCCGGCGATTCTCCTCAACGAACTTATTATCTGGGCCACAACGGAACTGGGTGCACTCTCAACGGTGGGGTGGGTGATGGTGGTTCGCAGATCCCAACAGCTTATTCGATGGCTACTGCTTGTTGGCTTCTCCCCGCGCAAACGGTATACGACCCGAGACTGTGGGGCGCCTATGGCGACATGAATAAATCGACAGTCAGTTCAGTCTCTACCTGCAGAAGTATATCAATAGCTACCTCGGGAACTTATAATGCAACCACCGGGATGGTTACATTGTCGTTTCCAATAACTCTTGGGTTAATGCCGGGAAATACGTTTTCCATCACCGGCGCAACGGGCATGGGCAGCGACATTGGCGATGTAAACGGAACATTCACCGCGACTATCGGCACAGGCCCGTCTGGTGCGAATTTTAATATTACCTATACCATTGCCACCGGCCTCAATATTATGTCGATTGCCACCGCCGCACTCGTCGGGTCAAGTGTTTCCGGTGCCCCTTCCCTTACCTTCACAAACGCCGACCTAGGCAAACTCATCGTCGTGACAAATTATATTGGCGGCGGCGCGGCTAACCTCCAAAGCTACGCAGGCTTAATTGCAGCAGTAACAAGTCCCACCGAGGTTGGGGTTATTCCTTGCGCAACATTCCCAACCTCAATCGCACAGAACATCTTCTGGGGGCATGATGACTCAGCGGCGCTCAACGCGACAATCGCCTTCATCGGAACTTTGCGCAATAACGACGCGCTTGCTTCCTTGTCTCAACTTAATGGTGGCGGTCAAGATTATGGCGCATGTGCAAGTCCGATCACCATCAATGCAACGCTAGATCTGGAGAATATCGCACTCTCTGCGCTATGCGCCGCGAATATGCCGGTGACTACTGACGGGCTGCTGGAAACGAAAGGGGCCGCCGCCGCCTATACGACCGGCGGCGATGTCGATCTTTACTTGGACTACTTGCCCGTGAATGGTTGGTGGCTTGCGGAAAATGGCAATACCCATTGGAATCGCCTCCGCATCTTTTGGTGGCTCGGCGGGAACCCCTCGGTCCCGATCAATTCGGGAACCTATAACAGTACGACAGGAGTCGTGAGCCTGACATTGGGCTCCTCGCTTGGGTTCTCACCAGGAAGCACTTTCTCGGTCAATGGAATCACTGGGACGGGCGCTAGCGCTAACGGCGCATTTACCGCGGGCAGCGGCACGTCGGGAACGACACTGAAATACACCATAGCCACAGGCCTCACGGTGGTAATCCCGAGCAACACAGGCAGTGTCATCTCTGTTCAAGCTCCGCAGATTAGCGCCATCGCTGCAGCGTCATTCACGGGCTCGGTCACCGCGAGCACTTTAACTGCTACACCGGTCGCTGGCGTTATTCGGCCTGGTCAGACAATTTACGATGTGGCCACCCCATCCAGCATTCCCCCGGGCACTCGAATCCTATCACAGCTTACAAGTTCCTCGGGAGGCCAAAGTACATATAAATTGTCGTGGACTTGTTCTTCGTCCTGCCCGGCCGGCGATAACATGGTCGCAATGGGGAATACCGTCAATATCGCTGGCGTCGGAATAATGTCGGGCAGTTACGCCGCCGGATTAGTTACCTTGAATCTCAGTTCATCCCTCAATCTGGTACCTGGAAGTACTTTCACTGTTTCAGGCGCCACTGGAACTGGGACAAATCTTGCCAGAATTAATGGATCATTTGTCGCTGCTGGCGGGACAACGGGTACGACCTTGAAATATACTATCGCCAGTGGCCTCAATATCACCTCGATTACTGGAGCCACTATCATCAATGCGGCCGAGGGTATGATCACTCATGGTGATACAAGCACCAGTGGCATTTCCGACCTCACCATGATCGTTGGCCTTAATGGGACCACAGCGATGCTCAATACGCCACCTACAATGCCGCTGTCATCGATAAACGTGCCATTTTACAACGACCCGAACGGTATTGTGGTCGCCCCCAATGGCGGCGCTCAACTCTCCCAACTAACCATCCAGCAATTTGGCGATGCCAGCTATATCGCGACGCCGGACGACCGCTCCGGGTGCGGCATATTTTTCCAGGGTAACCAATCGCAAATCAGCCAATCGTATATCGATTTCGGGGTAGCACCGATTTGTGCCACTGGTACGAGCGCAGGGGCAGTTCTCACCGATAATGTCTCGCTATTTAACTCGAATTACGGCGGAAATGTGGAAGTAGATTCTCCTGCCGCCGTTATTATGAGCGGTGCGGGCCCCGTCTCTATGGATAGAATCACAGCGTCCGGTCAGATACAACTTTACAATATGAGCAACCCCAGCCTCGAGCTGACCGTTGGGCATGTATCATATGTACCCTCGTCAAGCGTTCCGCTTGCGCCTCAGAACATAGTTGCGTTGCTTACAACGCTTGCGAATACCGGACCGCAACGAATATACATCGATCCGTTCTTCGATGGACTGCAAACCAATAATGCAGTTTCTTTTGCAGTCGAGGGATCGGGCAGTTGGTCTTGCTATACAGCCGCCCAACTCGCAGCGATACCGCAATTGCCAAACGTACTCCTGGCGAACTATGGCTGCAACAACTGGTCCATACCAGGAAAGGCGCTCTTGACCGTCCCGCTGGCTCAAGCTGAACGGCCGGTGACAACTCTGGGCTCCACTAATTATACATTTACGGAATCAGATGTTAATACCGAGTTCGTTATCGACAACCCTATGGCCGTAACGGAAACACTGCCCAATACGCTCGGCTATACGCCTGGACAGACATGGGGTGTAGATATCACACCAACGGCGGCGGGAACGGTAACGCTCACGAGGGCGACAGGCGCGAGACTCTATGTGTCCGGAAATCCAGTGCAAGTGACATCTACTGTGCTATCGCCTCGCACTCGGTATCATGTCGAATGTCCACAGAATTCAGACGGAGTGAGCGCGATCTGCTATGTGAAATGAGCTGTGGAGCGAAAACCCATCGGAAATCACGATCGTGTCGCGTTGGGCTTCTCCGCGCCGCCAACAGGATGCAGAGCGCGATGCTTTCCGACGCGGTACGGACATCCTCTAACGACGGGTAGGACGGGGCGAGCCGCAGTATGCGGTCCTGCGGGTCGCGGCGATGCGGCCAGTTCGCGCCGGGCGGGGTCAAAGTGAGGCCGGCTTCCTTGGCCAGTACGACCGCGTAATGTCGCGTAGCGTCTTAGATTATTGCTGCTTGACCTGGAGCGAATTCACTGCATACGAAGCGGCGGTGCCGCCGACCGTGTGCTGAAAATTGGTTGACCCCTCGAAGACGCTGGATTCACCGCCGCCTCCGCCATTATTCTCGGCATAAACGACGTAGCCCTCCACGACGTTGTTCGGCGTGAACTTCAAGTAGCTCAGTTGAATCTCGACGGCGGCAGGCTTGCCGGCCGCGTTGCGGCACAGCTTGATGTATGTTCGCCCAGCGAAAATCGAGCGGCCTGCTTTGCCGCCGTCCAGCGCATATCCCGACGCGACGAGCTTACTGTTGGTCATGATCCCATCGGTGAAGGCGAAGCCGATCTTCGGCACACCCTCGTGTTTCAGGGTCTGGCACTGGCCGGCGCGCGCCGGCCAGTTGGTCGGCAGGTTGGTGACCAGGATATTCACCCGGCGTGGGTGGAAATTGAACGGTGGCCCCGAACTGGCGAGCAAGGCGCCGATCACTTGCACCGATTCGGTGCGAGCCGAGGCAATGTTCGGCAAGAAGGCCGAAACCATGGCCAGAACCGCCAAGGTTAAACCCCGCATGATTTCCTCCCTTATCCTTGATTGGAAGGTTATCACGTACCGGAGAAGATAGGAATTACTATGTCGCGCTGAGCTTTTCCAACGCGGCCAGCAGGATACAGAGGGCGATTCCTTCCGAGGCGGTGCCGACATCCTCCAGCGACGGGTAGGACGGCGCCAGCCGCAGCGTGCGGTCGTGCGGGTCGGGGCCATGCGGCCAGGTTGCACCCGCCGGGGTCAAAGCGAGGCCGGCTTCCTTGGCCAGCACGACCACGCGGGCGGCCGTGCCCTCTATCGCATCGACGCTGACGAAATAGCCGCCCTTGGGCACCGTCCATTCGGCGACGCCGGTGCCGCCCAGCCGCGCGTCCAGTGCTTTCAGTACCGCGGCGAATTTCGGCGCTAGCAGCGCGCCGTGGCGATCCATGTGCTCGGTCAGCCCGGCATCGCTTTTCAGGAAGCGGACATGGCTCTTTTTGTTCAGACCACAAGCTCGCCTATGACCATTCGCGCGCCAAAAAGATCAAAAACATCGAGGTCCGCGATACCCGCTAGCGTGGCCGGCGGTCCTCACCGGACGCTTACGTTTCAGGCGGGTCTCTTGGTGGAACGCGAACGTTGTTTTAAGTCGTGTGCGTCTACCTGTTCCGTATTGATTTAATTACATAATTCAGAGTTTTATCTGTGTATGTGTAAGAATTATCTGTGTATGTGTAAGAAACTGTGTAAACTTGACGCCTTTCGACCCAATATCCGGCTACCCACACAATGGTGATGTTTGTTGCTTCCCGATATCAGACCATCCGATATCGGTAAACTACGTTCTGCTTCTGCTAAATTAGGCGGATTCACGGCCGTATGCAAACCTCACTTTTCGGCTCTTAAGTTCCCCCGATATCGACGGGCTGAAGCTGGCTGTCGGACGCGGATTTAATGATGCTCAACCATTCGGAAAACTGCTGAGCCCCATACTGGTTTTTGCCAAAATTGCACGCCAGATGTGTGATTTGGACGTTCGCATCGTCATACGCGATGTTTGAGCTGTCAATGCGATCTGCTGTGGCTTGCAGCATCGCATTATCGCTTAGAGGTGTCAGCTTGCCACCGCATAGCGCACACTGGCCATTCTGCTCCTGATGCCATTTGCGCAGGATTAAGGCGACAAGCTCCGGTAGGTCTGGTGCTCTCCTAACCGGGTTCGTTTTGAGGGATTGCTCTCCACCCGAGCGGACACGCGCCAGGATGAGATTAGCCATACGAAAGGCTTCTTGTTTCAGGCTCTTGTCGATCTCGTCGCTAGTGGCGGCCCGTAGCTGAAGATAGGCGGCTACACACGGCCAGTAATCGCTGATCGGAGCCCATTCGCTCTTCAGGAATACGCGTCCCTGAGGCTTCATCATATCTGCGACAATCACCGGCGTCTCATAGCTTGCTCATCGGGGGTGACTTCCTGAAGAATTTGCGAGCCGTCATTCGGGCTGCCTCGCTGGATTAGACTCATGAAAACCGTTTGATCAGGCCCCAGGCCTTCGAGAGGGATGTGCCACCCGAAAAGGCCGGCTTCACATCACAGTGATCGAGCGCGGCAAGCACGCCAAGTGCACGGACGACATGCCAATCCTTCTCGACCAGGCCAGCCTCTGTACCGAGGCGACGGGCGACATCCTCAACGAGGTTCCGGTCCAGCACGTTCAAAGCTCACCGGGACTCCGTTGTAACTTAATTTGCCGCGAATCCGTCCCCGGACCGCGATGCGGCGCCCTGTCGGCACCTGCGTTGTCCGGCCGGCGTTATAATCCTGCTCAAGACGCGTCGGGGCGATTTGAAGTCCGAGGCGCGAGAGCGCTTCTTCCGCAAGATCGCGAATTCCCTTAGTCGGTAGGCCACCCGGTCACTCTCCCGGCTGCGGAACATCAAAGGCCTGAATCGTCAGGATCATTTCACGGTTCGGATCGTCGCGAAGAGCGAACACAAACCGGAAGCTCGTTTCAGAGACGCGCCCCACAGTCCGTTTCCAGTTCGGGTGTGCTTCTACCGTTGGCATGATCGACTCAAGCACGGTACTGAAATTCTTCTGCCGGTTGAAAATGACGATCGCGGCTTTTGTATCCCGCCAGCTCAGGTACCCAAGCAATTGGTCGATCGTCTCGGAGAGCTTTTTCGGGCCTCCCCAATATTTGAACTCAGCGATAAAAATATTTTTGCCAGCACTACGGACTAGCAGATCGGTTTTGCCTTCGTAATTGAAGGTCTCTCCGGTCGCCTGGCCTTCGTAATGTCCGTTGAGCTGCATCAGAAAATGCATCCTCAAGGCTTCCTCGCCCATGGCATCGAAAGCCGATGGACTCCGCTCCATGACCAGCACCATGTTGTTCATCACCGACAAAATGTGCTCGTACTCGGCCATGTCCAGAGCCGGTTCCGGCTTATAGGGCGCCGTGCTTGCTAGCGGTGGTGCCACCTGAATCCGGCGGCGAACTTCCGGCGCCCGGTAGGTCTGCGCGGTATCGGCGCGCTGCTTCATCGGAAACCCCAGAGACGCGACCAGACTGCGATCAGCTAGAAGTTTCCGACGGCGATCCTCTATCTGCGAGTGGGCGAGTTGCGGCAATTGATCCGCAAGCACCTTTGCATCGCTCTGCAGTCGGCTCAGAGATGCCTTGATTTCGTTAAGGGCCTCCGTGATCTGGTTGCGAACCTGTTCGGCAGCGAGATTTGCGCCCCGTATGGTGATGACCAGATTTTGTCCGCTAACCACCCCGCGAGGCGGATTCATGGTATGTGACGTGGGTCTAATGCCGAACACCCCGCCGTCGCCGGTGAACGGAATGGTCACCTCAACCGCCGTACCTGCAATGTAAAACGGCCTGGACGGATCACGGATGAAACGCGACGGGTCGCGGCTTACGTCAATTTGTTCTTCGCGCTGGTCAGCGGTGATATTCTCGTCATCAAGGACGGGCACATCAACGCTGTATTTTTCGATCAGGTAACGAGCCAGGTCATCCGGGGCCGTATTAAGCAGCCGGTTCCCATCGAAACTGCGCACCTCTTCGCCCATCAGCCGCTTTTGGTTTTCGGCGACCGAAAACCAATCCGCCTTGAAGAAGAGGTGATCGTCAGTCGCGCCCCGCCGCATCATGCCCGCATCCTCAGCCCAATACCGTCATCATGATGCCGTCTCCGGCCCCTTCCAGTACGACTTCCGGAAATTTCTCCGTTTGCAGCTTTCTCGCTTTATCGTGCCAAATGCATATCACTCCGGTCGCATCGACACTCTGAACTGTCATCCGTTCGCCACCTGATTTCAGGTAGACGACGTCGCCTGGCTTAAATCCCATGGTCAGCCCCCGATCTGATCGTAGAATCACGAAGATCATACGATTGTAGCATCCGCAGGGGGAGCTTGCCCTATAGCGCGCGTTTTGCCTGGCTTGACCACCGCCATAGAGTGCAACGACCTGGCTGGAAACCTCACGCGCCTGAGCGTCAAACAATTACCTTCGCGAAATACTCCTCCGGGTCGGCCTCAAATTCGTCAAGAAAGGCACTCCGGCTCTTTCGAGTTGAGAGTGCCTTATCCCTCAGCGGCGACACGCGCGCGTTGTGATAGCGGCGGAGCCACTCAAATTTTCTGAAGGTCCGTGCGTCGCCCTTCTGGACGATTCCCTTACGGATCATGTCCGCGTGCTTCTCTACAAACGCCAAATAAGTACCAAAGTGATCAGGTACGTCCCTTGCTGCCTTTAAATAGTCGATGAAGTGGATGCCGTCCTCGCCGACCGCCAACAGATCCTCCAGCATATCAAGTTCATGTTTTAGCAAGTTATGTTTGGCTCGAAGGCGTTCGTCCGACTTGTGTTGCCCAAGCGCGTAATCGTCGATCACGATCCGCGGGAAGATTGCCTCCTGACTTTCAATCTCATAGGCCCGGACCATCCCAGGCCCGAAAATCGGTCCCTCTCCGTTAAACCCTGCATAGGCGTCGCCCACCGTCACACCGGCTCGTACCAGTAAGCCGATATTCACGAGTTCAATCTGTGCATATAGGAGGTCGAGTATTTCATGAACAAAGGCGCCGTCCCGATATTGAGTGTTGAACGGCCGAACCCGAACGATAGCGTCAGAAACCGACTGGGCAAAAGCGCGACTATAGAGCCGCACTTCATCCATTGACCGTGCCGGCTCGTCCTCATCCGGAAAAGTGAATTTTTGTAAGGTTTTTATGATGCCGTAAACTTCTTCGGCGGGACGCGTTTTGATCACGTCTCGAAACCCGAGAATATCGATAAAGCTTACGACACAAGGTTCGTACTGCACACCTGATGTGTTCACCGGATCGGAGCCTCATTACTTTTTCGAGCTGACCTTTCGATAATACCGACCTGTTCAGTTGATTGCGACCTATCAACGATCAGCTGATGCGGTCGGCAGCCCCGGACCGAGATTTCCCCTTCATCCCGGCGTGAGCAGGGCGCGCGCCAGCACCCGGCGTATGAGCCGGAGATTGTCGATCGCTGCTAGATATTCGGCCGAACCTTCGGGCAGTTCAGCGAGCTTGGCGATGATTTCGGCGTGAAGCCGGAACAGCTCAGCGCGTGAGAGACGGAACAATTCGTTCAACGTCCAAACCTGCATTTTAGTCTCCGTCGTTTTCGACCGCGAACATCGCGGCCTTCCGGCCGGGACGCAGAGCTGAAGGAGGCGAGCCGCATCGCTTGCGACCGCAACGAAGAGGAGGAGTGCTTTGCTCTTGAGGCGCCTGCGCCGATCTGAGGCGTTTGATGGCCGAGAGAAGGACAAGATGGCGTCGAAAATTTCGGGGGAAGGAGACTTAAGGGTTCATTGAGTGGATTGGTTATGATGTCTCAGCGCGTCCTTCGGGACCGGGCTTTATGGGCCGACGAACTTCGAGCGTACCGGCATTCAACATCTTAGGTTTTCTTCAAAAAGCCCTCTATTTCACTGTTAAACTCCTGATTTTTGCGATAGCCTTTTTTCAAATAATGACTGGAGAAAAGGTCATGCATATTATTTGGACCTATCGGGCTCGCTTTGGGGGCTCTGTCTTGGCAGCGACGCTACTGTCGGCCTGCAGCACCATTCCGCCTTTTGTACTGGACGGTGATAAGTCCCAGGTTGCACCGGCGGGGCCAAAGGTAGCGAACCTCATTGGCAATCTGAAATGCGAACTGTGGCAGGCAGCGCATTCGAAACAAGAGTTGCCAGTTTACACCGATACCGGCCCTAGCCTTGGCGATTGCGGCGCGAATATCCCGATACGGTTTGCCTTGTTCGAGATCGTAATCGATGACGGTGCTCTCGCCGCGAAGGCACTGAATCTGAAACACAAGATCTTCGGCAGCTTTGAGCAGATCGTCGGCTACGGAGACGCGGTGCGTAAGGCGGGCTTTGGTGGTTTTTGTCATGATGTTTCCTTTCAGTTTGAGTCCGCGCCAATCGCGGCCTCGATGCCGGTTCGCCCGCGCCTGCGAACAAGCGGCGCTGTCAAAAGGGCCGCAGGTCCTCGCCGTAATGGGGATGGGGCCCCGTTCGGTTTTGACAGCGATGCGCGCAGGCGCAGAACCCGCGCATCAATTGAGGCGGCGTTGGCTCGGGCTCGCCGAGGGAAACGAAGTGATGCAAGAACGAGCCGGACGAAACGAGCCGTTCTCGGTTTCAGGCCGGCGGTTGCAGATAGAAGGCCGTTTGCCTATTTCCCCGCGAGGCGGAGACCCTAGCGAAACGAGCAGATTCAGGCGCTTAGCGCCGGTCGTTTTACGCACGAAGGATCGTTACCGGATGGCCGAGACGCGAAGCGACTCGGGGAGCGAAGCGAGTAGAGCCTGGCCGCACAGCGGCGCGCTCAACTACAAATAGGGTGTGAGCAGCGACAACAGGCGGTTAACGCCCACCAAAAACAACATAAATATCTTGTGAAATAATCGAAGGTAAGCTAGCTATGACGAAGGGTTCAACAATGCGGGAGGCTTAATGCGCGTGAGTGCAATCTTTCAGCTCGCTGCTTCGATCACGACAGCGGTTACTTCAGGAGGCGCCGCATGGGCGTGTTCCTCGAATCCGATAGGCTCCATCTTCATTGCTGCCGGCGCTGGCCTGTCGGTACGGCTAGCGATGCTAGCTATCCGATCAGAAATTAGAGAAGCGGTAGCGGACGCGAACAATTCGCCTCTATTTCCACTCCCCTAACGAATACGTCTGGACCTGTCGGTACGCCTGATAACCGAAGCCGAAAGCAGGACTGGAGCTTCTCCGCGGGCGGACATCGGTGATCACCGTCGTGACAAACTCCTGTAGAATTTCGGGCCGGACCCCAAAGATGAGATCGGCATTCTTGTCCTTGAACTGCTGAATCGCCCGCGCTTCGTGCATCGGAAGAGTGCCGAATCCCTTGCGAAGCTCGTTGATATACGCGGCGTCGCTGCCCTGAACGTCTGATCGAAATCCCACTTTCCAGGTGCAACGGCGCCACTGGAGGGACCGGTCAAGCCCCCTAATCGTGCCTGCCATTTCATACAACGCTTCAGAAAAAGCTTTGATCGCTACATCCACGCCGCTGTACTGAGTGAGAAGCTGGTTAGCCGGCTGATGTGCGAGAAAAATATAACCATCGCCGCGATTGACGAAAAACGCATGCCGACTCCAGTCGATTTCGAAGCTCCAGACTGTTCGTAATTGGTCTGCTTTGTTCCATAGCAAAAATTCGATGCTAGAGATAAGTTGACGCTTATAGATAGCGTTTTCGAACAGGTTATCCGCGTATGCGATAATTGGGGCGATGTTGTCGATATTTGTATCTTCAAGCAATCTCAGCATCATGATGATACTTGTTTTGATAAAAAAGGTTCTCTTCTGGAGTTCGCCGTTGGAGTAATTGTTCATAATCTAGGCCCCTTGATTGCGTTGCCAGATTACTTCGTGTGCACCGGAAGCGAGTTTTAATTTAATCTCCTGCTGCATTAGGAATTCCTCCAACTCTAACGCAGAAGGTTGTGGGGAAAAATCGCCTCCTAGTGAGGGGGAAGGGGAAGTTTGTTTTGAATTGCCTTCCCCCTGTTTTTTGCCGTGAAGCCAAATCTGCAGACTTTGATTTACGATGCCTAGAAAATGATAAATTATTCCGAAAATCGTGCCGACCAAACCAATCATCGCAGCTAGCTCGAGCATCTGACGTGGCCTCACTTGTGGATCTGCGTTAAATTTGAATTCGTTCCACTGACTGCTATCGAAGCCCATTCATCATGGCCAGACCACTACATATGGAGGCGAGCCTAGAATTTTAAACAGGTCGACGTCCTCTCGGGTTCCCCTTATTTAGGCCACAGAGGAGGGCGGGTGTTCCGGGCGCCGCTGGACCAAGTGATTAGATGTCATTTGACTCGTCGGCGGAGTTAGAACGGGGCCTAGATGTTGATCCTGGACGAGCCGCAGTCCGGCTGGTGGGGCCTGGGAAAGACAACCAATCTTTCCTTTACAAACGCGTAAATCCGGGCAGTTTGCCTATCATCCCTTTGAATATCATAGACTATTGTTTTTAAATTGATTTTTTCTACATAATGTCGTATTGTGACAGGTAGGAGATGTATGATGAAACCGGAAACCTTGGAAACCAAGCTACTCAACCGGATCGAGCGCAAGCGCGGCGATGTGTTCCTGCGCGAGGATTTCGGCGACCTGGGCGGCTATGACCAAGTGGGGCGTGTTTTAACGGGTCTGGTTCGCAAGGGCCGTTTGCTCAAGGTTGGTTTTGGCATCTATACGCGTGCGGCTCAATCGCCTTTCGGCGGCAAGCTGCTACCGCCTAAAGGTTTGGCTACTCTGACCGAAGCGCTCAACCGCGTCGGCATCCAGACGGCGCCGACGCGTCTCGAACAAGATTACAATGCTGGCCGGACCACGCAGGTCCCGACCGGTCGTGTCGTCGGTGTGCGGGGGCGTGTCCGCCGCAAGATTGGTTATGATGGAGTCACTCTCAGTTTTGAACGTGCTAGATCGGGGCCTCGTTGAACAAGCCGCCGCCGCACTTAACACAAGCCCTGGCTTGGTTGAGAAGGATTGGCACGTCGTGCGTGCACTCGGCGTACTCGCTACACTCGATCACGGCGACGTAAAACCGGCTTTCTCGGGCGGTACGTCGCTGTCCAAAGGCTGGGGCCTGATCAAACGGTTTTCCGAGGATATTGATTTCAAGGTAACGGTGCCCGCGGCTGTTAGCCGGTCAAAAGACAAAGAGCGCCGTGCCGCCTATCGCGACCAGATCGTAAACGCGCTGACAGCGGCGAAATTCGATCTCGAAGGCAAGGTCGAAACGCGCGACGAGTACCGTTTCTTCAAAGCGCACTTCGCCTATCCGAGCGAATTCACCGCTGCGAAAGGACTACGCCCCCATCTGCGGGTTGAAATGACCTTGCTTCCCTCGAAGCTGCCGCCGGTCGATCAGCCCATCAGATCCCTGCTCGCCGAATTGCAACAGCATGCGCCGGAAGTCGCAGCTTTTCCCTGCGTCGATCCTATCGAGACTGCGGCCGACAAATTAAGCGCGCTCGCCTGGCGTGTTTGCACGCGGCAATATGGCGGGGAAAAAGACGACCCGACGATCATCCGCCATCTGCATGACCTGGCTGCCCTCGAAAGTCATGTCGGCGCGTCGCCTGTCTTTACGGCACTCGTACAACAGGCCGGTATCGAAGATGCAGGCAGGGGCGGCGGCAACGCGCCGGCCGATCTATCGGAACGGTTCGCGATGATGCTGCATGATCTCAGGAACAAGAAAGTCTGGGAGGACGAATACCGTCAATTCGTGCAACAGGTCTCATTCGCCCGGCCAGACGAACTGATCAATTTTAGCAGCGCCCTTGACGCGGCGCGGCGGCTGGTTGGCAGCGTGAATGGTGATCGTTCCGGCGATTGAGCGTCGCTGCCTTCTCTTCGACGGTGAAACTCTTCGTATATCCTCCCACCGCTGCGCGGTGACGCTGATCGGCAGGAGGATACGGAAGGATTTGGTCCGGAACGCTATGCGGCTGATTGTTCGGCTGGCAGCATGTAAAGGAAGCCAGTTTTGTCGGCTACGTAACCGATCGAGCGAAAATATCTCGACAACTCTAACTGTAATCTCCGGTCGATACGCCCGGAGCTGGGGGACATCAGCCGGCTTATATCGGTTTGGGTGACCCTCGAACCGGTCCATTTGGTCATAATCTCCGCGAGAGAGCCTTGGGTTATTTGCGATGCGCCAAATATCCGTCGGAGTAGCGCGGTCGGGATCAGCTCCGCCTCTTCGGCCTCCCGCATTTTGCGGAGTCTGTCTCTCAGGTCGTTCAATTTCTGGGTCCTGATCGCGTCGATTGAATGAATTTCGCTTGTCGACATTTTATCGCCTGCTCCTTGGGGGTGGGGGACGCGGTAAATAAATCATCAAGCGCGGCGTTCCGCCACAAAAAAATACACTTTACTTAAGTGTATAGAATCTAGATTTACTACGTAACTCTAATAACTAATTTATTACCTAACTATCATTCTAAGATAGAGAGATGAGCTATCATCTATGCCTAATTTAGAAGTTACAAACCTAACTTGCTTGGTAAGCTGGAACTTTGGAATAGTAAGTTAGATCGCTATCATTGATCTAATCTACCTTCAGCTATCGCCACTGAAACTCATTGCATATGAAACGACCCCGCTGGTGTGCCAGCGGGGTCGTTATGGCGTCACTCCGCGTTATCCTCGATCGTGCGGATGACGATCTCGGCATTGTTGAGCGGCAGATAGTCAAGGCGTTGATTGAAGCCCTGGCCGTCGGCGTGCGCCCAAAGAGCGCCTATCGGTTGCCAGAATTTCTTGTCGCCCTGTTTGGTGACCGCGAAAATGCGGTGTGTCGGACGGGTCTTGGTGTTTGCGTCGTTGCTCATTTTAGTTTCCTTTCGGCTCTGAGCCCGCGCCAATCGCGGCCTCGATGCCGGTTCGCCCGCACAAGCGAATAAGCGCCACTGTCAAAAGGGCCATCGGCCCCTTGCCGTAATGGGGTGGGGTCCCCGTTCGGTTTTGATAGCGGCGCGCGCATGTGCAGAACGCGCATCAACTGAGGCAGTGTTGGCTCGGGTCGCCGAGGGAAACGAAGCAACGCTGAAACCACCCGCGGCAAATGAGCAATTCGTCGGTGTCAACGGGCAAGTCAAAGAATGGTCGCAGGTAACGCTCTTTGACGCTGAAGCCCGGCAGGTTGCGCAAGAGACATCTCAAATTCTGCCGATCAATGCTCCCCGCAGTCTCCTCATATCGAGGTTCGACGCCATCACGTCCTTTACCTGGCCATCGAGCGCCCAGCGTCGGCGCCTGCGCCGCAAGTGCGATGCACTCCTCCTCTCCGTTCCGGCCGTAAACGATGCGGCTCGCCTCCGTGGGCGCGGACCTCGGCCAGAAGGCCGCGATGTTCGCGGTCGAAACCGGAGGAGAGCAAAATGCGAGTATGGACCTTGATCGAATTGTTTCGTTTCACGCGTGCCGAGCTCGTTCGGCTTCACCGTGAAATCTTCACGCAGCTTAAGGACTTGCCCCAAGATACGGACGAATACCGCATCGCCGTCGTCAATCTTCAACTGATCCGTCGCGTTTTGGCGCGACCAAGCCTTGCTCCCCCATGAGGGAGCAAATTCTACAGCGTGCGGCGTCTCTGGCGGTCTGGTAGGCTTAAGAATGACCGATAATGATTCTCTGCCTATTCCATCGTCATCAATGACAGCGTCCTATCCACTCCATCTCCTGGGGTGGAAAGCATTTCAGGACCTTTGTGTTTCAGTCGCTGAGGAATGCCTACGGCGACCAGTTCAGAACTTCTTGCCGGGGAATGACGCCGGCCGAGATGGTGCGTTCGTTGGCCGGTGGGATGGTGAAGATCCTGCGGCGGGAGAGTCGACAATCCAGTGCAAATTTACGTCCAAGCCGGACGTAAATCTCACATTGACCATGCTTCGTGATGAGATTGAAAAAGCTAAGGGGCTTGTCGCCAAAGGCCTAGCCGCTGATTACGTGATTCTAACAAATCACCCGATCACTGGCGCTAGCGAGATCAAAATAAAGGCGGCTTTCGAAGCCGTAGGCGTCGGTCGGTGCCGTATTTTTGGTTACGATTTTATAGTTCGTCAAATAATCGCGTCGCCGAGACTACGCATGATGGCGCCGCGTCTTTACGGGCTTGGTGACCTGAGCGATCTGCTAGACGAGCGTGCATATGCGCAGGCTCAATTGATATTGAGTGCTATGGGGGACGATCTACAGCGTCTCGTCGTGACGGATGCTCATAGAAGGAGCGTCCGCGCGATCAGCGAGAACAGCCTGGTATTATTATTGGGTGCGCCCGCAACTGGAAAATCCACCATAGGCGCGAGTCTTGCCATCGGCGCGGCTGACATTTGGCAATGCAGCACAATCAGAGCCAATTCACCGGAGGATATTCAGAGACATCTTAATCCGGGGATGAAGCAGTTTTTTTGGATCGATGATGCGTGGGGAAATACCCAATACCAACGGCACACCGCAGAGGCGTGGAACCAGGTGTTTCCTCTCATGCAAGGAGCAATGAAGAAGGGATCGCGGTTTCTGATCACCTCCAGAGACTACATTTGGAAAGCGGCACAACGCGACCTCAAAATTGCGGCGCTTCCGATCCTTGGGAAAAGCCAAGTTATCATTAATGTGCAAAAGCTACTGCCACACGAGCGGGCGCAAATTTTATACAATCATCTTAAGCTTGGAGATCAACCGCCCGCTTTTCGTCAGGCAGTTAAGCCGTTTCTTCCTGAAATTGCTGAGATGGACGGGTTTCTACCGGAAACCGCTCGGCGGCTAGGGACGCGTTTTTTTGCGGGCAATTTGCCGGCGAATCGAGGGCTTCTGGTCCGCTTTTTTGAAAGGCCACAGGAGTTTCTACTCGAAACAATAACCAATCTCTCTGCTGACTGCCGGGCGGCAATTGCATTGGTATTTATGAACGGTGGAAATATCAGATCGCCGGTTGCGGCCAATGAGCTCGATGCGGCCGGCGCCGCGTTTGGCGTTAGCGGTGGTATGATCCGAGAGCAACTTGAGGCGCTAAACGGAAGCCTTTTGCTTCTGCCGCACGATGAGGCGGGACCGTTTTGGACTTACAAACATCCGACCATCAGTGATGCCTTCTCGCGATATGTCGCCGGGAGTCCAGAACTGGTTGAGGTCTATTTGCGTGGCGCAAAGCCTGAATCAATCGTCAGCGAGGTGACCTGTGCCGGTCTGCAAACCTCGAGAATGTTTTCGTTCTATGGCGAGCCTGTCGTGATTCCTGACACATTACACACGCTTCTTGCGGATAGAATTGCCAATATCCAAGACTATAATCTTGTGAGTTTTCTCTCCCGTCGGTCAAATCGCGCGTTCTCGCAGTTAATGTTGGAGAGACGGCCAGAAATTCTGAAACGGCTAAGGTCGTTCGCAATTCCCATAAAAGAGGACTCTGACGCCGACCTGCTGGCGACTTTGCACAGCCAAGGGCTACTGCCGGAAGAATTGCGCGCCAATTTTGTTGAGGTAGTACGACGGGCAGCCGTTGAAGACGCCGACGCAAGCTTCCTTGATGATTCCAGCCTCGGCGCCGTTCTTACAGACGGGGAAGAACAATCCATACTTGATGAAATCGAGTCGGAGGTAATGCCCAATGTGGGCACGTTCATTGAACGTCTAAAAAATGAATGGAATTCTGAATATCCTCCGGACGATCATTTTGATTCTTTAAAGGCATCGATAAGGTCGTTTGCGGATGCGCTGGCAGCTCGTGATGACTATAGCGCCGTCCTTGTTTACGCTGACGCGGAGGTCAGGACAGCTATTGCCAGCATGAATGACAACTATGAGCCGCCATCCTCGACATCCGCGCCGACATCCTCATCGACACCGCCATCCGCGGCGCTGTCGAATATCTTCAGGGACGTCGATGAATGACCGCAGCTAAGATTTAGCCACGATAGCTATGGGGTAGGTTCGCCTGGGTAGTTATTTAATTGCGTCTTGCCGCAGTTTAATTCCGGCATACCAGTCACCGATGCGCTTGATTTCTGCCTCTATATCTTCTGCTGTTGGCATTGGAGAGTTCGCAGCCGCTGGTTGAAAATGCTCCCAAATACTGCACTGGCCGTATCCTGCCCTCATCACCGCGTGGTCAGTTAACGTGATGGCCGTCAGCTTGCCGAAACCGGCGGTATCAATTTTGTGGGACCAACGAGTAAGGACGGGCGATATTAGTTCTTCGACCGCACGTTCCCATAATTTGCGCAATGTTCCCCCAAATGCCGTTACCAACTCCTCGCACACCGGATCGCCCCGATCGAAGAGGAAGCGTTTGTTCGCAAAGTTCTTTCGCGCCGCCTCGATTGAATCCGCGACGGGACGATGGGTGGCGGGCGCCTCACTATGGCAATAGCCTGGCGTGTCACCCCCACGGCTAATCATCCGCACTTGAGGAGCAAGTTTCGCCGTCCGGCATGCATTTTGAAGTTGTGAAAGAAACGGGATGTCGTGCGTAAAAATAACCACTTGGCGTTTCAACGCCTCGGTGGCGAGGCGGCTTGCCACCCTGTCACGAAATTGATGGTCTAACGATGTGATCGGGTCATCCAGCACAATGCCAGAGGTGTCGTCCGCTGTTTCCAGTTCTGCCAAAAAAGCGGCGATGGCCAAGCAATTTTGTTCGCCTTCGCTCAGTACGATCCCCACGCTCTCTTTCGGTTTTGCGACGAAGCAGACTTTGAAGCGGGGAACTCCGGCCTGCGACGTTTCCTGCCTGAGCTCAACGCGCAGCCGAGAAATACCGAGTATCGACACTTCATTTGCAAACCGATCCCGCAACCGATCCGTGACCAAGTCCTTGGCCAAAGCGGTGCTCTTGGTCGTGATTTTCCCCGTCGCTGTATGGGGCAGCACAGCCTGAATCTTTTCGATCTGAGCACGTATCGCAATCGCTTTTAGAACATCGTCCTTGATAACGCTGAGCCATTCCCGATCACTGAGTTCGTCAAACCGTGTCTGCAGGACCATTCTCTCCGGCGAGACAATCTCCCCGTGCAAAGCCTTCGCAACATTCCGCAAGCTCTCCGCGCCTGCGGTAATTTCGGCGCCAGGTGACGCCTTCATTGCCGGCGCTTCCGTTGCTGCAACGGTGTAGTTGGAGCGCAGCACCCACCGCTGTCGCCATGCGGCGCGTATCAAAAATGAAGTAATTGACCTCGATAGGCTCTCCTGACCTACGTTATCTAGAAAGTGGCGTATCTCTGAGATTTTGCTTGGCTTTAGATACCCCTGTTCGGGAAAATTGGTCGCGTCGTCGAGTTGCTTTTGGGCGGCGCGAACCTGATTTCCTAATTCGTCGTCGGCGAACTGCTCGAATCTACGCAGCCTCGCCCGTGTCAGTTCTTTCATGGGTTCCTGACACAGAACGCAGGCGGCTTCCTCTGTAGTGTGTGGAAAATGCTTGTCAGGGTAGCCCTCAGCATTCGAGTAGCTGCGGGCTGCCTCCCACAGCTTTAGCCAGGTATCGCTACCGACGGGCAATGGGACGTCTGAAAAAAGCCGTTGAGCTTCCTTCATGGCGGCGGCCTTCTTTAGCGCGCAGTTTTCTCGCAATCTGAAAAGATCGGCGACCTGGGCGGTTGTCAATTTTTCGTCGATTGTCTGGAATATCTCAGCAAGGTTGTCCAAACGCTGAGCGAGTTTGATATTGCGTGTCGCCAGCGCGGCTGGGTCATGGCCAAAATCAGATCGTAGCTTGAGGAGTTCCGCTTTCTCGTCCTCCGAGAGGGTTGCGAGTGCTGTAACGGCTTCAGGTGCCGTCGAGCCGGAAAGATTCGCTATTAGAACGACCGCGGCAGTCCTGCGGGAGTTTTCTGGGATTTTGACGGTCGGTGAAATCGCTCCCTCGAGCTGACTCACTTCTTCGGTAAGCTTCTGACCAAGCTTTGTCGCTACCTTCGCCAACCCTGCCAACACAAGTAGAGGAAACGGCGTGTAGGCGACACTGTTCGTACCGGTTACGTGAATCGCGCCAGAATTAGAATCAAAAACGCTGATGGCAGATAGGGCCTGTGGTGTCGGCGCCCCTTTAGTCCATTTAGGACAATGGTTGGTCGTCCCCTCGGTATAAGCGACGGTCGCGCTGATTGGGCTATCGGCCGTTGTGCCATAGATGTTTGGATAGACGGTGAAACTCTTTTCGAGCCTGGCGCGGCAAGCGCTTTTCAAAATTCGGACATATCCCGATTTTCCTGAACCGTTCTCGCCATAGACAATCGTCATCCCGGACTCGCCGAATGTGAGCGATTGCCCAGCGGCTAATGCATTCACATTTTCCACCTCGCAGATGGCCCTAAGAGCGACCTTTTGAGCTTGGCTTCGCCGTTGACGAACATGTTGTTCCGACAAAGGCTCCGGTAGTCGTGCTTCTTTCAAGACCGCCAGAAGTTCAGTTGCGTCGGTCTCGGTTAAATCCGGACCTGTACAAAGACGCCGTAACGCATCCTGCTGCCACGGCGGACAGTCAGACGACCACTCTAATATCTCGGCTAATCCATCGACTGGAGGAGCATCTAAACCGAGTTGCCTTAATAATTTGGCCTCGTTCATTTGCGATTACCTGACGTTTCAAACCAGTTTGTTTATTCCTTATCGGCGATTTAGGCTACGTGCATGTAAGTTGACATGCCTATGTCTTCGTAAAGTGCAAATAGTGGTGCGGGCGGCCGGAATTGAACCGGCACGGGGTTACCCCCAACGGATTTTCTTACCAGCTACGGTTTTCACCGCCGCCCCGTTCGGGGCGTTTGTGGTCTGGACTATACCTTCACCTTAGCGCGTCCGCGCCTTAGGTGCTGCCCGTCTAGTCTCTACACCTTCCCCTTGCACCTTCGTGCTTGGGGCTTGGCTCGGGATTGCCAGCGCCTGTTCAGGCGTAAGGATTCCCCGAGTTTGAGCAGTTCTGCATCTCGGGTTTCCCTGAGAGCACTCAAGTTTTGTTCAAGTCCGTTGCGTCTACCGATTCCGCCACGCCCGCTTGATCGACCAACCTATAGCGGGCAAAGGCGGGACAGCCAAGGCCAAAATGCGGGAACCCCAAGGGGCTGGCTGCTTTAGTGAATTGAAAAAGTTAACAAAACTCTAGCCTGCGGCCTGCTCCATGCGGGCTTTTGTGAGTTTTTTCGGTTTTGCCTTGCGCACATTGATTGCGGAGGCATCAAGCGTGTTTTTCAGATGTGAAGCGTAGAACTTTTCGATCATCTCGACGCTGGTTCTGCAGTTCTTAGCTATCTGGTAGATGTCGGCGCCTTCCATGAGGCGCATACATATATAAGTGTGCCGCAAGCTGTAGGCCGTGCGGCGCTGCTTGTCGCGATCAAACTTCAGGTTCAGTTCGTCGAGAACCTCGTTGAACAGTTCGCGGTGGTTTTGCGGAAAGAGCCGGTCTGTCTTGGCAGGTTTGACCCTTCGTTTATCTGAATTGGCGTTCGCCTTTGAATCAATCGCAACCTGTTCAGGTTGCTTCCCCTTCCCAGTTGGGATTGCTGTCGAGCTTCTGCCTTCGCTCAGCTTGCCATCCTCATCAACCGCGCGGAGGCGGTTGCGCAGACGTTCGAAGGGCAAAACTGCCCCTGGCATGCTTTTGCAGAAACCGATGCCGCGCTTACCGCGCACTTCGACTTCAAGAATGCGTTCGCCTGAATCCTCGTCATCGACGATCTCGACGTCTCGGAACTCAAGCCGGGCGGCCTCGTCAGGCCTGAGCCCGGTGTTCGCCATAAACAGAACGTAGTCGTGTACCTGTTCGCACGACCATTTCCAGCGAGCCTTTTCCGGCTTCGCTGCCCTGCGGCGCGTTGCCTCGAAAAGGCTTTTGTATTCGGCTGGGGAGAACCAGGCCCGGTGAGATATTTTGCCAGACCCCCGGAAGGGGGCGGCCAAGGTTGGGACAAAGGGGAGCCAGCCGTGACGTTCGGCTGTTTTCAACACCTGACGGAGCGTAACGATTTCTTGATGCAGCGTGCTGCGCGCGGGTTTCTTGGGAAGGCCGGTCTTGGCATCCAGTCGGGAAGTTTGCCGATGGATTCGATATTCCTGAACAAGACCGGGCGTGATCTCGGAAAGCACCTTCGATCCGAAGAAGGGGAGCAAATGCGTGTCGAGCCGGTACTTGTGATACGGGACGTATAAAGGTGACCGGTCACCGCCAGTAAGGAGCTCGATCTCGCGCATGAATTGTGTGGTGGCGACCTTGAAGGTTTTACCTTCCTTGATCTCGCCGCCGCGAGCTTTGCCCTTCAGCTCAAGATACCAGTCAGTCGCGATATCCTCCGCATGCCGAAGACTGTCCGTCTTCGTGGTCTTGCGACGGTTTTTGCCAGCGAGAAATGTCGAGCACTGCCAGTGAGGCGAGTTCTCGCGCTTGTAGAGATTGACTTCACCGCCAAGGATTTTGTGTGTTGCCGACATACGCGTACGCATACGCGCTTTTGTGTCAAAAAGCAAGGACTGTGTAAGAGTTGTGTAAGTAGCTGTGACTCAACAATATATTGATAATATTAGATTTTATGGCTTTTTAGAAGGTCATTTTCGATTTTAAGTCGTGTGCGTCTACCTGTTCCGCCAAGGGGGCGCCTTAGGTCCAGCCTGTGGATGCTGGGGTAGGGCGCGGACAATACACGAAAATTCGGCTTGGAAAGCCACCAAAGCCACTCGGGCGGGTTAAAAACCGGGTGGCAGCTTTCTACAACCTATAGTTGTTCTCTCGTTTTTGTCACAACTTATGAATCGTCAATTTCGAAAGCAATATAATTCAATGAGTTAGGTGGGTATTTGCGGTTCGCCCAGACTGTCGCCAATGGCGCGGCGATAGGCGGCGAACGACAGTTTCGCGGTCGCCGCCGCCCTGCCGCGCTCACCCAACTGGCGGCGGAACTCACGGTCGTTGTGCAGGCGTTTCAGCCAGGCCGCTGCGTCGCCGACATCGGCCTCGGCCCATAGGGCGTTCGGTACCGTGTAGGTGCCCTGCGGGTCGTCCACGGGCACCAGCTTGTAGTTCACCAAGCCGCTATCCTCCGGCGTCATGAAGTCGACATTGCCGGACCAGCCGGTCGCCACCGCCGGCACGCCGTGCAGCATCGCCTCGGCCATTAGCAGGCCGAAACCCTCGGCCCGGTGCAGCGACAGCACGACGTCGGCGGTGGCAGTGAGAACGGTCATGTCGGCGCGCGACAGCGTCTCCTGTATCAGCCGCACATTACTCATGCCCTGGATGGCGTCCTTAAGGTCGGCCATCGCCCAATTGGCGTCGGCGGCGTGGCCCACTTTCAGCACCATCAGGCAGTTCGGATCGTCGCCGAACGCCTGGCGGAAGGCGGCGACCGAGGCGCGCGGGTTCTTGCGGCCATAGGTCGAGCCCATGTCGAAGGCGGCAAAGACGACGAACTTGTCCTCCGGCAGGCCGAAGCGGTCGCGCGACCGCGCCGCGCCCAGGGCCGCCTGCGGGGCCTCCATCGGGTGCGGCATGACCTTGACCGGCACCTTGATGCCGGCCGGCAGGCTGTCGGCGTTGAACCGGCTCGGCACCCAGATTTCATGGACCAGACCGAGGCCCCGGCGCCAGTCCGGCCCCATCACCGGCAGTTCCCAGCTCCAATATCCGATGATCCGCCGGCCGGCGAGGAATTGGCGGCCCAACCGCGTCGCGACATAGGGCAGGTAGGGGCCATTCACATGCAGGATCAGCGTGCCGCCTTCACCCGCCTTTGCTGCCGGGCCAGGCGGCGGAACGGGCAGATCCTCGCGCAGGAACAGGCGGCTCACATCCAGATGGCCGGCGTCCCAGCCCAGTGTGCGCAGCGCGTCGAGGCACAGCCGCGCGCCTTCGCCAAGCCCGCTCGCGGTCGTCAGCTGCCCGCCGACGATGACAGGGCCGGGCCGCAGTTTCGCAATCGGCGTGGCGCGCGGCGCGACCAGGTCGATCGCCGAATAGAGCGCACGCCGGCGCCACTCGCGGGGCAGGGCGCGCCAGACGGAATGAAGGCTCGATGTCAGTGCGGACAGGGAAACCGTCGCTGGGTTCGGGTGAAGGGCTGCGGATCGATATCGCAGCCGCCGTCGCTATGGCAAATGTCGCGGTTCGGCCTTCGATCAGGGGGTCATCGGCGGGCCGCGCCGGCCCAGCATGCGGCCCAGGGCCCGCAGCGGTTTAGTCAGGCGCCAGGACCAAGTCGTGCGCATGTCCCGCAAGGTGCGTTCGGCGCGTTCGGTCAACCCGTTGGCCTGCTCGATCTCGGCCAGCATCAGGGCGGTCAGCGTGTCGTTCATCTCCGGCCCGGCGGCGCGATCCCGGGCCGGCGCCGGGTGGGTTTTGCGATGGGTCATCCGTGCCAGTGTGCCCTCGGCCTTGGCGAGTGCGTCGGTGATCCCGTCCAGGGCTGCCCGATCGACCGCGCTGCCCTCGGTCGCGTCGGTGAAGCCGCGATAGGCCAGCTTCACGCAAGCGGCGATGTCGTCGCGCTGGAGCAGGGCGTCGGCCTGATGCCGATGGTGCCTGAGGTCGGGGCGGACAAAATTGTCGATCTCCTGCTCCACGGCCGCGCTGCGTTCGGGAAAGGCAACGCCCAGCCGGTCGGAGACCGTGGCGACGACCGCGCGCCAGTCGTTCATCATCTGGCCATAGCCGACGAAGCATCGCGGCAGGTCGCGCGTGTCGCGCTCCGCCGCCAGCATATAGCGCAGCCAGACCATCAGCGTGCGATGCTCGCCCCAGCCGTCGCGGCGCTTCATCGAGCCGGCGATCTCCAGCGGGTTGCGCACCATGATGACGATCCGCGGCTCGGCGCCGAGTTCGGTCAGTACCGGCCGCCACAGTTTCATCAGGCGGGAGACGCGCGGGTCCTTCAGGACGAACAGCGGCGCGTCGCCATATTCGTGCCGCGCCAGATCGGCCAGGATATGCCGGCAGGTGGCAGCCTGCTCGGAGGCGAACAAAGCCGGTGGATAATCCGCGATCGCATCCCACCGCGTGCCGGCCTCGCTCAGGAAACGGTCATGGGCGTCGACGATCGGCTGCGGTTCCCAGAAGCCCAGCGCGTTGCTGTCCGCCGCATCCGAATTGTGCCGGGGCAGGGCGGCGCCGCACAGTCCCAGCACGCGGGTCAGGGCCGAGGTGCCGCTGCGATGCATGCCCAGCACCATCAGCGCCTGGCGCGGCGAGGGCTGGGCGTCCTCCGCCGTTCTCATCGATAGCATGTCCGAAATAATCTTGCCTCAGGTCGACAGGCGATAGTCCGGCGCGCGGATGCTCAGGCCCGGATGATAGGTCGGGTCGCGGTCGAGCAGGTCGCCCCAACGGTCCGACATGATACGCTGCTCGTCTGCCTGTCTTTCCAACGCTTCCGCTGTGAAATCCACGCCGCGGGTCATCGATTCCCAATGCTCGAGACGCGCCCAGGGCGTCCAGATGTTGGTCAGGCCGGCGGCGCGCAGCCGCAGGCACAGGTCGAGATCGTTGCAGGTCACCATCAGCCGCTCGTCGAAGCCGCCGACCGAATCGAAATGCTGCGCCGAGACGGCGAGGCAGGCGCCGGTAACGGCGGTGACCTCGCGCCGGCAGCGCAGCAGGTCGAGATAACCCCGATCCTCGCCCGCCAGGTACCGGAAAGCATGGTCGGTCGATCCGCCGACGCCGATCAGCACGCCGGCGTGCTGGACGCTGCCGTTGGGATAGAGCAGCAGGGCGCCGACCGCGCCGGCATCCTCCCGCCGTGCCAGGCTGGCGAGCTCGACCAGCCACTCCCCGGCAATGATTTTGGTATCATCGTTCAGAAAAACGAGCACGTCGCCGCTGGCATGGCGGCGCGCGTCGTTGTTGATCTTGGAGAAATTGAACGGCCCCGGTGACGAGGTTACCTTGATCGCCTTATGGCTCGACAGGCTGTTCAGATATCGCACAGTCCTTTCCTGGGTCGAGCCGTTATCGGAAATGACGATCTCGTAATCGACGCCGCGTGTGTGCTCGAGTATCGAATCGACGCAGGTCTTCAGCGTCAGCGCATTGTCCTTGGACGGGATGATGATTGATACGCGGAGCGGTGTGGCCGGAATATGCCAGTCGACCTTCAGCATCCCGTCATCCAGCCGGTTTAGCGCAGTGCCTCTGTCGAGGCTGGACAGGTGTCCTTCCAGAACCCGGCTGTCCGTCGCCGCATCGCATTCGTCCGGACCGGTCTGATGGAACAGGATCGCCGGAATCCGCGACAGCGCGTGGCGCGGCCGCTTCGTCAGCAGCGTCAATGCCAAGGCATAGGCCGGCTTGCGCTCTGCGCCCGGCAGGTCGAAGGCGGGGCGCAGGTCATCGGCCCAGCGGACCATCAGCGGCGCCCGGATATAGTCGGTGCACCACAACAACTCCTGGTCCCACAACGGCTTCAGTCGGGGGTTTTGCCGTGTGCCATCGGCGGTGAGTACGTCATTGTCGGCGAACGCCGCCGCCAGCGCCGGGACTGCCGAAAGTTCGAGCACCAGTCTTTCAATCGCGCCTGGCGGGAACACCCCCTGGTGGTCGATTGGAAGGATAAAATCGATCCGCCGGCCGCGTGGCCCCTTGAGCGCGTCGTTATCGAGCGCGTCCTTGCCGATGACCGTCAGTTCAACGGTCGATCCGATCAGCGACTCCTCGACCGCCTTGGCGGTCGCGCCGGCATCCAGATGGTCGGCGATATATAATCCAACCCGCGATTTTGACGGCCCGACTCGCTGGGTCAGCGCCCTGGCGGCGCAGACTCCGCTACCCGGATGTTCGAACAAGGCCTGCCACTTGTCGTAGCTTCCCTGGCCGGCGCGTTCGTAGAGGCTACGGAAAACGAAATTTCCCCGCGGATTGAGCGCGGCGCGCAGATGCATCAGCCCGGCCTTCCAACTAATCCTTCCGCGGTTGGACTTGGCGTACCGGACTGCCTTCACGCTCAGGAACAGCCAGATCGAAAAATGTCCCAGCGGATGGATCTCGATCTTGCTGATCAGGCCATCCGACTGCTCGCCCTCGGGCGTGATCTGGAACGAGGCAATCGGCTCCGCCGTCTTGAAAGTAATCTGGAACCGCCTCCTGCCCGCCGGCTCCAACTGGATGCGGAATTCGGCTCTGCGATCTTCGACGAAACGCACGCGGGCACTCAGGATCGCATTGTCGCTCGTTGTCCAAACCTGCAGGCGATACCAGTCCGGCGGCAGGCACAGGTCACCGATCGCGATCCTGGATGCTTCGCCGACGGCACTATGGCCGATCGGCGCTGGATAACGCTGACGCGGCCCACGACGGGGGGTGATATCCAGCGTTGCCGTGGTCATCGTGCCCGCCGGCTTAGCACCCGATGGCATGTTCGAATCTGGCATTGCGCTCGCATGGTATTCACGGGCGGCGTTGGGAACGGGAAAAAAGTCGCCCAGTCTTTGCCTATGACGCTCGGCGGACGGAACTGCTGAGTACCACTCATTGCCATTCGCAGACCGTCATACGGCCTCTCATGCTGTCCATAATGCGGTCGTCTCGTCAATGTTGGCTGTCATGCGCTTCGGTGTACAGATTTCAACGCGCGAGCGAAGCGAACTCTCCTATTCAACGGCTCAGCCAGCAGAATCTTGCGTGGAACATGATACAAAGTATCGGATTCTGCCAGCTTCTCGCTTCCCGCCCGGCTCCGAGTTGCCGGGTCCAGGGCAACGCACTAAGGATAAATCGCACGCTAGGCCCGATTTTCCGGCCGGCTGGCGATGGCAGGTTTGGAGAAGCGGTAATTGCGAAGTTTCTGGAGATCCGGCGCGCGCCTGGCGGCGGCGATAGCGATTGCCGCCAGCGCCGCCGCTTCGATCTACCTGGTCCGGCGCGGCACGATCGATCCATCCGCCGTCCGCGATATCATCGGCGGGAGCCCTCTGGCGCCGCTCGTCTTCATTCTGCTGCAGGTCGCGGCGAGCCTGATGTTCATCCCGCGCACTGTCCTGGGCATTGCCGCCGGATTGCTGTTCGGCTTCATCTGGGGCTCGGTCCTGGCGATCACCGGCGCGCTCGCCGGCGCGGCGGCCGGGTTCGCGCTGTGGCGCTGGATCGGCCACGGCCAGGTCGATCTCGAGACCGCGCCCTGGATCGGGCCGCTGATCGAGCGGGCTGAAAAGGATCGCTGGCGCGCAGTGGCGATCGTTCGCCTGATCCCGGCTCTGCCGCACAGCGTCGCCAACACCGCGCTCGCCCTGACCAGGATCGGGTGGGCGGATTATCTGATCGGCTCGTTCATCGGCATGCTGCCGATGACGCTAGTCCAGGTCGATGTCGGCGCGGCCGGCGGCCAAGTGCTCACCGGCGCACGCGGCTGGATGGTGTCGCTGGTTCTGCTGGCGCTGCTGTTCGGTACCTCGGTCGTGATCCGGCGCGCGGCCGCCAGCCGCAAGTGACCTGAGGCCGGTTCTGGATATTCTGCCCGACATATTGGCGCCCGGTCTGAAACTGGTGATCTGCGGTTCGGCGGCCGGCACCCGGTCGGCTGAACTCGGCGCCTATTATGCCGGCCCCGGCAACCAGTTCTGGGGCATGCTCTACCGGGTCGGCCTTACGCCACGTGTGCTGAAGCCGGCCGAATTTCGTGAAGTCCTCGCCTATGCGATTGGGCTGACCGATATCGTCAAGACGAATTTCGGCGCCGACAGCAGCCTTCGCCGCGGCGATTCCGACCCCGCCGGCCTGTGCCAAAAGATCGAACGCCTTCAGCCCGGAATCCTCGTTTTCAACGGCAAGCGCGCCGCCTCGGCGTTCCTGGGCGGCCCGGTCGCCTATGGCCCGCAGCCGGGCCGGGATATCGGCGCGACGCGGATTTACGTCGCCCCCTCGACATCGGGCGCTGCTCGCGGCTTTTGGGATGAAGACCTATGGCATCTCGTCGCCCAGGCGGTCCGGGACGCCGATCGATCGAGATAGATGCCAGCCGGCCGGAATGGGTGTATCCTGGTGTCAAATCTTGAAGGGGAGGCATCATGATGATCCGCGCATTGCGTTTCACTACTCCACTCGCGGTCGCGACGCTCGGCGGCGCGTTGCTGGCCGCTCCAGCCGCTTCGGCGGCCTATACCGTGTTCGGCAACGGCATGGCCCAACTCTGTTCGGACACGGCAAAGGCCATGGAAAGAGGCCTGAAGGTGCCACCGAATGCGATCGATACCTGCAGCATGGCGATTGAAGACGAGGCCCTGCCGCAGCGCGATCTGGCCGGCACCTATATCAATCGCGGCGTCCTCTATCTTGCGCGCGGCGGGTATCACGAGGCCAAGCAGGACTTCGATCAGGCCATCGCGATCATCCCGGCGCTGGGCGAGGCCTATGTCAATCGCGGCGCGGCGCTGGTCGGGCTTCAGCACTATAGCGATGCGATCGCCGATATCGATCGCGGCCTGGCGCTCAATCCCGGCGAGCCGGAAAAGGCCTATTTCAACCGCGGCCTGGCGGAAGAGGCGCTCGACAATATTCCCGCCGCTTATCGCGATTATTCCCGGGCGGCGGAGTTAAAGCCGGACTGGGGGCCACCGCGCAACGAATTGTCCCGCTTTACTGTCGCGACCAGACCCTCATAAAAGTCCATCCCTCTTGGGTGTCTAGTACCGCGTGGGTGGGGTCGGATATGTCGGTCGATATCTTGATGATGGGGCCGATGCGGCCGGTCGAGCAGGGGCTGACGGAGCCTGACTTCATGCTCCATCGGCTTTGGCAGCACGCCGACAGCGACAGCTTTCTGAGTGAGATCGGACCCAGAATACGCGGTGTGGTCGCCTATAGCGGAGCCGCCCTGGTCGATGCCAAGGTTTTCGCCGCCCTGCCGAACCTGGAGATCATCGGCAATATGGGTGTCGGCTATGACAGCATCGCTATTCCGCTCGCCAAGGAACGCGGCGTCATCGTCACCAATGCGGGATCGGTCAATGCGGTCGACGTTGCCGAGCATGCCTTCGGGCTGATCCTCGATGTCGGGCGCGGCATTGCCGTGGGCGATCGCTATGTTCGCGCCGGGCGCTGGGCGAAGGAAGGCCGGATGCCGATGACCCATCGCGTCAGCGGCCGCACGCTCGGCATCGTCGGCATGGGCCATATCGGCCTTGAGATCGCCAAGCGCGCCGCGGCGTTCGACATGCCGATTTTCTATCATAACCGCCGGCGGCGGACCGACACGTCTTACGCCTATGTCGAAACCGTTGTGGAACTGGCACGGCTGGTCGATGTCCTGGTCGTGGCGACGCCCGGTGGCGACGGTACGCGCCACTTGGTCGACCGCGCGGCGATCGAGGCGCTGGGGCCTGAGGGCATCATCGTCAATATCGCCAGGGGGACCGTCGTGGACGAGGCGGCGATGGTCGAGGCATTGACCGCTAGTCGTCTCGCCGGCGCCGGCCTCGACGTGTTCGATGACGAACCCAACGTGCCGCCGGCTTTGTTTGAACTCGACACCGTCGTGCTGCAGCCCCATCAGTCCGGCGCCACCTACGAGGGCGTGGCCGCGGCGGTCGGTGTCCTGATCGCCAACCTGCAAAATCATTTTGCCGGCAAGCCGGTCGTCAACCGGGTGGCATGACGCCAGCCTTCGCGTCTTTAGCGGGAATTCGATGCGATTAAGTTCTATCCGCCTTAGCGCGGGGCTTATGCTCGCCGTGGCCTCGATCGGCACCGCCTGCGCGCAGACGCCGACGGGCGATCCCCGCAATTCAATCGACCCAGCCCTTAGAATTGCGCCTCTGGAGCAAGAGAGGATCCGTCCGCCGGATAACCCGAATGATCCGGTTGCTCCGATCGAATCCGGACGATCGCGCTATGTCATCTCTTTCGTGGGAATGCACCCGTATAATCCGGCAACGGCCGTCTATCTTTCGATTCCGGAGGAATTCGTCGGGCCGGATAACGGCAAGCAGGTCAGCTGTTTTGGCCTCAATATACGCACATGGTTTCCCGAAATGACCGGCCCGAGGAACCCGCTTAACCGCGGTCGCGGCGACTGCGCGGGCTGGTGCGACGGTGAGATGCTGATCAGCATCGCAAACGGCAGCGGCTATTCAAAAACCCTACCGCAACGACGGGCGGGTATGGTTGACGATAATCTCGCGCCATCCCATGCGCCGAGCGCTTTCGACTACAGCGAGGCGGGAAATTTCAACGGCATGAGGTTCGTCAGGGCACTAAATCTCAACAGAAATTTCCCCGACACCGATCGCGACTATTTTTTCGAGCAAGACTCGAAGGGCGAGGTGGTCTCACTGATGGAATGTGATGTAACGGCGGTGTCGCCGTCATGCCACGTCTTTACGACCTCCGACAACGATAAAGCACTGGAAATAAACTACGTTTTTTCTCGCGTGCTATTGGGCAAGAAGGATGAAATCCGAAGATCGGTTCTCGGCTTGGTCGAGAGCTTCGTCAGAAAACCTCCCCGCTAGCGGTCAGTCCAGTTCCCGGCCGCGGCCGGTTTCGCGCATATAGTCGGCGACCTGCGGCAGAGCCCGGGCCATTTGGCGATGGCGGTCGCGGACCGCCTGAACGAGGTCGCCGTGGCGCCCCAGCATGCGGTCGCCGATCTCGATCATCAGCAGGTTGGGCCAGGCTTTCGAGCGGACATCCGCGATCTCCGCCATCATCTCCTTCGCCGGGCGTCCGGGAGTCGCCTCGGCCAGCAACAGCAGGGCCGCGGCGGTGGAGCGGCTGATGCCCATATGGCAATGAACCAGCAGATGCGCCTCGCCGGCAGGCTCCTTGATCAGGCCGCGGCCGAACTCCAGCAACGCCTCGATATGGTGGGGTTGCGGCGAATCGTATCCGGCGACATGTTCCTCGATAACGTCGTGGAAGCGTAGTTCCAGCTTCGCATGCTCGCCGAAGCTGCCGAATGCGTCGGGCTCGGGCGTAGTGGGATCCAAAATCGACAGGACGTGCGTGACCTTGGCGTCGGAATAGTCGATCAACTCGTCTATTCCGCAGATAGTGATCTTGAACGGGGACTTCCCCGAATTTTCACGCATTATCAGCCCCACGCGGCACGAGTCGGCACACTATACGAGATTGGTAATGGTTGAGGGCGAATCTCAGGCAGGAGTACTGTCTTTTCGCGAATTTCGCTTCTTTCTGGGTATGCGGCTGCCCGCGGCGCTTGCCGTCCAGATGCAGAGTGTCGCCGTTGGCTGGCAGGTCTACGATATTTCGCACAAGCCGCTGTCGCTGGGGCTGGTTGGGTTAGCGCAGTTCCTGCCGGTATTCGGCTTTGCCATCATTGCCGGCCATGTCGCCGACCGCTTCGACCGGCGCCGCATCCTGACGATCTGCATCGGCTTACAGCTCCTGTGCGCGCTGTTGCTGCTGGCGATCATGGCAAGCGGCATCCACAATGTCGGACTAATCTATGCGGTGCTTGCACTGTTCGGTACCGCGCGCGCCTTTTCCGCTCCGGCGATTCAGTCGATCCTGCCCAATCTGGTGCCGCGTGAACTGCTGGGTAAAGCGTTCGCCTGGAATTCCTCCAGCTTCCAGACGATGACGATCGCCGGGCCGGCGATGGGCGGGCTGATCTATGCGATCGGCGCCGGCTCAGTCTATGCGGTGTCGGCGGGATTGTTCCTGCTGTCGCTGCTCGCCGCGCTGGCCATGCCCAGCCCGCCGACCCAGTCCGACGGGCGCGGCATGGACCTGAACTCGCTGTTCGCGGGCGTCCGTTTCATCAGGGCGCAACCGGCGATCGCCGGCGCGATTTCGCTGGACCTGTTCGCCGTCCTGTTCGGCGGCGCCACCGCTCTGTTGCCGGTCTACGCACGCGACATACTGGTGATCGGACCGCTTGGGCTTGGCTTCCTGCGCAGCGCGCCGGCGGTGGGGGCGGTGGTCGCCGGGCTGATTCTGGCTCACCGCTCGCTTGGCCGCCATACCGGGCGAACGATGTTTGCCGCGGTCGGCCTGTTCGGCGCTGCAACCATCGTGTTCGGCCTGTCGCGGAATTTTGTCGTGTCTCTCGCCGCCCTGGCGGTCCTTGGCGCATCCGACATGGTCAGCGTCTTCGTGCGCCAGAACCTGGTTCAGCGCTCGACGCCCGATGCGATGCGCGGCCGGGTGAATGGGGTGAATTTCCTGTTCATCGGCGCGTCCAATGAATTGGGTGAAATGGAATCCGGCGCCACCGCCGCCTGGATGGGCTCGGTCGAGGCCGTGGTCGTCGGCGGAATCGGAACGCTGGTCGTCATGGCGCTGTGGCTGTGGCGGTTTCCGCAACTGCGCCGTCTGGATCGGCTCGAAGATGTAAAATCGGCCTGACGCGTGGCCCAATTCCTGCCATGGCCGAAGGGATGATCCCGCCCCGGCAGGACTGCGTAATATCGTAGGGAAATGATGGTCATCTGGTGCTACCCTGGCATATTCTGAACAGAATCAAGACGGGGAATGCATCGTGCGGACCGAGGACCTGGACTATAGCGACGGATCGCTCACGCTGCGCGGACTGCTCGCCTATGACGACACGATCGCGGGCAAGCGCCCCGGCATCGTGGTTGTCCATGAGGCCTGGGGTCTGGGCAACCATGCGATGGAGCGTGCCCGGATGCTGGCGAAGCTCGGTTATGTCGCGCTGGCGGCCGATATGTATGGTGGCCGCCGGCTGGCGACCGACCTGCCGTCGGCAATGGAATTGATGGGCGATATGCGTACTGATCCGGCGAAGTGGCGTGCCCGCGCCGGCGCCGCCGTTGCCGCGCTCAAGGCGCAGCCCAATGTCGACTCCACGAAAGTAGCCGCAATCGGCTTCTGCTTCGGCGGCTCGACGGTCCTGGAGCTGGCGCGTGGCGGCGCGGACATCAAGGGCGTGGTCAGCTTTCATGGCGTCCTGCAGACCGGGGCGCCAGCTCAGCCGGGCGCGGTGACGCCGAAGGTGCTGGTCTGCACCGGGGCCGACGATCCGATGATACCGCCGCCGCAGGTTGTCGATTTCGAAAGCGAGATGCGCGCCGCAGGCGCCGATTGGCAGGTTATTTCGTATGGCGGCACGGTGCACAGCTTTACCAATCCGGATGCCGGCAAGGTCGTGCATCTGGATGGCGTTGCCTATAATGCACAGACCGACAAGCGGTCCTGGGCGGCGATGCGGGCATTTTTCGATGAGATTTTTGCCTGAACGAGAGGATCGGCGATCGGCGTATGAATGAAGGCGGAGGCGTTGGCGTGGGTTTAAGGGGCGAAGCATCCGAGGATGGCCTGATTTCGGGCAATCCCTGGATGCCCGCGGCGCTGGCGAATGCCAGCGTGGCGACATGGGGTGTGATCAATCTGGGCGTGGCGACCGCTTATTTCGTGCTGGGCATGATCGTCAGCCGGTTCTTCGCTGCCTATGGCCTGTTTCCGGCACCGATCTGGCTGCCGGCCGGGATCGCGACAGTCTCCGCGATGGCGGGCAGCGTCCGCGTCATGCCCGGCATCTTTCTCGGGGCGCTTCTGACCAACGCTCTGCTGTTTCACCCGCCGCTTATCGTCAGCTTCATCATTTCGGTGACCAACGCCGCCGGCCCGGTTGTCGGGGCGATGCTGCTGCGCCGGCTGCGGCCGGATCGCGGGCTGTTTACCTCCTTCGCCGGCGTTATCGCCTTCATCGTCTGCACCACCTTCCTCAGCCCGGCGATCAGCGCGGCAGGCGGTACCTTCGGCATGGCGCTGGGACAGCCGCCGGACCTGATGGAGCTGTATTCGCGCTGGGTGAACTGGTGGCTGACCGACAGCGGTGGCACCCTGTACCTGGCGCCGGCGCTGATCCTGTGGTTGGGGCTTGAGCATGAGCAGGACCCGGGTGCGCGGCACAAGCCGATATTCGACCGCCGCGACCTGACGGTCTGGGCCTGGGTCGCAACTGTCAGCGTCGTGCTGTTCCTGACGCCGCCGCTGCGCGGCAGCTATATCAGGGCTGCCTTTCCCTTCCTGCTGGTGGTGCCGCTGTCATGGATCGCGCTGCGCATGTCGCTGCGCTATGCCTATTCGCTGGTGACGCTGGTTTCGATCGCGGCCACCGCCGGCACCGTCGCCGGCTATGGCCCATTCCAGAATCACGGCCTCGCCAACCCGCTCCAGCTGGTCGGGGTCCTGGTCGTCCTGCTGGCGATGAACGTGCTCACTATTGTCGCTTTGGTCAGCGAGCGGGCGGACGCGCAGAACGCCAATCGGGTGAAGTCGATGTTCCTGGCCAATACCAGCCACGAACTGCGCACGCCGTTGAATGCCATCATCGGTTTCTCGTCCCTGATCGGTAACCTGGCGACCCGTGGCGTCAGCGAGGACAAGCTGGTCGATTATGCCAACACCATCACCGCGAGTGGCGAGCATCTGCTTGCGCTGATCAACGACCTGCTCGACATGTCGAAGATCGAAGCCGGCCGGTTCGACCTGGACGAGCAGGCGATTTCGTTGAATGGCGTGGTCGATGGGCTGATCGATCTCGTGCGTCTGCAGGCCGAGCAGAAGGCGATCAGGCTGGTGTTCGACAGGACGATAGCCGATGCCACGGTCAAGGCGGACCCGAAGGCGATGCGGCAGATACTGCTGAACCTTCTTTCTAATGCGGTGAAATTCACGCAAACCGGCGGGCGCGTCAGCGTGTCGATACAGCCCGCGTCCGGCGGAACGCTGTCGATCCTGATCGCCGACACCGGCGTCGGAATCGCATCCGACGCGCTCGAACGCGTATTCCAGCCTTTCGAACGGGCGCAGGGCAAAACGGCGGCGCAGACCGAGGGAACAGGGCTCGGCCTGTCGATTGCGCGCGGACTGATCTCGCTCCATGGTGGAAACATTGTTCTGGAAAGTTCGGTCGGTAAGGGTACAACCGCAATTGTAACGATACCGGCGAACCGTGTGCTTACCATTCAGACGGCGGACAAACCGCTGCAGGCGACGTCGCGGACCGTTCCGTCAGCTTCCGGCTGAAAAGGATAGAGGGGAAAATCGATCCACATGACCGGGCCGGACTTTCAACAAAGCTTTGCGCTGTTTGATAGCGACGGTTGTCTGGTCGAGTGGAACACCGATTTCGTCGAGGAGTTGTCGGTCGCGGCGCCCGTGATCAAACGGGGCGTTTCATTCGCGGACATTGTCAACTGGGTCTACGACCACCCGTTCGAGGATGTGGTTCGCTCGGACGATCCGGCGGTGCGTGAAAGCCATCGCGAAGACTTGCTGAACAATTTCGGCAAGAGCCGGGAGTATGACTACCGCCGCGGCGCCCGGGTTTTCCATGTGCAGGAGAGCGCGACCCAGTCTGGCGGCGTCCATCGCCTGGCGCGCGATGTGACGGCCGAGCGGCAGCTGAGCCAAAAGTTGGCCGATGCCGAGAAGCGGCTGAAGGCGGGCGCCGGCGAATTCACCAACGTTCCGTTCAAGCTGCGCCGGTCAGCAACGGGCAGCTTCCTCTACGAGCCGCTGACCGAGGAAGCTCGGAAGTTTTTCCGCTTGCCCGAGGGCCAGACCGACCTGGCGGCGGTGATGGCGCGGATCGAGCAGACGCCGGTCGAAGCGGCGACGCGCCGCACGGCGATCGAGAAATCGGTGCGCGAAATGCAATCGCTGTCTTTCGAGGCGCGCATCCGCGACGGCACGGATCAGCTCAGGTGGTTCCGCTTCCTGGCGCTGCCGACCAAGGAAGATGATGGCGCGATCGTCTGGCCGGGGGTCATCCGGGACATCACCCGCCGCAAGATCACCGAGGACCATGAGGAGCTGTTCCGCTCGGTTGTCGTGCGAACCACCGATGCGATCCTGATTGTCGAGAATGACGAATCGGAAGGCAGAACCGGCAAGATCACCTATGCCAACCCGGCTTTCGAAAGCCTGTCGGGCCGGTCGGCAGCCGAAGTCGTGGGGCAGCCGGTCGCGGTCCTCAGAAGCTTTCAGCCGTCGCGTGAGGTCAATGTCCAGATCCGGGCGATTGTGGCGCGCGACAATCTGGAAAAGCTGGAATACCAGATCTATCAGCCCGATGGCACGCCGATCTGGATCGAGGCCTGCTTTGCCATTGTCCAGCGCTTCGAAGGCGGGGCCTACCGCGTCGCCTTCATGATGCGCGACATACGCGACCGCAAACTGGCCGAGCGCGAGCTGGTCGAGGCCAAGGACGCCGCGGAAACGGCGAGCATCGCCAAAGGCGAATTCTTGGCCAATATGAGCCACGAAATCCGCACCCCGATGAACGGTATATTGGGCATGAACGGGCTGCTGCTGGACACCGATCTGGACGGCGACCAGCGCAAATATGCCGAGGCTGTCCAGGAATCGGGCGAATCGCTGCTGACTGTCATCAACGATATCCTCGACATCTCGAAGCTGGAGGTCGGCAAGGTCGAGATCGAGAGCATCGATTTCGACCTGGCGGAGACGGTGGAGAGCGCGGTCACGCTGCTGGCGTCGAAGGCGCACTCCAAGAACATCGACCTCGGCCTGTTCATCGATCCCGCGGCCGCCCACGCCTTCCGCGGCGACCCGGTGCGGCTTCGCCAGATTCTGTTCAACCTGGTCGGCAACGGCATCAAGTTCACCGACAAAGGCGGCGTCGCGGTCGAAGTGTCGGTGGTTCACGGCCGCGAGCTTCCCGATGGTCTCACGGTGGTCCGCTTCGAGGTCAAGGACAGCGGCATCGGGATGTCGGAAGACGTGCGCAGCCGGTTGTTCCAGAAATTTACCCAGGCGGATAATTCGATCACCCGGCGCTATGGCGGCACGGGGCTGGGCCTGGCGATCTGCAAGCAGCTGATCGGGCTGATGGGCGGGGTGATCGATGCCGAAAGCCGCCCGGGTTTCGGCTCCCAGTTCTGGTTCGAACTGCCGCTGGAGGCGGCAATCGCGCCATTGGTGGAGCGCGAAAACCTGCCGGCGCAACTCAGGGGCGTCCGCGCCCTGGCGGTCGACGATATCGAGATGAATCTCGAAATCATTTCGCGGCAGCTCAAGGGTTTCGGGATGGAGGTGGCGTGCTGCAATGACGGCTTCGACGCCTTGGCTGAGATCGAGCGTGCCTGGCATCGCGGCAGCCCACACGACATCGTCTTTATCGACCAGATGATGCCCGGTCTTGCCGGCGAGACTCTGGCCGAGCGCATCCGGGCGATCCCGCAGCTCAGCGAAACCAAGCTGGTGCTGATTTCCTCTGCCGGCCGGCATGGGCGCGGCGACGGCACACGGGAACTGTTGGACGCGGTGCTCGACAAGCCGATCCGCCAGCGCGACCTGCTCGGGTGCCTGGCCGCGTTTTATGCGGCACCGGTCGGCCCGGCCGCGCGGAGGAAGGCCGCCGCCAGGCCGGCGCCCGCGGACGCCGGCGAGGGAACCTCGCCCACCCTGCGAATCCTTCTGGCCGAAGATAACAAGATCAACCAGAAATTCGCCCTCGCTTTGCTGGCGAAAGGCGGTCATCAGGTCGATGTCGCGGAAAATGGCCACCAGGCGGTCGATGCTGTGCGCCGGGGGGATTATGACGTCGTCCTGATGGATATTCAGATGCCCGAACTGGACGGCATTCAGGCGACCAAGCAGATCCGCGCGATGGCCGGTCCGAAGTCGCAGGTTACGATCATTGCGTTGACGGCGCATGCCTTGGCCGGTGCGCGTGAGGAATATATCGCGGCCGGGATGAACGATTACATCTCAAAGCCGGTCGACCAGACGGTCCTGCTCGCCAAGCTGCTCCAAATCGCGCAAAGCCTCCGCCCGGCGGCCGATGCCGGGGACATGGCGGCAGCCGGGATCGATCCCGGCTGCCTGGAGACGCTGAAGGCGGTGATGGGGCCGGCTGAAATCAGGGACTTCGTCGAGATGTATCTGGTTGAGGCGCGGGAGCGCATGTCCCGCATGACGGCGGCCGGCGATCTGGCGGTGATCGGCGGCGACGCCCATGCGCTGATCGGCACCTCAGGCAATGTCGGCGCCGCGCAGGTCTCGGAACTGGCCCGCTCGGTCGAGATCGCCTGCAAGAGCGGCGACGCCAAGGCGGTACGCACACTCGTGCCGCAACTGGCGGCGGCGATCGGCACGACCTCGGACGGACTCAACGCCTGGCTGAAGGCGTAGCTGACGGAGTTGGCGTGACGCCATCGCCTTCTCGGAAATGAGGTGTTTTCGCGTCGTTTTGCGCTTAAGTAATTGAAAAATAATGATTCTGGAGACGACGATATTTTGGTTGTAGAGAATGTATCTGATACAACTTTAAGTTGTGTCGGCTAACGTTAAAGCACCGCCTGAAGCCTTCGAGCTGCCGATGGTTGGCGCGACAAAAGCGGGTGCTAAATATCTCGCGCCAGTAATGCTGGGGCTCCTGTGCAAGATTCTTGTGGTTTGAATCTTCGCTGCATACGCTGCAATTACTTTCACGGTACAGTATCCGCGTCATGTAACTGAACCGTATGGTAGCCACACAGGAACCTGATGAGGCACATTCTGAACCGGACGGCGGCATTGTCTCCGGGACGACAACCTTCAGCACGCACGCCGTACTGGAAGTCGCACCGAATACAGGCGCGACATTGTTGACCTCGGGCTTCAAAGCGACCGATACGATCGATCTTACGGACGTCAGCGGCGACGCTTCTCTAGAACATTCGTTCTCCGAAAACGCGGCCAAGACTAGAGGAATTCTGACGATCACTGAGGATGGTCTCAATGTCAGAATCACGTTGTTCGGCCAGTATGTTGCCGAAGGCTTCCATTTCACTGAGGATGCGACTGGGGGAACGGCGATCACTTACACCGTGTCGTCTGGCGCCCATGTCGATCTTGCGGGCGGACATAACTGAAAGTCCGGCGTTCGCATTGTAGTTAGATATTGAGCAGCGGCGACGCCAAGGCCATGCGCGCACACGTGCAGCAACTGGCGGCGGCGGTCGGCACGACCTCGGACGGGCTGAACGCCTGGCTGGAGGCGTCGTAGCCGGTCTAACGCCTAAAAGCTCCCCTTCACGCGGGCCAGCATGCTGTAATCCTCGCCGTCGCCGCGGCCGACGGTGCTGTCGAAATCGACTAGGGCGGAGAAGCGGTCGCTGAGCTTGACCCCGACGCCGACGCCGATCCGGGCATAGCTGTCGCCTTCCGGAGCCAGGTCGGTGGTGACCGAGGTGGAGAGCTGGCTGGCGATCCGCGTGACGATCGCCCGGCTCGAACCATGGAATTCATGGTCGAAATCGAGCCGGATCTGCGGCGTCACCGCATAGTCGCCCAGCATCGTCGCCAGTGCCGCCTGAACCCCGAACTGACCGACGACCGAGGCCGTGTTCTGGCTGTCGACCTCCTGGTTCAGGCCGAACGTGCCATGCTCGGTATAGCTGCCGATATGATAACCGGCGGCGCGGATTTCAGCGTCCGGGCCGAATGACCATTCGCCCATCCGCATCACATAGCCGCCCTCGATCTTGCCGCCCAGCACATGGCCGTTGGTCGTGGCCGCGGCGACCTGGTTGCCGATGATGACGTTGCGGTCCAGCTTGTTCCATTCCTCATAGGCATAGGTGCCGGCGAGCGAGCCGTACCAGCCGCCCATGAAGGCGGTGGCATAGATCGCCGCCTGATAGGAATTGAAAGCCTGGCTGCCGAGGCCGCTGTTCAAATCGTCATTGGTCTCGCTGTAGCCGATCAGCCCGCCGGCGGCCAACCAGTCGTTGAATCGGTAGTCGACGCCGCCTGAGGTCATATTATGGGTGTAATCGAAGCCGGAGACATTGTTCCGCGCGTCGCGCGAGCCCCAGCCATAGCTGTCGGTGACAAAGGCGGACAGGCCGTGATCGCCGTCGCCGCCGACGGTCCCTGAGGCGCCGCCGACATTGTCGAAGGTGAGACCCGCCGCGCCGAGGCGCAGTGCCGCGGTCCGCGCTGAGATGTGATCGAACAGGTCCTGCTGCACGACCTTGTCCAGGTCCAGCTCCGCGCCGACGGTCGTGGGCCCATCCACAGAGGCCTGGAAGACATAGGATAGCTCCTGCTGAACCTGTCCGGTCGGATGGACGTCGTCCCAGAACAGGTAATTCTGGTGCTTGGCGACGCAGGTAGGGTTCTGGATGCATTCCTGGGTGGTGTGCGCGAGGTCGAGCCCGAACTGGGCCGGGTTGGCCAGCACGCCTTTGAAGACCGCGCCGATATCGACGATGGTGATGTTGACGTGCAGCTTCTGCTGCAGCGCCCCCATCGCCGCCGCCAGCTCCTGGTTGTGCAGGCTGCTCAGCAGCGCGCCCTGGCCCGCGGTCTTGGCGCTGCCGTTCAGCGATGGGGTGGCGCCGATATTTGGCAGGTTAGGCACGACGAAATTCTTGACGCCGATCTGCGCCAGCCTGGTGACGTCGGCGACCAGATTGCCGACTGCCGTTGTGACCGGGCCGGTCGGGCCGGTCAGAAAGCTTTTCAGCGCCGCGCCGGTCGGCCCGCCATTCTGCAGGGTGGTGATGAGGTTGAAATAGTCGTTGGCGCCACCCCAGACGATGAACAGCTGGGTCGGGTCCGGCTTAGGACTGCTTTCCAGATAGAGCGAGATTTCGCCGTTGATCCCGGCATTGGGCAGGCCGATCGACGGATTGCCCTTCAGCCCGCCGATATTGCCGGTGCCGGTCTCCGCTCCACCGATCGCATAATCCTGAAGCGGCGCGCCGATGCCCAACAGCGAATCCAGATACTTCGCATAGACCGGACCGTTGCTGAACTGGTTCTCGAAATAAGGCGGGGCCGGGTAATTGATGCCGAAGAATTTGGGAATATTGCCGGGGTCCGACAGGCTGTCGCCGAAGATTACGATACCGGAATATTGGCTCTGCGCAGCTGCCATACCGCTGGTGAGAGGCACGGAAAGGGCGAGTGCCAGGGCGGTCTGACGGATTGCTTTCGTGCGCATGCTCTTCCCCATGTTGGGCGAACGGAATCGCCTGCCGATACGGTCGGCTTGAGGATAGTCTAGGCGTCGGATCGCGTTGCGGCAACGCATGTTGTCCGGGGCCAGGGCAGTCGGGCTACTGAACCATTCATCCCCACCCACCTCCCCCATCGAGGGGAGGGGTATAGATAGATCATGCAGACTGCTACGCTCACAACAAGATAGCTTATATTCGGAGTGTCTTGGTTTGAAATTCAGGTCGGCGCTTTTCCGATTTGCTGGGCCAACACGTTGTCGAGGATGACGCAGAGACCGTTCATTCGTTTAGCTTCCTTGGCAAAGTCAGCGGGGTCTCTAAATTTTTCATCAAGCGCCTGATTAAGGGATGCCAGAGCGTCGAAGCGCCCACGAAGTTCTTCTGTGATTTGAAGAAGCTTCCCCAAAAGTGACACATGCAATGGCAAAAGACCGTCCATATTCAAATCTTTCGGATTGCTGTGGGCCAGCGTTTTCTTACGAAACAACATCCGTAAAGTCCTCTTAGAAGGTCTATCGTGGTATTAATATCCGCGTATGGAATCGTAAAACCCATTAATAATTCTGAAGAGCCGTTTTGTTACCATAAACGCCAATAGGAAAGTTGCCATGAAAATGACAAGATTGATGTCCGCGATGGTTGTTTTGAGAACGTTATCGTAAATGTCCGCATCAACTGGTTGGTCCCATCGCTCAATTCCAAAGATTGATCGAATCGTTATTGGCTTCAGAAATGGGAATTTCAAACCAAACCCGTGAATATCAGAATACAAAGACCCCACTACCACTGTGCAAATGACTGGAAACGTGGCTGCGAGACGGGCTACATTTCTCTGAGGTAAAAGGCCAACGTCTTTGAATATCCAAGGTTCATCCGAAGAGCGCCCTTCGCCGAGAAGCACGGTTGTATATATATACTGAAAGTAAATTACCATAATAAAAAACACCGGTAACAGATCGACAATCAAGCTTGCTGACGTCGGGACGCCGTTAATTGGGAAACTATCCTCCTGAATATTAGAAAGCTGCTCGACGTCTCTGATTGTATCAGGCGAGGAGTTCACCTTATGTGAAAAGCGAGCAGATAGGAGGAGCATCTGCGCTTCCAAAGCATTCTGGTCAAAAACAACATACGATGGTGCAATAATGACGTGTCCTTTGAGTCGGTCCGGTATGCTACCTCCAAATGCATCCGCGTCCAACTTGGTTTGGCGAAGGCCAGCCATGCTCATACGCGATAAGGCGTCAACGCGCATGTATTGATCATATGGGATACCTACTAGCCAACCTCTTCCCGCGATGTGCCGTCAACTAAAATTATATTTGTGAGTCCGAATTTCGCTACGCTGCATTTCCAGGATATATTTAGCAAATACTCACCGTCATAAGGAATGCTAAAGAAGCTGTCTACGCCAATAGACCACGTATTTACGGCTATTTGCGCGGTTTTTTTTGAGCCTCGATAAACGGCTGCGGAGCATAAAAAAGGCTGTAGCGGTGTTCGAAGATTTTCGAGAAAACCGACTGTGGCATAGGTGTCATTTAGCCCCTGGGGAAGTGGCGGAACAATTGGGGGCGTATTTTTCTGGCCCTCAATTATCGACTTGAGATAAGCCGTCGATTTTTCGAGGATCTCCAGGCCAATATCCGCATAAATTGTAGCTAGAGAGGTTGTGTTAAGCGAGGGAAGTTTATTAACTTGTGGGACCGCTTGAGTAGCGGCGTACATTGTTTCCAGAACCTCTGAAACTTGAAGTTCGTACTGATGCGCATAATGACTATTTGCCATGTAGATATCGAGAGCTGTGAGTAGCATCATCGTAAGGAAGGACCGTTTAAATGCGCTAATATATTTGCTTGAATCTATCATTGTGTCTCATCATTAAAATATATTGCGGAGTTATTTCGTTTTTGTGGGCAATTGGAAAAAATATCCCGAATGAAAACTCCGGATCGTTTCTAAGTGGCTTGCAGTGTTATCTTCGAGATTACAAGTGAACGTTATTTGACCGGGCTCGCAATTGATTTTCCCGTCATCGTTGAAGGCTCACGTAGGCCGGACGGACATAGGCAAGCTGCGCGATGCTGCGTGTTTCGCGTCGATTGCCGATCAGTCTACGAAGTGCCGCGCAGAACATCTAGTGGCAATCACATGTTGGGATTGACGAGCCTAACCCCCTCGCCCTTCTCCCCCGCCGCCAAAAACTCCACCCCAGCGCTTGTCAGCGCCTTATGAACCGCCATCACCGTGCTCATGCGCGGATCGACCTCCCCGCGCTCCAGCCGGTTGAGCGCGTTCAGCGAAATTATCGCCCGATCCGCTAGCGCTTGCTGCGACCAGCCAAGAAGCGCCCGTGCGGCCCGTATCTGTCGTGCGGTGATCATTCCGACCACCATCAGCATTCGCTGAAAGGTCGCCACAGACAGGTGTAAATAGCAGAATATAAGGTGTATAAAACACCCTTAATGCCGAGCCTGCCACGCCTTGTCGGCACGGATGAGGGAGCCTTGTATCATGCGGTTTCGATTCGCGGGCGGCGCTGCCGCCGTTGTCGTGCTCTCGGCTTGGACTTCATTCGCTGCGGACGTGACCGGGACGTATCTCGTCGAGGCTAACGACAGCGTGGCGCTGATTCAACTGGTCGAAACCTCCAACGGAGACCTCGCGGGTCAATTTCAGATGGCAGCTGTGGGCGAGGATGGGCGGATTAACTCCGCGTTTGCCACCATCACAGGCATCGCGAACGCCGGCAGCGTTTCTCTATCTCTAACGGGGACGCCGGCTCCTCTCGCCAATCTGTTTGGCACCGCTGACGGACAGACTCTCCATTTAAACGGGCCTGCACAATTCGGCGCCCTGGACTTCACGCGCAGCGACCCTTCGAAATTTCAGGAAGCCTACTCCGTGCTTCAGGTCCATTCCGAAAGGATGCTAGCGGATATCGCCGCTAAACAGGCTCAGGCTAAAGCGGAGCAGGTGGAACGGGACTTTATGATTGAGTTGGTCAAGCTCCTACCAGAGATCGACACGTTTAACGCGTCGTCCGGCAAGCGATTTGATATGATTAAAGCCTATGGCAACAAATTCGCTTCGTTCACGCCAAAAATGGCGGTGGCGCTTGAGCGGGAAAAGGGCATGGCGGGAATTGAGCAGACCTCATACCAGAGGGGGCAAATCGCCTATGAAATCGGTCAGGCGCAATTCGAGGCCGACAGCTTACACTTCAACTTTACAAGCCAACGTGATGAGCTGCGAGAAAAAATAGCCCGCTTATCCCAGCAGATTCAGCCGATGGATGAGAGATGCAAGTTGATCGCCCCGCCGACGCATCAAAATCCCGCTATCGTCGAAACATCCGCCGGCATTGAAGCTTGCCGCCACCTCGTAGATAGCGAGGCAGCGTTTCGGGAGAATGTCGCGGCTGTCTTCCACGCATTGGACGATTCCGAATCTATCTGCCAGGGCGAGCAGCGAAAGCAGAAGGCGATTGTCGCGGAGGCATCCCGCCTGAACTGAGGACGGACGTCCACGCTGGGCAGAACGGTTAGCCACTTCGATGCGGTCCACTCAACTTCAGGATTTCCCCACGGACAAAAGCTCGCGAGTGTTGCGGACGTCGGCGTTGCCGTGCCGTTCGGATCGAATAGCCTAGCGGCGTGACGCCTTAACCCTTACCCTCAACAAGTCCCAGCGCCGTTGCAAGAAGGCCGAGGGCGCTTTTAGAGGCTGTATTTCAACCTATAATCACTCGCGAAAAGGGAGGGAATTCATGCCAACACCGCAAACGGCAAAACGCCAAAGAACCCAATGGGCCGCTCAATTCCTAGCTGCGTCCGAATTGGTGCGCCGTGGATATGCAGTGTCCTTCACAATGGGAAATCATACACCGATGGCCGATCTTATGGTTGGAAATCCGGATACTGGCCAGCAGTTTTGGGTGGACGTTAAGGGGTTGTCTGCGCCTAATTCGTTCCCGATCGGCAATAAAAAGGACCTTGAAAACCTTTTCTACATTCTCGTACTTGTTGGAAAAGACCGGTCACAAGATCAGTTTTTTGTGATGACTCAGACCGATGTCAAGGCGGAAATCAAAAAATACAACGATGCACATCCGAACACGATGGGCCCTATGCCGACTCGCCATCAACGCTGCGGAAATGGTGAAAATGGAAAATCCCAGCGAAGCTAGTCTTTTGGATGAGTCTTGGAGCTTGTGCTCAAGGGCTGCCTTCGCGAGAACACGTGGGACTGATCTTGATTGGTGGAGCATCCAAATCGGATTGGCGAGTTCAGTCGAGTCCAAGGCCTTGCTAAAATTTCTGTTACAGTCGGTACTTCTCTGGGTAAACGAGTCGATACTTGTTCCCGTCATAAGCTCCTTGGGGACAATCTTAGACCGGCTTGATGAGGAGCATTGGAGAACATTTATATCTACGACGCGAGAACGCCCGTTGGGACGATGGAGGGAGCGGCCGATGCGTCGTGCCACTCTGCGTAAAGTCGGTTTGCCGGAGGAAATGTCGCCACGAGCCGCAACCATCCTAATGACTCGGGTCCGCCCACCAGACCAATATGATATTTGGCTACGCTATCTTCGCGATTACAACGGTGACGACGTTTCAGTCCATCAAGCGGCGATGCGCACGGTTGCCAAAAGAACAGATAGCCGAGTTAAGGGATGGGACGTTGCTCTTGACGTTATTGCCAGAGGCTATGCGAAAGGTGCTGTTTTCAGTGCGTTACGCGATCCGCAGGGAGGCGCCGCCCTCCACCTTCTAACATAGCTAAGCGCATTTGCTCGGAGCCACATAACTATCCGTTGAGTTTGATTAGTGCCGCCCAAGACGTACTTGCGGCTGAGACCGGTGCTGCTGCTATCCCAGTCATCAAGGCCTCGGCACGAGACGAGTGGGGTATATAGGGTGGGCTCGTTCTTTCGCTGCTCAGACGCCGTCAGCCTTCCCATCTCCCATGAGCGCACGGATGTAGCAGTCTTCGGTATCTATCTATACCCCCCCCATCGAGGGGAAGGTGGGTGGGGATGGTGCCGGCCGTAGCGCGCTTTATCCCGCCGCATCCCGGATCGCCGCGACCAGCCCGTCCGCATGTGCGGCCTCGGTGTCGAAGGCAGTGACAAGGCGGATGCAGGGGCCTTCTTCCGCCGGCCAGGGGTAGAACAGGAAGCCGGCTTTCTCCAGCGCGTCGATGACCGCCTGGGGCATCAGGACGAACAGCTCGTTGGCCTGAACCGGGTGTAGCAGGGAGACGTTCGGGATGCCGGCCAGCGCCTGTCCGATCCGCGTCGCGATGGCGTTGGCGTGGCCGGCCAGCCTCAGCCACAGGCCATCGGTCAATTGCGCCTCGAACTGCGCCGACGCGAAGCGTCCTTTGGAGAAAAGATGGCCGCCGCGCTTGCGGCGATAGGCGAAGTCATTGGCCAGGGCGGCGTCGAAGAAGATCACCGCCTCGGCCGCTATCGCGCCGTTCTTGGTGACGCCGAAGGACAGCACGTCGATGCCGGATTTCCAGCTCGCCTCGGCCGGGGAACAACCCAGACTGGCGAGCGCGTTGGCGAAGCGCGCGCCGTCCATATGGAATTTCAGCCCATGCTTGCGGCTGGCCTCGGCGATGGCGGCGATCTCGTCGGGCGTATAGCAGGTGCCGGCCTCGGTCGATTGCGAGATGCTGACCGCCATCGGCTGAACGTGATGGACGCCGCGGCTGTCGCGCGCCAGATGGGCGGCCACCGTCTCCGCGCTGATTTTTCCATGTGTGCCGTTCAGCAAGGCGAGCTTGGCGCCGCTGCTGTAGAATTCCGGCGCCCCGCATTCGTCGGTGGCGATATGCGCCTCGCGATGGCACAGGACCGATCCCCAGCCGGGAACCAGCTGGGCCAGGGCCAGCGCGTTGGCGGCCGAGCCGGTCGCGACGGTGAACAGGGTTACCTCATGGGCGAACAGCTCCGCCAGCTTGGCCTCGACCCGCCTGGTGATCGTGTCCTCGCCATAGGACGAGGCGGAGCCTTGGGCGGCGGCGGTCAGCGCCGCCAGTACCTCGGGCGCAACGCCGGCGACATTGTCGCTGCGGAAATCGAAACTGCGGTCGTCGGCCATGTTTGCTCCGTAACACCAATTTTACTGCGTGATGTTTAACCGAAATCACCGTCGTTCTGGTAGTTCAGCCCGAAAGGTGATTAGCTTTTAACATGCCACGACGGACACGTGAGATAGTCCAGGGACAGCACTACCGAAAGGTGGGCCCGGCTGGCGGTGTTTGGGAAGTCATCGCCCTTCATACGGATGCCTCAGGCGCCGTTCACGCTAAGCTGTGCCGTACCGACGACCCCAAGACTTTCCGCACCTTCGCGATCGGCGCACTGACCGACACGCGCAGCTTTCAGTTCGTCAAGGACTGAAAGCCGAGTAAACCTTCAGTTCGTCAAGGACTGATAGCGCAAGGGCTGTCCCGGTTCGGCGATCCGCCGCAGGTCGCCCAGCGTGACCAGGTGGTTGACATGGGCCAGCGCCTCGCCAATGGCGAACTGCATCTGCTGGAAGTCGAGCTTGCGCTTGAACATGATCGGCAGCAGCTCGACCACCGTGATCGGCGTGCGGCAGGCCTCGATCGTCAGCGCCAGCCGCTCTCCGTGGTGGCGCACCAGCTCCTCCAGCCGTTCATGCAGCCCATAAAACGGCCGGCCATGCATCGGCAGCACATAGCTGACCGGGTCCAGCGCGGTCAGTTTGGCGCAACTATCCAGGAACTCGGTCAGCGGGTCACCGAACGGCTCGGGCGCGTGGACGCTGATGTTCGGGCTGATCCCGGGCAAGACCTGGTCCGATGAGATGAACAGGTGATCCTCGGCCGAATAAAGCGTGATCAGCTCAGGCGAGTGGCCGGTGCCGATGACGACGTGCCAGGTGCGCTCGCCGATCTGGATCGTGTCGCCGTCGACCAGACGGGTGAAAGGGCGCGGCATATGGCCGATACGTTCGGCGTAATTTTCGCCGCGCGTGGCCACCGCTTTCAGCATCTCGTCGTCCAGCCCGACCGAGCGGTAATAGTCGCCCCAGAATTTCTCGGCGCTGCGCGAGGTCTCGGATTGCAGCATCGTCGCCGTCAGCCACTCCGAACGGGTGGTCAGGAATTCGGACTTGAAATGCTCGACCAGCCATTCGGCGCAGCCGATATGGTCGGGGTGGAAATGCGTGCCGATCACCCGGGTTATCGGGCGGCCTTCCAGCGTCGTCTCGAAATGCTTGCGCCACAACTCATAGGAAATCTCGGACTTGATGCCGGTATCCACCAGCACCCAGCCATCGCCGTCATCCAGCACGTACAGGTTGATATGGTTCAGCGCGAAAGGCAGGGGGAAGCGCAGCCAGCGCACGCCGGGCGCGACCTCGATATAGGCATCATGCGCCGGCGGTTCCGCGAACGGATAGTCCAACTCGGCCGGCGGTGTGGAATGTGCGGTCATGAATGGAGCCTATCATAGCACCCTTCGGACCCGCCGAGCCACTTCAGCGCATGGCTCCCATGTTGCGGCGCAAGAGCGGCTTGGAGCTGGGGCAGGGCCTCGGCAAGCCAGGGCTCCAGCCCATAGGGCGGATTGACTAGGATCAGGCCGCTGCCGGCGAGCGATACGCCGTCGACCGGGCGGACCAGCAGCTCGACCGCCAGCATCTTGTCGACGCCGCCGGCGAGCAAAGCCTCCTCCAGCCGCCAGACCGGCGCGCGCTCCTTGACCGGGTGCCAGATCATCCAGCGCCCGCCGGGCCAGCGGCGATGGCCGCTCACGACGGCTTTCGCGACCCGGTCATATTCGTCGATCGCCTCATAGGGCGGATCGACGACGATCAATCCGCGGCCTTCGGCCGGCGGCAGGAAGGCCTTCAGCGCTTCATAGGCATCGCGGTGGTGGACGGCGATGCCGGGCCGGCCATGGGCCCAGCGCCGCAGCGTCTCGGCATCGTCGGGGTGCAGTTCGGACAGCACCAGCCGGTCGCCGGGCCGCGTCAGCGCCGCCATGATCGCCGGGGAGCCGGGATAATGCCACAGCACGCCCGCCGGGTTCAGGCCGCGGACAATGTCGAGATAAGGCTGGATGCCGGGAATGTCGCTGGACAGAGCCGCGCCGATCCCAGCCTGCCACTCCCCGGTCTTGCCGGCCTCGACGCCGGCCAAGTCGTAGGCGCCGATGCCGGCGTGGGTATCCAGCAGGAATAGCGGCGCCGGCTTGTCATGTAGCAGCCCGATCGCCGCCGTCAGTGTCGTATGCTTCAGAACATCGCCATGATTACCGGCATGATAGGCGTGGCGATAGTTCATTCAGTCTCGATCTTGCCGCCCTATTTCGTGGCAGCGGTTGTGGAATCGTTTTTCGGCGGGGAGAAGATGCCGCCGCCATTATAGGTGAAATACATCTTCATACTGCGAGTTGCCACGTAGATATGGTGCGTTTTCACGAAGTCGGCGCCAAGCAGAGCCGATATGTCGAGGTGATTGTCCTGGACATGGTTAAACGATCTGTGGTCGAATTGGATCGGTGCAAGATTGGCGACGTTGAGGGTTGGATTCTTCACGACCTCGTCACCGATGTGAAGCTCCGAAAAACGATATCTGTAGTTATCGATCGGGTGCCGATCGATGCCATACGCCATACCCGCCTTGATCATTCCCGGCGCACTTACATCAAGGCCCATGCGCTTGGTGAGGGTGGTCGAGATGACGGTTCGTCCCGCGCCGGTGTCGAGCATGGCTTCGAACGGTTTCTGATCGAGTTCAGCCACGACATAGATCTTGTTCTCCCTCACATGGAGGTCGGCCTCGCTGAACGTATTGGCCCAGTAGACCGGTTCGGCGGCGCAGGCATTATGCTGGAACAAGCCGATCCTGTTGTTGGCGAGATCGAGGTCGAGGTCGAACGACAATAGGAAATCCGCGCCGAGCAGCGCGTAGACGCCATCGGGGAGGAAGCGGTTCGACGACACGAGCAGGGTCATATCGCTGGCGTTGAAGTTGCCCAGGGCAAGACCGGGAATCTTCGCCTTGAAATTGCGCCGCGACTCTCCCCCGGCGCCGCGCAGGACATATTCCTTTTCGTAAGGCTGCACGCCGAACCGCGAAATGACCGTATTGTCGAACATCGTCGAATCCGAGCCGGTGTCGATCTCAAGCTGCACGTCCTCGCCTTTGATTTTCCCGGTGACGAGAATCGTGTTGTACGGTGTCACGGTGACCGGAAGGTCGGCCACCTTCGTCAGCTGGCAGCCCGGCGCCTTCTCGTCCGCCAGCGCGGTGAACGGCAGTTGGGCGGCGGTAATGCATAATAACAATGCGAAGAGATGCGTGCGCAGCATTTTGGGTCCCGTAGATCGACATTATTTTGGATCACTATAGTGGAAAACAGTCTTTTCGGGCTACCGGAAAAGAAGAATACATCCGAGGATTTACGTGAGCGGCTGCTCCTGGCGCCGAACGACACCGGTGCGATGTGGGAATTGGCGATTTTCCTCGAAAATACCGGTGATCTGCCGGGAGCGATCGATCTTTATCAGCGGGCGCTCAGAGTCGATCCCTATCGCGAGGCATTTCTGCTTGCGCTCGGTCGGCTGTGGCGTGTGCTCGGCGACGTCGAACGGGCCCGGTCCTGGTTTGCGCGTGCCCTATCGGTGGACCCGGACAGCCTGGGGGCCGCTGAAGGTCTGGCCTCGCTGACCGATATGGAGGGGCTGACGCCGGCCTATATCCGCACGCTGTTCGACCAATATGCCGATCGCTTCGATGCCGACCTGGTCGGCACGCTGAAATACCAGGCGCCGGGACTGGTCGCGGCATTGCTGGCGCGTTGCGGGGTCGGGGCGGGTGCCGACCTGCTTGATCTCGGCTGCGGCACCGGTCTGTCGGGACTGGCATTGAAGCCCTTTACACGGAGCCTGGATGGCGTCGACCTGTCACCAGGGATGGTCGCCAAGGCGCGTGCCCGGAATATCTATGACGATCTGGCGGTCGACGAAGCCGAGGCTTTTCTGGCCGAAGGCGATAAATCCTGGGACATCATCGCCGCGGTCGACATGCTGAACTATATCGGCGACCTGACGCCGATTTTCCGCGCAGCCGCGGGCCGGTTGCGGCCAGGCGGCCTGCTGGCCGGCACCGTCGAAAAACGGGCCGAAGGCGGGCAGGCGTTGACCGAGAAACGCCGTTATCGGCATGGGGCTGACCGGCTGACCGCCGCGATCGCGGCGGCTGGCATAGGCCTGGTCGAGCTGGCGGAAGCCGACTTGCGCCAGGAGGGCGGTGCGCCGGTCGCCGGGCTGATTTTTACGGCACGGCGATAGAGCCTCTCCGTGCTCAGGCGAATTATTTTTAACGGAGTTGCCTGTGGTTCAGCGGCGGCCTCTTGCTGCGCGGCTCTATGAAGACGATCTGACACGTGGCGAGGGCCGCACAGCCCGTCCGCCGGCGATGTCCCAGTTGGAGTAGCGATCATGCCTTCCAGAACAACCGTCGATGCTTTCATTGCCCATGTGATTTCAGGCGACCATGTCGGCGCAATCCGCGACTGGTATCACGACGACGCGTGGACGCAGGAAAACCAGGCGCCGCCCCAGCAAGGGGGCCGGGAAGCGCTGATGAAGCGTGAGGGCGCGATGATGGAGCGTACCCAATCGGTGATAAGCGAATTGCTTGGCGGTCCGGCGATTGAAGGCGACCAGGTTGCGATCCGCTGGCGCTTCACCTTCGCCTTCAAGGACGGCGGCAAGCTGCAGCAGGAAGAGGTTGCATGGCAGACTTGGCGCGGCGAGAAGATTGCCACCGAAACATTCTTCTACGACCCGGCACAGCGCGTTTGACTCACACTGGATGCGACCAGGGTAGGGCTATGCCACGTGCGCATCGAACCCCTCGCCCCGGCGGGGAGTTACGGGTTGGCTAAGCTTATAAGACTCGCTTCTGCTTTTTCGATCGGTGTTCAGGCGGCGGTAATTTCGTTCTTATTACTGTCCCTCGCGGGCGCCGCGTTCGCCTATGAGCAGGTGATGCGAGGGGACTCGGGAGCAGACCCCAGCGCTGGCGATGGCGCCGGCTGGGCAGTGGTGTTTTCGTTCTTTCTTGGCTGGCGGCTGTATCTTCAAGCTGCCTCGGTCGTTGGGTTTATCGCGTTGGCTGTAACCTACTTCAGGCCGTGGTCTCGGAAACAAAACAGGCAGATTCCAAACTGAGGGTCAGCCGTCCTCAATTCCGGCGACCCTTAAAATCAAGCCTCCCCGGTTGCCGCCTTGTCGGTGAAGACAAGCAGTTCGCCGTGCGGGTCCACATGCACGGATGGCAGGGACTGATCCGCCGCCATGAACTTCGCCAGGATCTCCTGCTTGTCGTGACCGGCGAGCAGGAAGGCGACGTGGCGGGAGCTGTCGAGCGTTGGGTAGGTGAGCGTGATACGGTCCTCCGCCTTGGCACCGATAACCTCCGCTACCCAGCGTGACCGCTCGCCCAGCACCGCCGTGCCCGGGAACAGCGAGGCGGTGTGACCATCCGGGCCGATGCCGAGCAGGGTGATGTCGAACAGCGGCTTTGCCGGGTCGAAGCTGTCCGCGCCATAGAAGGACTTCAGCATCGCTTCGTAATCCTCGGCGGATTCCCTGGCCGTCAGCCCCTCGGTCTTGATGCCATGGACGTTTTCCGGTGGCACCGGCACGTGGTTCAGCATCGCCTGCGCCGTCATGCGGTAATTGCTGAGCTCGTTGTCGCGCGGAACCATGCGCTCGTCGCCCCAGAACCAGTGAACGTCCTTCCAGGGAATGCGCGATTGATAGGCCGGCTCTGCCAGGATCTGGTACAGACGCTTGGGCGTCGATCCGCCCGACAGCGCGATGGCGAAGCGGCCTTTCTTGTCGATTGCCGACTGCACGATCCAATCGGCGACGTGGCGGGCCACGCCTTCGAAATCGGCGAGCACGATCATTTTGCGTTCGGTCATCTTCAGTCTCCCCCGATGCTCTATGGCCCGATGCCCAGCAGATAGCGTTCGACGGCCTTGGCGAAGCCGTCTTCCTCATTGGTGTCGGTCGACAGCATGGCCTGTTCCCTGACCTCGGGCGCGGCATTGCCCATGGCGATGCTGAGTCCGCTTTTGCGGAACATCAATATGTCGTTGGCCATGTCCCCGATCGTCGCGATCTCGCCGGTCGGGATCGACAGCAGCCGCGCCATCGTCTCGACCATCGTGCCCTTATTGGCGTCCGGATGGGTGATGTCGATGAAGTAGCTCTGCGATCGTGTCGCCGAGGCCTGGCCCTTCAGCACGCGGTCCAGCTCGGCGTTGCAGGCCAGCACCGCGACCGGGTCATCGCCGACGGCGACGATCTTGCCGCAATTGTTCAGGGCGTCCTCGAAATCGGTCACGACATGCGGCGGGAATGTGATGGTGAAGGTTTCGCGCTCGACATGCGGCGCGCCCAAGTCGCGGACATACCATTCGGTGACGGTATAGACCCACGGGTCCAGCCCGTGCTTCAGCGTGATGCGGAAGGCTTCGTGCGCCGCGTCGGGCGACAGCATCAACGATCCCGCGACGCTGCCGTCCGGTTGCATCAGGCCGCCGCCGTTGAAGCCGCCGATCGGCAGTTGCAGCTTCAACGGTTCGATCAGATGGGCGATGCCGCGCGGCGGCCGGCTGCTGGTGACGGTGAAGGCGATGCCGGCCTCGCCCAGCATCTTGACCGCCGCCACGGTGCGCGGCGTCAGCGCCTTTTGCTTGGTGACCAGCGTGCCGTCGACGTCGGAGAGCAGCAGGGAGATCTTTCCCGGCCACTTATCCCCGCCGGCGGCGGCTGCGCTCATCGCGCCGTCTCGGCCAGGCCGCCGTCGATCGGCCGCCAGCGCCGGTGGTCCTGCTCCATCATCGCCGCGGCCTCGGACGGGCCTGAGCCGCCGGCCTCATAGCTCGGCAGGCGGACCTTTCCGGCCTTCTTCCAGGCATCCATGATCGGTTGCACGATCGCCCATCCGGCCTCGATGCTGTCCGCGCGCTGGAACAGCGAGGCGTCGCCCTTCATGCAATCATAGATCAGCGTCTCATAGCCGGTCGCCGGCTGGGCCTGGAAATAGTCGCCGTAATTGAACTTCATCTCGACCTGGCCGATCGCCACGGTCGGGCCCGGCTTCTTGGCGCCGAAGCGCAAGGTCATGCCTTCCTCGGGCTGAATATGCAGCACCAGGTTATTCGCCGACATGCGCTCGACCTCAGTGTCTCGGAACAACGAGAAGGGGGCGCGCTTGAACTGTATGGCGATCTCGGTGTGGCGCTTGGCCAGTGCCTTTCCGGTGCGGATGTAAAACGGCACGCCGGCCCAGCGCCAATTGTCGATCTTGAGCTTCATCGCGACATAGGTTTCGGTGACCGATTCCGGGTCGACATTGGGGGTCGACAGAAAGCGGGGTACATCCTGCCCGCCGACCGTGCCGGCGGTATACTGGGCGCGGACCACGTTCTCCAGAATATCATCCGGATTGAAGTGCTGGACGCTCTGCAGCGCCTTGGCCTTTTCCGTGCGCACGGAATCCGCGTCCATCCGGACGGGCGGCTCCATCGCGATCATGGTGATCAGCTGGCCGACATGGTTGGGCACCATGTCGCGCAGCGCGCCGGTCGCGTCATAGAACTTGCCACGGGTGCCGACGCCCACCGTCTCGGCCACGGTGATCTGCACATGGTCGATATGGTCGCGGTTCCACACCGGCTCGAACATGCCGTTGGCGAAGCGGAAGACCATGATGTTCTGGACGGTCTCTTTGCCCAGATAGTGATCGATCCGGTAAATCTGAGCTTCGTCGAGCACGGCCAGGATCTGCCGGTTCAGCGCCTTGGCGGATTCGAGGTCGCTGCCGAACGGCTTCTCGACAATCACGCGGCGCCACTTGCCTTCGGTCTCGTCGGAGAGGCCGGCCTTGCCCAGTTCCTCGATGATCGGGCCGAACGAGGCGGCCGGCGTCGCCAGATAGAACAGGGCGTTGCCGCCGGTATTGCTGCTCTCGGCGGTGTGCGCCAGCATCTCTTCCAGCTTCTTATAGGTCGCCGGATCGTCGAAGGCGCCCTGGACGTAATGCATGCGTTCGACCAGCCAGTCGCGCTGCGCTTTGTCGACATCGACGCCGAACTTGTCTAGTCCGCCGCCCAGCGCCTCGCGGAAGCTGTCGGTGTTCATATCGGTGCGGGCGACGCCGACCAGGGCGAAATTCTCGGGAAGGAGGCCCTGGCGCTTCAGATTGTAGATCGCCGGCATCAGCAGGCGTTTCGTCAGGTCGCCGGCCCCGCCGAATATGACCAGCGTGCAGGCAGTGTGGGCGGGGCTGGCATCCATCTAATCAGGCTCCTGGTTTTAGCTCGACGTGGCCACCGAACCCGTGACGCATCGCCGAGAGCAGTTTGTCTGGAAAACTCTGTTCTTCGCGGGATCTGAAACGAGCATAAAGCGCGGCCGACAACACCGTCGCTGGCACACCCTCTTCGATGGCCGCCTGGATCGTCCAACGGCCTTCGCCGGAATCTTGCACATATCCGCTATAGTTCGACAAGTCAGAATTTACAGCAAAAGCGTCGGCGGTGAGATCGAGCAGCCAGGAACCGACCACGCTGCCGCGGCGCCAGGCCTCGGCGATGTCGGGCAGGTTGAGGTTGAAACGCTGATCCTGCGGCAGTTCCTCGATGCCGGCTTGCTGCAAAACGTGAAAGCCCTCGGCATAGGCCTGCATCAGCCCGTATTCGATGCCGTTATGGACCATCTTGACGAAATGGCCGGCCCCGTTGGGGCCGCAATGGATATAGCCTTCCACCGGCCGTGGGTCGCCTCCGGTGCGGCCAACTGTCGGCGGAATATCGCCGGCGCCGGGCGCCAGGGTTTTGAAGATCGGGTCCAGATGGTCGACGATCGCTTTGTCGCCGCCGATCATCAGGCAATAGCCGCGCTCCAGCCCCCAGACGCCGCCGCTGGTCCCGGCATCGACATGGAAGATGCCCTTTGCCTTGAGCGCCTTGGCCCGGCTGATATCGTCTTTGAAGAAGCTGTTGCCGCCATCGATCACGATATCGCCGGCTTCCATCAGCTCGCCCAGCACTTCGATCGTCTTGCCGGTGATCTCGCCCGCCGGCAGCATGACCCAGACCGCGCGCGGCTTGGCCAGCTGCGAAACCATCGCCGCCAGGTCCTTCGCGCCATGGGCGCCGTCGGCTTCGAGTTTGGTGACTGCATCTGCCTGCTGATCGAAGACGACGCAGTCATGCCCCGCACGCATCAAACGCCGGGAAATGTTGCCGCCCATCCGGCCGAGACCGATTACGCCAATCTGCATGATTCAAACTCCTTTGTGTGGATGCTCAGAAAACCAAACACCGGGCCGCGAGAATAGTATCGTAACGGCGTATTGTTCATTCTTCGTGACTGCCGGGCGCAAGAGGGCGGCTATCGCTGCTGACCGATGACGTTCGCCCCGCTATGATATTGAGACAATGGTAAATCGAGCCGGAACCGGCGGGAGACAGGTATGAGCGAGCAAGTCAGCAAATTGGCGGGAAAGCCGATCGATCCGGCCCGACTGGTCAATGTGCCACGGCTGATCACCGCCTATTTCGCCGGCAAGCCCGACCCCGCGGTTGCGTCCCAACGCGTCGCTTTCGGCACCTCCGGCCATCGCGGTTCGGCCTTCAACAACGCCTTCAACGAAGACCATATCCTGGCGATCACCCAGGCGATCTGCCTCTACCGGGCCGAACAGGGGACGACCGGGCCGCTCTTCATCGGCAAGGATACGCATGCTTTGTCCGAGCCGGCGCTGGTCAGCGCGATCGAGGTGCTGGCGGCGAACGGCGTCGAGACGATGATCGACGACCATGACGGCTACACGCCGACACCGGTCATCTCCCACGCCATCCTGGGCTATAACCGCAAGCGCACATCCGGGCTGGCCGACGGCATCGTCATCACCCCGTCGCACAATCCGCCGGCCGATGGCGGTTTTAAATACAACCCGACCAATGGCGGGCCGGCCGACACCGACGCGACCGGCTGGATCGAGATGACCGCCAACGATTTCATCAAGGCCAGGCTCAAGGGCGTAAAGCGCATGCCGTACAGCCAAGCGTTGAAGGCGGCCTGCATCCACCGGCACGATTACGTCACGCCTTATGTGAAGGACCTGGACAAGGTCGTCGACCTGGAGGCGATCCGCTCCGCCGGGGTCAAGATCGGCATCGACCCGCTGGGCGGCGCGGCGGTACATTTCTGGGCGCCGATCATCGAGCGCTACAAGATCGACGCGACGGTGGTGAACCCGCTGGTCGATCCGACCTTCCGCTTCATGACCGCCGACTGGGACGGCAAGGTGCGGATGGACTGCTCGTCGCCCTATGCGATGAAGAGCCTGGTGGCGATGCGCAAGAAGTTCGACATCGCCTTTGCCAACGACACCGACGCCGACCGCCATGGTATCGTCGCCGGTTCCTTCGGCCTGATGAACCCGAACCACTATCTGGCGACGATGATCGCCTACCTGTTCGAGAACCGGCCGAAATGGAAGAAGTCGAGCGCGGTCGGTAAGACCGTGGTGTCGAGCGGCATCATCGACCGCGTCGCCGGCAAGATCGGCCGCAAGCTGGTCGAGGTGCCGGTCGGCTTCAAATGGTTCGTCGACGGGCTTATCGACGGTTCGTTCGGCTTTGGCGGTGAGGAAAGCGCCGGCGCGTCCTTCCTGCGCCGCGACGGTACGGTGTGGACGACCGACAAGGACGGGCTCATCCCCGGCCTGCTGGCGGCCGAGATCACCGCAACCACAGGCCGCGACCCGGCGGAGAATTTCGCCAAGCTGACCAAGAAGCTGGGCACGCCCTTTTACGAGCGGATCGACGCCCCGGCCACGGGTGAGCAGAAGGCGATCCTCAAGAAGCTGTCGCCCGAGCAGGTCCAGGCCAAGGAACTGGCGGGCGAGCCGATTACCGCGATCTTCGACAAGGCGCCGGGCAACAAGGCGGCGATCGGCGGCATCAAGGTGGTGACCGAAAATGGCTGGTTCGCCGCCCGCCCGTCCGGCACCGAGGATGTGTACAAGATCTATGCCGAAAGCTTCCGCGGCGAGAAGCACCTGCACGCGATCCAGGAAGAGGCGCAGGCCCTGATCAGCCAAACCTTCGCGAGCATAAAGCCGGCCTGATGGACCCTTCGGTCGGCGAATGGCGCAAGGCCGAGCGGTCGAGGCTGCTCGCCGCCCGGAAAGAGCCCAGCCGCGATTGCTATGTCCGATGGTCGGAGGCGATCGAGCTTCGTCTGGTCGAGCAACTCTCTTTGTTGGAACCGAAGCTGCTCGGTGCCTATTGGCCCCATCGCGACGAGTACGATCCCATGCCGCTCGCCGCCTGGCATACGGGGCGTAACAGTTCGCTCGCACTGCCGGCTGTGGTGGGACGGGGCCAGCCGTTGGAATACAGGCCCTGGACGCCGGACACGCCGATGGCGCCGGGCAAGTTCAGTTTCGGCATTCCCGAACCGGTGAACGGTCCGGCGGTGGTCCCGGATGTGCTGCTGGTGCCGCTGTTGGGTTTCGATGCTGCCGGCTATCGCCTGGGCTATGGCGGCGGCTATTTCGATCGCACGCTCGCTGCATATCCGGTCAAGCCGAAGGCGATCGGCGTCGGCTTCGAAATCGGCCGTATGCCGACCATTCATCCGCAACCGCACGACATCCCGCTGGACGTGATCGTGACCGAGGCCGGCACCTTTCTGCCGGGCTGAGCATTCGCGAGCGGTGTTCGAATCGCGCTATGAAGCGTGAAATTGTTTGGGACTGCGATGACTGAACCAAGCGCGACCTATGTCGTGTGCCCCATCCCCTATGCCGAGCCGCTTGAGGTTTTCGCGGCGCTGCGCGGCGATGGCATGGCGGTGCTGCTCGACAGCGCCGGGCCGGGCCCCGACACCGGCCGTTATTCAGCGGTCGCGTTCGATCCGTGCATGGTCATCCGCGCCGAATGGCCGGATGCGTTCGAGCGGCTGAGCCAGCTCTGGGAAACCCTGCCGAGATACGTACCGTCGGACTGGCCGATTGGGCCGGGCTTCTTTGGGTCGTTCGGCTATGAATTGCGCCGGGCACTGGAGCGCGTGCCGTCGCGGAATGCACGGGGAGACGAGCCCGACGACCTGCTGCTCGGACTGTTCGATACGGTCGTTGTGTTCGATCTGGTCGAACAGCGGGCAGCGGTCATCGCCCGCGATCTGGTTGCTGGCCGTCCTTCTGCCGCATTGCGCGCGGAACTGGCCGCCGAACGTGTGGCCGCTGCCACGGCCTTGCCGCCTATCGACTGGACGGCCCAGGCCGAGTGGGTCGCCGACGTGTCGCCGGAGGACTACGCCGCGAAGGTCCGGCGCGTGCTCGACTACATCCTGGCGGGCGATATCTATCAGGCCAACTTCACCCAGCGTTGGATCGCCCGCCGGCCCACCGGCCTGGATGGCCTGGAGCTTTATCGCCGGCTGCGGGAAATCTCGCCGGCACCCTATGCCGCCCTCATCCAGGATGGGGCAGGGTGGGAGATCGTCTCGGCCTCGCCCGAGCGTTTTCTGAAGCTCTCGGCTGGGGGCCAAGTCGATACAAGGCCGATCAAGGGCACGCGCCCACGCGGCGCGACCGAGGCGGAAGACCGTGATTTGGCGGCGTCGCTGCTGGCCAGCGCTAAGGACCGTGCCGAAAACCTCATGATCGTCGACCTGCTGCGCAACGATCTGGGGCGGGTGGCGCAAACCGGTAGCGTCAAGGTTCCCGAACTGAATGCGCTTTACAGCTTCGCCAGCGTCCACCATCTGGTGTCGACGGTAACGGCCAGGCTGCGTCCGGGGCTGGGCGCCATCGATCTGATCCGCGCCAGTTTCCCCGGTGGCTCGGTCACCGGCACGCCCAAGATACGGGCGATGGAAATCATCGACGAATTGGAAGCCGGCCGGCGCGGCGCCTATTGCGGTGCCATCGGCTGGATCGGTTTGGACGGCGCCATGGAGTTGTCGATCGCAATTCGCACCATGACCCTGACGCCCGGCCGCGTCATCGCCCAGGCCGGCGGCGGCATCGTCGCCGACAGCGATCCGATGGGCGAATACCGCGAAGCGCTGACCAAGGCGCGCGCCATGCTGGCGACGCTGGATGGGCGGTATCGTTAGGGGGCTGCTTACTAGGTTGAGAACCTATATATCTTATTGATATATTTTGATAAAGATTTGTCCTGCGTGGGTTTGAGCGGGAGGGTTGATGTCGCGTCATCTGTTTTGGCTATCGGACGAGGCCTGGGCGACGATTGAACCGCACCTTCCGCACGGCAAACCGGGCAAGCCGCGGGTCGACGACCGTGTGGTGATCTCCGGCATCCTGCATATTCTCAAAACGGGGTGCCGCTGGCGCGATGTGCCGGAAGCCTATGGTCCGCCAACCACCATCTACAACCGGTATAATCGCTGGTCGCAACGCGGCATCTGGCAGCGCCTGTTCGAGAAGATCGCCGCATCCGGGCCAGTGCCCAGGGAGTTGTCGATCGACAGCACTCATGTGAAGGCGCATCGCTCGGCAGCGGGCGCAAAAAGGGGGAGTACGAAGAGGCGATCGGCCGCTCGCGGGGCGGCCGCACCTGCAAAATCCATTGTCTGGCCGATGATCGCGGCCGACCGGTCGCAATCACGCTGACACCAGGCAATATCGCCGATATCACCATGGCCGTGCCATTGCTCGGCGCCGTGACACGACCAAGGCGATTACTCGCCGACAAAGCCTATGATGCGGACAGTCTGAGAACCTGGCTGGCAGAGCGAAACGTCAAGGCAGTCATTCCATCAACCGCAACGCGCAGGACGCCCTATCCGCTCGACCGGCGCATATACCGCCGCAGAAACGTCATCGAGCGCCTCTTCGGCCGACTCAAAAACTGGCGGCGCATCGCAACACGATACGACAGGCATGCCCAAAACTACCTCGCCGCTATTGCTCTCGTCGCTGTCGTCTCTGAATGGGTTAAATGAGTCCCCTACCTAGATCGCTGACTCATAAATCCCAAATGTCGGGAATGGGTGGAAAGCGGTCTGTCTGCTTTGAGGATTCTGCCTTGAGTTAGCAGACGTTCGTTCCAGAATTTTGGAACGCCCAACCGATTGATCGGGTGTATCGGGTTGTCGCAAACTGATCTAGCTAGACAGTGACAGTCAGAGCGCCGACCAGACAACGTATCCAGCGAGGATCACAGGGGCCCAACTGGCAGCAATAACGCCGATCCAGACCCAAACTTTCGTGCTGTGACTCCACGGCGTGGCATCGCCAGACAAGGAGCGCCGGACGAGGAAACTTCTCGAATTGCCATGCGCAATTGTGACTGAGTCGCTATACATATTGGCTCCCGGGCTACCCCGTCCTTATACCGTGCTGGTGTGATGGACGAGTTATCATATTTCAACGGGCCGACGCGTAGAATGTTCCCTTCATCTGGTTTGCGGCGCTCGCTCACGCTGTTTGGAACGACTGCTGCCCTCCTACACGGTTGATCCGAAAACGGCAGCGGGATTTCGTACTCTCGTAGAACTGACTTGTAATGGCTGAGAAGCGACTGCAGCGCGTTTCAGAGGTCATTTACCTCATCGAACGCCGCTGACGACTGCCTAATGTCGCGGCAGACCGCATCCGCCCGTTGGCAAAGCGAGTGGAGCGTATCACCCCGAACCAGCACGCCGGGATATTTCTGACCGGGATGACGCATAACCGCCGCGTTCGTGCGGTCCGACAAAATCTCAACGTTCTCTATTCGCATCTGATCACCTCTTTCGCGATTAAGCACGGTGAAGCCGAACGTCCGCAATCAGGAAAGCCGCAGAGGGCGCCGAATGGCGATATCGCGTCGGCCTCGGTCACATCGTGGTGGTGGGTTAGTTGGAAAGCTGCGGCGGATAGAGCCAAACAGCGGCGCGCCGGATTAGCAAAAAGTTGATGGACGCTGCCGCGGCGATCCATAGATGCATTTCCAGTAACCTGCCGCCTTCATTCCAGCCGAACACAAGAGCCACCGTCAGAACGATCACCCTGTACGGTAGTGCCGTGAGAGAGATCGCAAATGGATGATCGCCGAAGAAGAATGCGGCTATGGACGAGGTAATGCCGCCGGTCAGGCCCGCTAACAGAATGGCGACTGCAACCTGACCTGCCACCGTCTTCCAGTACATGAACCACCTGCGTTAAGTGAAATCGCTCAGGCTGATCGTTCTTAAACATATTACCAACGCAGAGTTTCAGCCAGCATCATCCACTGCGCGAATGTCCGGTATAGGGAACTGGAGTTTCGACCCCGTGTGACCGAAATGGGTCGATACCTGCCGCCATCCGATCGGCCAGCCGCGTCGGACTTGAGATGGTCTCCCGTCTAATCATTCATCATGGTAATCCATGGGGATAACGGTCGATCGGGCAGCAAATGTCATTTGGCACTGTGATTAACGAATTAGCGGCAAAGTCTCATGACGTTCAGGCAAACCGCGATGAGCCGGCTCCCCTTTCTCCGAGCCCTCTCCTAAAGGATGCTGACATTGCACGGTGGGCGTTCGACACAGGTCTGGCGAGGGACGAAATTTATGATCGCATCGCGATATGGATCGCCCGTGGCTTCCATCGTTTCGAGTTTTCCTTCGGATTTTGCGATCACATTGTAAACGACATCCACGGTGTCATAACCTTGGCCGACGAGCCTAGACCAACACTATTTTGGGAGGTTTTCCTGGCATTCGATTCGGGCGAGTGCTACCGAAACAATGACCGAACTCGCGACCCGGTGGAGGAATTTACAAGACCGCTAATTTCTGCGGCTATCAAAACCTATTCATTGAAATATCCAGACATACCGTAGGGGTTCACAACCGTCTCTCGCTCTCGTGATGTCTGCTATCGGGAAGCGCAGGAAACCTGTAAATGTCCGGTTTGCAGATCGCTCCACCAGCCGCGGAACGGTCGAGCTGGGTCGTTTCGCGACACTAACGATTATGGGCCCACGCCCTAATTCGGCGTCTGCCAAACCGCGTTCCACCACATTGTCTGGTATCCGTCGCTGTCCGGATCCCAGACGAGATGGGTCATGACACGGTCGCCCTCGCGATAGCCGTCTGACCATTCGCCCAGCATTTTCCGGCCAGCATGGTCGCGCTTGATCCGGCGCATCTTCACTTCGATGATCTTGCTGAGGCCCATCCGCGCCAGACGCGGAAATCGATAGCGCGGCTCGCCCTTGATGATTTTCTCGACGTAAAGCCGGGCGATATGCGGGCTGGTCCTGTCAGTGGCCCAGACGATCTTGCGGATTTGTACGCGGACGACAAGCTCGGCCAGTTCGAGCAATTCTTCCTGGGACAGCGCCGGCGGCAATCCGGTGACTTCATCGCGCGGCAGCGTCTCTTCAGGCGTATGCGCGTCGTTGTCGATAATATCCGCCACCAATCTTGATGCCGCCGAAGGAATTCCGGTCGGCTTTTCCTGCTTCGACGAAGCCCGAACTCTTGGCAGATTCCCGCGATCCGGTGAAGGATAAATTGTTCAAAGTGTAACCACGGCAGCGTCAGCCGAAAATCCGGCCGCCATTCAGTCGGTAGAAGATCAGCCCGGCAAGAACGATGAAGCCGGCGATCCGCAATATCCAGCGGAACATCGATTTCTGTAGCGCCGCCGGCGCCGTCTCCCAGCGCTCGCGTTCCAATTCACGCTGTTTCGCCATGCGCTCGCGCGCACGCCTCAGAAGGGGGGATTCGCTCATTTCATCTATATCATGGCGCCGGGCTGTTCTTGCACCCCAGCTTGTTCACCAACTGCTCGAGCGAAATCGCTATTTTCGAGTTCTCGCCCTTCTCATAGGCATCCGCAACACGCCCGATCAGGTTGGCGCAGGCCTGCTGCATCGGGTTCACGCCCTGAAGCTGGCCCGCCGGCGCGGGGGTTCCGGGCGGGCCGTCAACCTCAGGGGTCGTGGCCAGGCTTGCGACCGGCGTGGCGAAAGTCAGCGCGTGCAGCTGCAACTCCAACTGTTCAAGGCGCTCGTTCTGTTGCGCGGTCTGGCCGACGAGCGACTGATTCCACACCAGCATGACCGCGGCCAGGATGATGAGCATCGTCAGTTGCGCGATCGGAGCAATGCGGCTGCTGAACCGGTCCACCTGGTCGTTCTCCTCTTGCGGCATGACGCCGCTCATCCATGCTTCACGGTCGCCGGCGTTGTTCAGCGCCTCGTGTTCCGCCAAAGTTTTATAAAGGCGGTTTCGCCGTGCCCGCAATTGGTCGGTAACAAGATAGCCTATGATGAACAGGATCGGAATCAGGACGATGGCGGCCACGGTGGTAACCAAAAGTGAGGTTTTATCGTCCATGGAGTTTTTCGCTACCGGCCGGCAATTCAACTCTCTTAATCACGGCGTTCCTGCGGTAAATTCGGGGGGCGTCAAGGGGAGCGCGATTCCACTCTTCGAGGGATTTAAACACAGCTGCGTCAAGTTAGGGAGGGCAGGGTGAAAGAGCTGAACAGTTTATCGACTTCGCCGGCTTTCCTTTTGATTCATGGGGCTTTTCACGGCGGCTGGTGCTGGCGCCGGGTCGGCGACCGGCTCGCCGCGGCTGGGGCGCGCGTCTTCGCACCGACGATGACCGGGCTGGGTGAGCGCGTTCATCTGCTGAACGGAAAAGTGGGAATCGAGACCTTCATCGATGACGCGATCGGCGTGATCGAGGCCGAGGAGCTCGAAAATATCGTCCTGGTCGGCCACAGCTTCGGCGGCGCGGTGATCACCGGCGTTGCCGACCGCCTGCCGGAGCGGATCGCCCAGCTGGTCTATCTGGATGCGATTGTCCCGGTGAGCGGCCGGTCCGCACTCAGCTGTCTGCCGCCGGAAACCCAGGAGATCAGGTTGCGCGCCGCGCGGGCGACACCGGGCGGTTTGACCATTCCGCTACCGACCGAGACGATGTTCGATCTTCCGCCCGGTGCCGATCGTGACTGGGTCGCGCGGCGGATCACGCCGCATCCGCTGGCGTCCTACACCGACCGGATCGAGCTCAACCACCCGGTCGGCAACGGCAGGCCGCGCCTCTATATACGCTGCACCGATCCGGTCTATCCGGCGGTGGTGCCGAGCTATGACCGGATCAAGGCCGAGAGCGGCTGGACGCTGGCCGATATCGCCACCGGGCACGACGCGATGGTCACCGCGCCCGAGGCGCTGGCCGAAATGCTGCTGCAACACGCACCCCGGAAGGGATGAATATGCCGGACTCCCGATTTCTCGGTTCGTGGAGGCTTGTTTCGTGGAGGATTTCCGCCGACGACGGCGGATGGCGCTATCCGCTGGGGACGGATGCCGAAGGGCTGCTGGTCTATGCGCCTGACGGCTATATGTTTGCCGCCCTGACGGCAGCCGGCAGGCCCGATTTTCTCGGCAGCGACCCATTGGCCGGCAGCGCCTATGAATGCCTGACGGCGATGCACTCCTACCACACCTATTGCGGTCGCTATCGTCTGGAGGAGGACCGGGTCCTGCACACGGTCGAAATGTGCTTGTGCCCGAACCTGCTCGGGTCGGTGCAGACCCGCTATTACCGCTTCGACGGCGAGGATCTCGTTCTGTCGACCCCGCCACTGACCCGCGCCGGCACGACGGGCACGGCGGAATTGATCTGGCGTAGGGCGCAGAATTCCTTGGCTTAAATGGCCGGGAACATTTTCTGAAGTCATAAAAGATTACGAAACTGTAATCCCGCGTTCATCACAAATCAACAAAAGGGCGCAGGCCCGTGTTGAGCAATACGTTACATGAATATCGCGCCATGAAAGGAGTGTCTATCATGCGTAAGAATATTCTGGCGTTGTTTGCTCTGGCCATCGTTGCTACCCAACTGAGTGGCTGTGTGGTTTATGACCGCCCGTACCATCCGTACCACTATTACTACTACCGCTAATATTGATTTCGACGGAGAGATCCCATGAAGCGGATATTAGGAATCACGTTCGCCGCCTGTGCCGCCTTGGGGCTGGCGCGGGCTGCTTCGGCCCAGGAATATTACGGCCCCGAATCCTTGCCGCCACAGGCGCCGCCGGCGGTTCGCGAGGACATCGCCCCGGCTCCGCCGCCGGCCGCTGCGGCATCTTGGGTACCTGGCCACTATGAGTGGAACGGCCGCGCCTATTTCTGGGTCGGCGGTCACTATATCGAGCAGCCGGTCGGCCTGATCTGGGAGCCCGGACGCTGGGTAGCCCGTGCAGGGCAATGGGTGTGGATCGGCGGCCATTGGCGCCGGTAACACAGCTCTGATCACGTAATGCTTTGGCTGCCGTCACATATGCGACGGCAGCCAAAGTACGATCTGCGGGAACGCGACCATGATCGCGATGGCGACCAGATGCGCCACGAAATGCGGCATGGTCCCGCGAAACACCTCAGTCACCGGCCGCCCCGAATAGCGGGCGACGATAAAGCAGTTGAGCCCGATCGGCGGGGTGATCATCCCGACCTCGGCGGTCACGATCTTGACCACGCCGAACCAGATCGGGTCGAACCCCAGCGATTTGACCAGCGGCAGCACGATCGGCACGGTCAGGACCAGGATCGCGACCTGATCCATGAACGATCCCAGCACGATATACATCGCCAGGATGATGACGATGACGACCCAGCGCGAGACGGCGAGCCCGCCAACCCAGGCGACCAGGTCCTGTGTCACGTGCGACAGGGTAAAGAAATAGCCGAAGATGCTGGCCCCCATCAGGATCATCGCGATCATGCAACTGCCGATCGCGGCACGCTCGAAGCCGTGCTGCAGCTGCCGGATCGAGGGGCGGGCGCGTGCGATCGCCAGGATGAAGCCACCAAAGGCGCCGACCGCCGAGGCCTCGGTCGGTGTGGCCAGGCCGCTGAAAATCGCGCCGGTCACCACCGCGAACAGCAGCAGCATCGGGCCGACGCCCTTGAGCAGAATCAGTCTTTTGCGAAAGGCCACGCGCGGCGCCCGCGGCGCCCGCGACGGGTCGCGCCAGACCAGGAACAGGATGGTGACGATGATCGTCGCGGTGACGACCATCGCCGGGATAATGCCGCTCATCAGCAGCTTGGCGACATTCACCTCGGCCAACAGGGCGAAGATGATCAGCGCCACGCTGGTCGGCAGCAGCATCGCCAGCGTGCCCGATATGGCGACGATGCCGGCCGCCATCTTGGGCTCATAGCCTTGCTTGATCATTGACGGCAGGCTGGTGGCCGACAGCGTCGCCGCCGAGGCCGTGCTCGTGCCGCAGATCGCGCCGAAGCCGGCGCCAGCCAAGGTGGTGGCGATGCCGAGGCCGCCTGGGATGCGCCCGAACCATGCCGCCGCAGTCTTGAACAAATCGTCGGCGATACCGCTGATCAGCACCATCTCCGCCATCAGCAGAAACATCGGGATGGTGATCAGCTCATAGGAGTTGAGAGCCGAGACCGGCGCCGTTTCCAGCACCCCGAGCAGGACGTCGGGGCCGAACCCGACCAGCAGACCCAGAGCCCCCGATACGCCCATCGCAAAGCCGACAGGTACGCCGATCGCCAGCAGCGCGAACAGCGCGATCA
>Ga0206814_10005_pt1 | contig 53469 bp, 57 predicted proteins | sample Alteio_BWOrgCont_90_FD_152850 | JGI IMG/M metagenome (GOLD analysis project Ga0206814, IMG submission 152850) | Enriched cells from forest soil in Barre Woods Harvard Forest LTER site, Petersham, Massachusetts, United States -... | ecosystem: Environmental > Terrestrial > Soil > Temperate forest >...
CCGCCCAAGCCATTCCTTCATGCCCAAATGCGTGATTACGGAAAGCCATTTCGACTGGGGCGAAGAGCCGCCGCTCCGCATCCCGCGCGAACAGATGCGGGTTTATGAGGTGCATGTGCGCGGATTCACCGCGCACCCGTCCTCGGGCGTCGCGGCCCCCGGGACGTTCCTGGGGCTCGTCGAAAAAATCCCCTATCTCAAATCGTTGGGCGTGAACACGGTGGAACTCCTCCCGGTGCATGCCCGTTATTCCGAGGATCTGCTTGTCGACAAGGGGTTGTCCAATTATTGGGGCTATAACAGCGCCGGATTTTTCGCGCTGGAACCCAGCTACGGCAGTCGCGCCCATCCGGGATGTGAAATCGATGAGTTCAAGCTCATGGTGCGGGAACTGCACCGCGCGGGTATCGAAGTCATCCTTGACGTGGTCTACAACCATTCTCCGGAAGGCTCCGAACTCGGTCCCACGCTTTCCTTCCGCGGTCTCGACAACCGATCCTACTACGCCCTGACCGGTCCGGAGGACGCGCCGCTGCGCCTGTACCGCAATCCGACGGGTTGCGGCAACATGCTGGATTTCGGCAGCCCGGTGGTGGTGCGCATGGTGCTCGATTCCCTGCGCTATTTCGTGGAAGAGTTTCATGTCGACGGGTTCCGTTTCGATCTGGCGACCATTTTGGGGCGTCAGCAGGGAGGGGCCTTCGATTCCCGTGCGCCGTTCTTCGCGGCCGTCGCGCAGGATCCGGTCCTGCGTCCCGTGAAGCTCATCGCAGAGCCCTGGGATTTGGAAGCCTACGCCGTGGGCGGGTTTCCGGAGGGGTGGATGGAATGGAACGCGCATTTCCGCGACATCACCCGGCGGTGGGTGCGCGGGGATGATGAACTCCTTGCCGCACTGAGGGACAAGCTCGAGGGCTCTCCGGAACTCTACGAAGCGGCGGGGCGGGAGGCCTGGAGCAGCGTGAACTTCGTGACCTGCCACGACGGATTCACCTTGCGCGACTGGGTCACTTACGATCTCAAGCACAACGAGGCCAACGGCGAGGGCAACCGGGACGGGAGCAACGAAAATTTCAGCTGGAACTGCGGCGTGGAAGGCGAATCGGACGATGCCGGGTCCCAGTTTGGGAATGAACCCCTGAAAAATGTGGCCGTGGCAGGACGGCAGCGGAAGAACGGCCACCGGCTCGGTTCCGTCCTCGCGAAAAAGAGCCACGTGAACGCGGCGCGCATAGCGGGAATAAACCCCGAAACGCACCCCGTCCGGCAATACCTGCGCGCCAAGATCCAACGAACTTGAAGGTTCAACCGTCCAACGGATGGGCGAAGTGGGAAGAGAGGCTTTTGATTCCATGGCAAAAATACGGGTTCTCTCAGGTTAGCATTCATCGCCGCGCCGGGCAACCCCGAAAACGGATGTCTTCCATGTTTGCTAAAATTCCCTCCCTTCGTGGTTTAGGGAAGGGTGGCCGAGCGGTTTAAGGCGTCAGTCTCGAAAACTGATTTATGGGAAACTGTAACGTGGGTTCAAATCCCACCTCTTCCGCCACGAAAAACTCCAACAAAAACTGCCGCCTTTTCAACGCATTGAATGCGTGGGGAGCCATAAAAAAAGTGCCGCCTCTTTGAGGCGGCACTTTTTTGAGCCATCAGCATCGATGAGAATTCATCCCCGTTAAATGGTCCCGATGGACAACACCAAAGTCGCCACGCCATCTGAGGATCCCGTGCCCGTGATGGATTGCGCCAGGATATACACATAGGCGCCCTCGGTGGTCTTTACGATAAACTGATCCCCGTCCTGAACGGAAGTCTCGTCCGCCTGAGGTCCAGCATTATAGGCCGCTTCGGCTGCCTCCTGACTGAAGGGTTTGGAGGCTACCCTGACCAGCTTGATATCCTGGACCTGCGTGGGATCGTAATGAGCTGCGACGGAAATATCCTCTTGATAGGCTTTATAAGGACTAAGCAGTTCGTAATCGTCCGCCGCGGTATCATAAGCGAACAGCAAATCAATGGTGCCCTGACTCTGATTTGCAGCGGCAGATGTCAAAACAGCCGGAAGGTCCAGATCAATAGCGGTGCCGTAGTCGGGATTAGCCTGCGCACCCGCTGTAATGGTCGTGCTGGCCGGCCATGCGGTCTGCACGTACAAAATTGCTGCACTGCTGATCACTGAACCGCTCGAATTGCTGACCGTGCATTGATAGGAGCCAGAATCCGTATAAGGCACGTTGGTCAGCGTCAATGTGGCCCGAAGTGGCCGAGGGGATGGGGCTGCCGTTTAAAGTCCATTGATAAGTGAGGTCGGATCCGCTCGCGCCGACCGTGAAGCTGGCGCTTCCTCCGGTCAGGATCGTCAAGCCCACGGGCTGTGACGTGATGGCGGGCGCATTATCATCCGTCGAACACCCGGTCAAACTCATGCAGAGGGCCACCAAAGCGCCCAGTGTCAGGGTCAGCCAACCGGCGGCGAGGTTTCTTTGAGCGGAAGTCTTGTTCATGGTCAGGGGATCCTCCTTATATGAGAATGAGATGGTTGCCTGATGATTTCTGCAGTCACGGCAACAAAAACGCGACAGAGGGAAAATAACAATTGGGATACCAGCGGTCTATTCCCGCCTTTCCAGTTCGCGTATCCGATCCCGCAACAAGGCGGCCTGCTCGAACTCCAAGGCCTCGGAGGCCTGCTGCATTTCCCGCCGCAATTGCTTCAGGTCCTCCACGCCATACTCCAGCGCCCGTTCGGCCACCAGCATGTTGTGAAGATCCACCTGGGTCCCCTCCTCCGGCGCGATTTGCAGATGGTGGTGGATCTCGCGCGCAATGGTGGTGGGCGTGATTCCGTGCTCCAGGTTATAGGCTTCCTGCCGCTGCCGGCGCTTGCGCGTCTCCGTCATGGCGTAGCGCATGCTGTCGGTGATCGTGTCGGCATAGAGCAGGACCTTGCCGCTGACATTGCGCGACGCGCGGCCGATGGTCTGGATGAGCGAGCGGTTGCTGCGCAGGAAGCCCTCCTTGTCCGCGTCGAGAATGGCCACCAAGGACACTTCCGGCAGATCCAGGCCTTCCCGCAGCAGGTTGATTCCCACCAGCACGTCGATGACGCCCTCGCGCAGCTCCTTGATGATTTCGCTGCGGGCCAGCGTGTCCGTGTCCGAGTGCATGTACTGGACTTTCAGGCCGGCGTTTTTCAGAAACTCGGTGAGATCCTCCGCGCTGCGCTTGGTCAGCGTGGTGATGAGAACCCGCTCCCGGACCTCCACGCGCCGGTGAATTTCATGCAGCAGGTCGTCTATCTGCCCCTTGATGGGCCGCACCTCGATTTCGGGATCGAGAAGGCCGGTGGGGCGGATCACCTGCTCCACCACCACGCCCCCGCTTTTCTCCAATTCGTAATCGGCAGGCGTGGCGGACACGAAAAGCGTGTGGGGCATGCGCGCCTCGAACTCCTCGAACTTCAGGGGCCGGTTGTCCATGGCGCAGGGCAGCCGGAAACCGTATGTCACCAGGCTTTCCTTGCGCGCCCGATCGCCGTTGTACATGGCGCGGATTTGAGGGATGGAGACGTGCGATTCGTCCACGATGAGGAGGTAGTCTTTCCCGAAAAAATCCATCAGGGTGGAAGGCGCGGAGCCGACCGGCCGGTTTTCGATGATGCGGCTGTAATTCTCGACGCCGGAGCAGTAACCGACCTCCCTCAGCATCTCGATGTCGAACATCGTGCGCTGATTGATGCGCTGCGCCTCGATGAGCTTGCCCTCGGCGGTAAATTTGCGCGATTGCATGTCGAGCTCGGCGCGGATGTCCTGCAAGACCCTCTCCATGCCCTGCTCGCTGGTGACATAGTGCCGGGCCGGGTAAATGAGGGCCTCCTGCAGCTCGGCCTCCTCCTCGCCGGTGAGAATATGGATGCGGCGGATGCGCTCCACCTCGTCGCCGAAGAATTCGATGCGATAGGCGAAATCGTCGTAGGCCGGGCGGACCTCCAGCACGTCCCCGCGGGCGCGAAAGGTCGCGCGTTTAAACTCCATGTCGTTGCGGGAGTAGTAGACGTCGATCAGGCGGCGCATCAATCCCTCGCGCCCCTCCCCCTGACCCACCTTCACCTCCACCATCATTTTGCGGTACTCCGCCGGGGCGCCCAGGCCGTAGATGCAGGAAACCGAGGCCACCACCACCACATCCCGCCTGGACATGAGCGAAGCCGTGGCCCGCAGGCGCAGCTTGTCTATTTCCTCGTTGCGGGCCGAATCCTTCTCGATGTAGGTGTCCGAGACCGGCATATAGGCCTCGGGCTGGTAGTAGTCGTAATAGCTGACGAAATACTCCACGGCATTGTGCGGAAAAAACGCCTTGAACTCCTGATAGAGCTGGGCCGCCAAAGTTTTGTTGTGGGAAATCACCAACGTGGGGGTGTCCAGCTCCCGGATCACATTGGCCATGGTGAAGGTTTTCCCCGAACCCGTCACCCCCAGCAGGGTTTGAAAGGGAGCCCCCTCCCGGAAATCCTTGACCAGCGCCGCGATGGCCGCAGGCTGATCTCCCGCAGGTTGATAGGGGGCTTCAAGGCGAAAGGAGGACATATCCGCAAAATACTCATACCTTCCTGGTATGCCTTTAGGGAACCGGTGGATTTTCCTGGCGACGACGTTGGGAGTGGCCTGTTGCGCACACGCGCAATTCAATATCGGGAGCACCGACGTTCCCCAGAGCCAAATAGACGCCTACGCCGCTCCCTTTTTCAAACTGATCTCAGCCGGAATGGGATCGGAACGCGTCCCTTCTTCCGAAACGGGATCCGGATGGGAGGCGGGAGCCGCAACCATCCTTTTGCCTATCCCCAGCGGAGCCCCTTTTCAGAACGCCGACCTTTCCATCCTTCCCCTGTTCCGGCTTTCCGGGGGAATGCGCTATGAAGGAGGAGAAGCGGGGATTCGGGGCATGGCCTGGTACGACCCGCGCGCGGGCGAGATTATTACCTACGGCGCGGATCTCGCCTACAGTCGGCCTCTTAGTGCTACGGCTTGGAGCGCAGGGGTTCAAGGCGGATGGGATTACCTCAGTTTCGGAAGTTCCTACAGCTATCCCTATGAAGGCTCTTCCCTCGTTTTCGAGGAGCAAGGCAACGTTTCCGGGAATTACACCTTGGTTGAAAACGACCTGGGAACCGGAGCCTTTGTCGAATTCCAAAAAGCTCACTGGAAATTTTATCTGCAGAGCGGGCCCGAGCTCACCCTGGCCAACTTCAGGTATCTCTACACCGATTCCCAGAGCGGAGAAAACGAGGAAACGCATTCCTCCCAGGATTTATTCGGATGGAGAACAGAAATCGGAGCCGGCTGGCATGGCTTCCACGTGGAGGCAGGATATGACTCTTACCTCTACTTCTCCCTCGGATGGTCGTGGATCAGCTCTTGAAAGCCTGAAGAAAAAAAGGGACGGACCGGCCGAAGCCTGGACCCTCCCTTATCCATTACCCAATGTTCAATTTTTCAATTTTTCGATTTTTCGATCATTCCATCATCGCCAATAGCCTCAAGCCGTCCTGGGCTTCGGGCGAACTGGGATAGGCTTTCTGCAATTTGTCCACGACCGCCCTGACTTGATCCGGCTGTCCGAGCTCACGATAGCAAAGGGCCTCTTTCCAAAGGGCGTTGGGAACCGCGGGGCTCAGGTCCACAATCTCCTGATCGGCCAGGTTTTCTTTGGGATTGCCCGTGCGGCGCATGCACAACTTCAGAAACTCATCCAGCGTTGTAATGGCGTCCGCATAATCCTTCTTCTGCATGTAGCAGGCGGCAATGCCGTGCAGCGCCCCTGAATACACCAGCACCGTGGCCTTGCCGTCCTTGCCCACGCGGCCGTATGCGGCGAGAGCCTCGTCGTATTGCTGCTGATCGTAATAGGCCTTGCCCAGATAGAGATTTGCCTTGTCGCGCGCCAAACCGGAGGGCCCCTGGCTAAGGAAGTCTGTCAGCGCTTTTTCAGCGTCCGGAATGTTGCCGCGCCCCAAAAGAACGTAGGCCGCCCCCAATTTCTTGTTTTCCGAAATCTCGTTTTTCTGGTGGTTGTAACTCCAAATGAAATAGACGGCCACGGCGATGAGAATAGCCGCGAGGACCTGCCAAAGCTGCTTGTCATAACGGGGATAGAAATCATCGACAAACCATTCCCACATGGTGGAGGATTTGATGGAGGAGACCGGGCGCGGCTGCTTGGATGATATTTCCATTAGAATCCCTCGGACCGCCTCCCGATGCGGGGAAAAGCGGAAAAGCGGTTTTTAAAACTAACTCATGGCATCCAACGGGTAAAGGAGCGCACGGGAAATTATCCTTGCACCATGATCCTGGAAACTCCCGGCGTTATCCCAGTTTTGCAGGATGTGCCGGGAATACAGGCCTTTTTCACCACCCGGACGGGCGGCGTCAGCGGCGGCCTTTTCGCCTCCCTGAACTTGAGCTATCTCTCGGGGGACGACCCGGACAAAGTGCGGCGGAACTGGGATAGCCTGCTGCATGCACAGAACCTGTCGGAGAAATCCCTGGCGCTTCCCCGACTGTGCCACGGAAACCGGCTCGCGGAGATTTCCGGCGCCGGAAACTCCTTTCCCGAAAACACGGACGCGGTTTACACCCTCGATGAAAACCGGGTACTCGCAGTGACTCTGGGCGACTGTCTGGCGATTCTCATTGCGGATCCCCTCACGCGCTGCGTTGCCGCGGTGCACGCAGGATGGCGTGGAACCCGTGAAAACATCCTGGGGCGCGCCTTGGACAGCCTCTTCGCCGCCGGGCTCTGTCTTCCCGAATCCACCTGGCTTTCCTTCGGACCCTGTCTTTCAACCCCGGCCCTCGAAATCTCTCCAGAGATCGCAAAAACCCTTCCATCCCCCCATGTGCATACCACAGATGAAAGGGAAGGGAAACGGTTCTTCTTCGATCTGCGCGGATGCAATCAGAGTCAGGCGGAGGCCGCTGGCGTCACAGCGGCGCGCATGAGTCATGTAAGGGCCTGCACCCGAACGGATGCAGGCCGGTTTTTTTCCTACCGCCGGGACGGAGCGGCTTCGGGCCGCATGGCGGCGTGCATTGCGTTGAAATAATTCCTATGCTATGGCCATCATTTCGGGGGAAATCATGAAAGCACCATGGGTCAAATCGCTAATTTTGCTGGGAGCCTTCGCCATCCAATCGCACGCCGTCATGGGCGTTGGTTTCCAATGGGCTCCCGGGGAGCTTCAGGTGAACGCGGCGAGCGGTGTGATTTCTCCCAGCGGATCCACCCAGACGCTGACTTTGCAGGAAAAAGGCACTTCGGGTGCCCAGGGCTTTGGCCTCAAAGTCTGGGTCGACGCCATTCCGTTCGTAAATCTGGAATTGACGGAGGACGTCCAATTCGCGAACTATAACGTGGATGTCATCGACAGCAGTTCCAGCGGCAGAGATACCACTAACGTAACGTTCAACTCTCCCTTTCCCTTCCTCAAGGGAACTCCCTTTACGGCCCGCTCGCTCACCGATGTGGCGGTTCTCTATCCCTTTCTCAAACTCCCGCCGCTCGTGAACATCCTCTCCATTTACGCGGGCGCAGGCATCAGCTATGGCGTTTCCACGCCGACCTTGAGCCCTACCTTCGCCAAGAATGCCCTGCTCAATGCGGAAAAATCCAACAGCTACAACCCCACGACCAGTGACGAAGCGGCGGCCCAAGCGGCGCTCGTATCGGCCATCCAGAACGCGGATCTTGTGGAAAGTGTGGGTTGGTTTTTACAGGTGGGCACCCATGTTAAAGTGCCCGTGATTCCCATCGCATTCTATGCCGACGGGAAATACCGCTTCACGGGCCTTAACCCCGAACTCGCCAGCGAAGACGGTTTTACGCTGGAACTCGGCGCCGCGCTGGCGTTTTAAGAAACATTTTAAGATGCGTTTAAAGGCCATTTAAAGGCCGTTTAAAGGCCTAAAGGGCCTTTTAAAAAGAGCCGAAGCTTATACGCTTTGGCTCTTTTCGTGAATACAGTCTTTACGGCAAATACGATTTCAGCGCGATTCGCATGACGCCGAAATCAGTGCCTATCCAAAGAAAACCGTTGTTCACGCAATAACTCTGCACCTTGGTTCCTGGAATTCCATCCGAGAGCAGGAAGTCGGCGTAGAGGCGTGTTTTCACGTTGAACACCCGAACTCCCGCATCGAAACCCGCGAAAAGGTTGTCCCCGTCGAAGCTGATCCGAAAAACGGCCGTTCCGGGACTGGGCACGTCGAAGAGGGGCGCCGTTTCCTGCCTTCGGGGCTTTTCATACACGCGGGCGGCGCTCGCCCAGTACAGGCTGGAATCGTGAAAGGCCACCGAAGGCACGTCCTCTCCGACGGCATCCGGCACATCCTGCTTGGTCACATCCTTGATCGATTTCCACCCGTTCTTTTGCAGCACAAAAAGCCCGAGGCTCGTGGCCGCCCATAGATCCGAGTCTTTGCTGCAGAAATCATTCCCCACAAAAGTGACGTTGAGGGGGAGGTCCGAATTGTGAAACTGTCCGTCCGGATCGTCCATCACGGCGATGCCGTTGGCGGTGCCTGCATAGAGCTGGTCCTGGTGAACGAACAGTCGGGTGACGACAACGCCAGTGGAACCCTGCATTCGCTGATAAAGATGGAATTGCCCGGACTGCAAATCCTGCCGGACGACGCCCTCGCCCGTTGCGAGCCAGAGATAACCGCGCCATTCCGCGATGTCCGAGATGGACCCGTTGATGAAGTCGTAGTCCTGTTGGGAGGCATAAGTCTTCCAGGTGGACAGATCGATGCTCGCCTGCACCAGCGCTCCCGCGGGATTGGGAGACCCGAACCAGATCTGCTTGCCGTCGCTGAATACTGAGGTCACGGAAGAGTCATACAGGCCGAACCATTTCGAATCCGCCTCCTTGCGGCGCGCGGATCCAAGAAACGCGCCGCCACCGGAAGTAAGCACCCAGAGATGATCATAATTGAACACGGTCGCCAGGCTGACGGAGTCGCGGCGGTTGTACCGATCGCGCACTATTCCCACCCCGGATTGGGTGAGATAGGTGTAGTCGTTTCCCAGCTGCAATCCGTTCAAGTCGCCGGGATTTCCGCCAGCGGCGGAAGTGCCCTGAAAAGGCACCGAAGAAGGCGTGACCTGACGAAAGACGGGATTGTACTCCAGCGTTCCATTGGGGGTCGCCAGCAACAAAAGATTCTTGTCCGGGAGGTAGGCGATGTTGCTGACGCCCAACCCCGCCCCGATATCGTCCATCCATTGGTCGCGGTTGTAGTCGTAATACAGGACGCCGTTTTCGGTGAGGACGTAGGCCACTTTGTCGTCGGATACGATTTGGGTGGGGTAACGGTGCGTGGAGATGAAGAAAAGATCCTGCGGCTGAAGGTTGGCCGCTGCGCTAAAACTCCAGGCAGCTCCCAAAACGAGCAAAACTCTTGATCTCTTCATAACGCAATCACTCCCTGCCGCGCCGAAAGGAAGAAAATACATGTTTATAATTCCGCTTTTCCCGACGGGCGATTCAATGTAACATGAGAACCTACGCCCATGGTTTTCCTTTCCGCCGGCATTGAAAGGATCCAGGCAAACTCTCACCATGGAAGGCAGAGTCCCCTTTCCAGAACCCGCCGCCTGAAGCGCGAAGCGATGACCCTGTCCATCAAACTTTGGGCCCGGGTGACGAGGCGGTGCTCGCAAACCGCTTGACAAACCTTCGGAGCCCTTTTAATTTACCATTAGGTTAATTAACTATATGGCTTATTAAGTAGGTTTCCGCGATGGTTCAACAAACCTCCTCCTCCGATCGCCTCAGCGCCACCTTCGCGGCTCTCGCCGATCCCACGCGGCGCGCCATTCTAGCCCGGCTCACGCGGGGCGAAATTCCGGTCCATGAACTGGCCGCGCCCTTCAAAATGAGCGCTCCCGGTATTTCCAAGCACCTCAAGGTGCTGGAGCGCGCGGGGCTCATCACCCGCAGCCGCCATGCGCAGGTGCGGCCCTGCAAACTCAGGGCGCATCCGCTCAAGGAAGTCGCCGACTGGGCCGAACATTACCGCCGTTTCTTTGAAGAAAGCTTCGATCGGCTGGACGAGTACCTGAAACAACTGCAGAAAAAGGAAAAGAAGCATGGCCACAAATAACGATCCCAAGGCATCCCCCGAACTTCCAAAACTCATCCTCACGCGCGTCTTCGACGCCCCCCGCGACCTTGTCTGGAAAGCGTGGACCGACCCCAAACAAGTGGCGAAATGGTGGGGGCCGCATGGCTTCACCAACCCCGTCTGCGAATTGGACACGCGGCCGGGCGGACACATCCTCATCCATATGCAGGGGCCCGAGGGACCCGCGATGCCGATGCAAGGGCGCTTTGAGGAAGTCGCCCCGCCCGAGAAACTCGTCTTTGTCACCAGCGCTTTGCACGACGACAAAGGCCATCCGGGCATTGAAACCGTGAACACCGTGACGCTGCGCGAACAGGACGGCAAGACTGTCTTGACGCTGGAATCGTTCTTTAAGCGGGCCAAACCCGAATTCAGCATGGCGGTCAAGGGCCACAAAGCCGGATGGAGTCAAAGTCTGGATCGTCTTTTCGCGCTGTTGTCCGACAGCCCTGAATTCCTCCTCACGCAGGTCTTTGACGCGCCCCGTGAACTTATCTGGAAGGTTTTCTCCGAGTCCGACCACTTAGCAAAATGGTGGGGGCCGAGAGGCATGAAGATGTTCAATGTCAAGTTGGACTTCCGGCCCGGCGGCACCTTTCATTATGGCATGGAAACACCGGAGGGCGTCAGGATGTGGGGCAAATTCGTCTACCGTGAAATCGACGCCCCCGAGCGGCTCTCCTTTGTCGTCTCTTTTTCAGACGAAAAGGGAGGCACCACGCGCCATCCCATGAGCCCGACCTGGCCTCAGGAAGTCCTTTCAACGCTGACGTTCTTCGAAATTCAGCCGGGCAAAACGGCCCTCATCATGAGCGGCGTTCCGGTCAACGCGAGCGAAGAAGAGCGCAGAACCTTTGGCGCCGGAAGTGAAATGATGCGGCAAGGTTTTAAGGGAACCTTCGACCAACTCGCCGATTATCTGGCCCTACTGCAAGGTTAGATGCCGCAGCATTGGAAAAGCACTGCAAAGAAGCGGAACCGAAACACAAACACCATCACCGGAGCACAACGTGGAAAAAACGAACAATGCCAACAACGCCGACAATGCCGATCGGGAAATCCTCAGCATGCGGGTCTTTGACGCCCCCCGCGAAACCGTGTTTGAGGCATGGATGGACCCGGAACAATTGAAGCTTTGGTGGGGACCCAAGGGCTTTACCAACACGTTTCATGAGTTCGACCCCAGGCCGGGCGGATTCTGGCGTTTTATCATGCATGGCCCCAATGGCGTCGATTACCCGAACGAGAGCGTTTTTGTCGAAATAGTGAAACCGGATCGAATTGTCCTGGACCACGTGGCGCGTCCAATTTTCCGATTGACTGCTACCTTTGAGGACGTTGGCAGTGGCAAAACAAAGCTTACCTGGCACATGCTCTTCAAAACAGCCGCCGAATTCGATGCTGTCAAGAAATTCGCGGTCGAAGGGAACCTCCAGAATCTGGATCGCCTGGAAGCGCACTTAAAGCAAAAAAACCAAAAAGCTTAACAGGAGAGCCCCTATGTCCATCTTTGAAGCTTCCCCTTTTTCCAGCCGCATGCTGAGCATTTTTCGCATCGTCGCCGGACTGGTCTTCCTGTCGGTCGGCACCTCGAAACTTTTCGGATTTCCGCACAACCCCATGATGCCCCCCATTCATTTGGCCTCGCAGCTGGGAGTCGCCGGAATTCTCGAAACGATCGGAGGGCTGGCCATCGTGCTCGGACTTTTCACGCGACCCGTTTCCTTCATTCTGGCGGGGGAAATGGCCGTGGCGTATTTCGAGATGCACTTTCCCAAATCCTTCTGGCCGGGAATCAACGGGGGCATGCCCGCCCTCCTCTTCTGTTTTTTCTTTCTGTACCTGATATTCGCCGGAGGAGGTGCCTGGAGCATCGACAGCAGCCTCGCAGGTTCGAAGAAGTAGCAGGTCCAGGGGCCCCTGCGTTCTCAGACGCTTCGGGGCTCCCCTCAGAATTAGCCGCGAAGGATAAGATTCCCTCATGACACCCGTTGAAACCGGCGTTGAAAATGCCATGCCCTCCGTGAACATGAAAAAATTGGTGCCGTGGATCGTGTACCTGATCTTTTTCGCGGTGCTGAACGAAACCATGTTCAACGTTTCCAGCCCCAAAATCGCCGAACAGTTCTCCCTGAGCCCGCTGGGCGTCAGCTGGATGATGACCAGCTTCATGATCTTCTTTGGAATCGGATCGGTCATTTACGGAAAACTCTCCGACATTTTCAGCTTAAGGCGGCTCATCCTCATCGGCATCGTCCTCTACAACGCGGGCTCCGTCATGGGCTTTTTCGTGCAGTCCTCCTATCTGCTGATTCTGGCGGCGCGCGCCCTGCAGGGTGCCGGATGCTCGGCGATTCCCGCCTTGATATTTGTAGCGGTGGCGCGCTACTTCCCGGCGGACGAGCGCGGAAAAGTATTCGGGCTGCTGACCTCGACCGTGTCGCTGGCCATCGGACTCGGACCCGTCATCGGCGGCTTCGTGTCCGGGATATGGCATTGGAGCTTTCTGTTCCTCATTCCCTTGTTCACATTGGTTTCGATGCCCTTTTTTAGGAAGGAGCTGCCGGAGGAACCACGGCGCGAGGGAGGCGTGGATATTGTAGGAGCCATCTTGACCGCCTTGACGGTCGGGACGCTTATGTTGTTTCTGACGTTCAGCAAGGGTTACTGTCTGGCCGCCTTCGTCCTTTTGCTGATAGCCTGCATTCTATGGATGCGCGGCGCGGCCAACCCCTTCATAGAACCGTCCCTTTTTAGGAATCGGCCGTTCCGCAACGGGGTGATGGTCGGGTTCGCCCTGTTTTCCATCGTCCTGGGCATTCTGTTCGTCATCCCGCTCATGCTGCACGATCTCGACGGCCTGAACCCCGCCAAGATAGGCCTGATTCTTTTTCCCGGGGCCATGAGCTCGGTGATTTTGGGTACTTTTGGCGGAACCTTGGCCGACAAGAAAGGCAACTCATTCGTGATTCTGCTTGGAACCTTCCTCCTGCTCACGAGCCTCATCCTGATTTCCATCCTGCTTTCCATTTCTCCCTGGTTCGTGTGCGCGGCGCTGCTGCTGATGTACGTCGGGTTTTCCCTGTTCCAAATCGCCCTTATCAACAGCGTCTCCCAATCCCTTCCGACGCAAGAGACGGGCGTCGGCATGGGAATGTTCAATCTGGTGGGCATTATCGCGGGGGCCGTGGGCACGGCGCTGGTGGGGAAAGTCCTGGCCGGCAAATGGCTGGCGTTCAGTATTTTTTCGATGGGCACCTACGACAAGGCCGCAGCCTACAGCAATTTAATGCTGGTCTTTTCGGGGGGAGTCGCCGTAGGGGCTCTCCTCTATTTGCGGAGCAACCGGAAACAGCTGCCGGTCGCTCCGATCAATATTTCGTCCATCGAAAACAATCCGGCGATCTAACCGCCTGCCCGATCTAACCACCCGCCAAAAGCGGCATAAGTTCCTTCCACACTTCTTCAAGCCCCGTCTTCTTATGCGAACTCACCGGAAGGGGGGATTGCGGCAAACCGTGATTGCGGGCTATTTCCCGGAGAGCCTTGTCCAGCGCCTGTCTCTTGAGGTGATCCGCGCGCGCGGCCAGCACCAGCAAGGGGTGGTCCCGATTCAGGATCCACGCCAGCGCCGCATGATCCACCGGACTGTCCGGTACGCGGGGATCGACCAGGTACAGCGCTCCGCGCAGGGACTTGGCCGCGTCGAAGTAAGCGCGCAGCGCCACCTCCATCAAATCGCGGGCCCCCTGTCCCACCCGCGCGTAGCCGAAGCCAGGAAGATCCACCAAATAGAAGGCGTCGTTGACGCGGTAAAAGTTGATGAGCCGGGTTTTGCCGGGGGACTGGCTGGAGCGCGCCATCCCTTTGGAGTTGCAAAGCGCGTTGATAAGGGAAGATTTGCCCGCATTGGATCGGCCGGCCAAGGCGATTTGCGGAAGATCGTCGTCGGGGAAACCCGAGGCGTCTGCCGCCGAAGTCGCCAGTTCAGCGGAAAAAATTTTCATGGGGTCTATAGGATCTTATAGAGTCTTATGCCTGGACAACACTCACGTCGCGAGGTCCACGCGGCCGTCAAGCGCGCGCTGCATGGTAATCTCGTCCACGAATTCGAGGTCGCTGCCCGCCGGAAGTCCGCGCGCCAGACGCGTCACGCGCAGAGCTCGGCCCTGCGGCAGCTGCAGGCGCTGCACGATGTAGGAGGAGGTGGCCTCCCCCTCCGCATGCGTTCCCAGCGCCAGAATCACTTCGACAACTCCCTGGCCGCAGCGCTCGAACAGTCTCGCTAGGTTGAGTTCCCCGGGACCCACGCCGTCCAAGGGCGAAAGCACCCCGCCCAATACATGATAAACACCCCGGTAGTTGCCCATGCGCTCGAAGGCGGTGATGTCGCTGGGCCTTTCCACCACGCAAATGACGGTCTTATCGCGGCGCGCATTGGCGCAGACGGCGCAGAGTTCCGTCTCGGCGTGGTTTCCGCATTCGGAACAAGGGCGGACGCCGCGGCGGGCTTCCATCAGCACCCGGCTCAAGGCCTCCACCTCTTCCAAGGGGGCTCCCAGGATATGATAGGCCAGCCGCTGGGCCGATTTTCGGCCGATGGAAGGGAGGTCTGCGAGCCGGTCCACCAGGGTTTCGAGCAGTGAGGAGCGGGCTTGAACGAACATGGATTCAAGATAGATTTTTTGATAGTTTACCTCCGCCTTCCAGCGCGGTTCTGGATTTACACGCGATTCTGGATTTACAATGACTTTGGAAATGGAGAAGCGTCTGCGACCGAACGGATTTGTGGTATGAAAGGAGCATTGAAAAATATTTTCGTTGTTCTGGCCTGCTCGCTTCCGGGCCATGCCGCGCTTCAATCCCTGGACACGCCCTACTCTCCTCCGGCGGATGATTCTTCCTCATCCTCTGCATCTTTACCTTCCTCCGCCACAACGAATCCTTCTCCGGCATCCCCGGAGGAAAGCGTGAAGCTGTCCGCCAAGGGCACCTTCCTCACGGACCGGGCGGCGGTGGGTGACACCGTTGTCTACCAGCTGCTCGTGGAATGGATGGACACTCAGGTTCCCGTGGTGGTGCTCGCCCCCGACAGCCTGGAGACCCCCGGTTTTCGCATCGTGGATCAAAGCACCACCCACCATACGACGGTGGCAAACAGCGAGGTCCGCAACGCCACGGAGTTCGTCTACAAGCTTGTTGCGGACGCTCCGGGCGGGGCCAAAGTTTCCTCCCTCCGGCTGCGCTATCTCACCGGTTTCTCGAACCGCGAAGAAGCCCTCTACGTGCCGGCTTCTTTCATCGACATCGATCCCGCGCACGTTCCATTGTGGGAGCGCCTCTGGTTCCAAATCCTCGTTCTACTTTTCATCGCCGCCGGACTGGGCTGGGGCGGCAGGCGCCTGCTTCAGTCCGCAAAGTACGCAAGGCAGCGCCGGCTGCGCTCACAGGAGGCGAAGCAGCGCGGCTTCACCCCCGAAGTGCAGGCCCTGAAAGGCCGCTGGAACACGGCCGACAGCCGCCTGTGGATAGAAGACGCCGAAAAGGTGTGCATCGATTTCCTGCGGCATCATCTGGGAATAAACGCCCCGGGGAACCGCTTCGAAACCCTGCTGGAACAGTATCTCGCCCACAATCCAAAGCCGGAGGAAACCGAAGCCTGGAACAAGCTGCGCGATCTCTTTCACCATGCCCGGTACGCGGGCGGGCGAAAGGAGCCTCATGAACTGCAAGAAAACTACCGCATCCTAAAAACCTGCCTCCACATTCAAGGAGAAAACGAATGACGACACCTGAAAGACTGGACATGCAAGCCTTGACCGAACGCGTCAAGAACGAGGGCGCCTTCCTGCGCAAGATTCTCGACGAAGTGGGCCGCACGGTCGTCGGCCAGAAACACATGCTCGAAAGCCTGCTCATCGGCCTCCTGGCCGACGGGCACGTGCTGCTCGAGGGCGTACCCGGACTGGCGAAGACCACGGCGGTGAAGGCGCTGGCCTCGTCCATCTCCAGCCACTTCAGCCGCGTGCAGTTCACGCCCGATCTGCTCCCGGCGGATCTCGTCGGCACGATGATCTTCAACCCCAAGAGCGGGGAGTTCAACGTGAAGAAGGGCCCCATCTTCTCCAACATCCTGCTGGCGGATGAAATCAACCGCGCGCCTTCCAAGGTGCAGTCCGCGCTCCTGGAGGCCATGCAGGAGAAGCAGGTCACCATCGGGGACACCTCCTATGCGCTGCCGAAACTTTTCCTGGTCTTGGCCACGCAGAATCCGCTGGAACAGGAGGGCACCTATCCCCTGCCCGAGGCCCAGGTGGATCGCTTCATGCTGAAGGTGGTCCTGAGCTACCCCACCAAGGAGGAAGAAAAGGCCATCGTCAATCTCGTGTCGGGACAGGGCCTGCACGTGGCGGCGCACATGGCCTCGGAAGAGGAAGTGCTCAAATGCCGCCGCCTGGTGAACGAGATCTACATGGACGACAAGCTGCTGGATTACATCGTGAACCTGGTGGCGGCGACCCGCGATCCGGCGGGCGCGGGAATCAAGGACTTGGCCAACCTCATCGAGTACGGCGCCTCGCCGCGCACGAGCATCAGCCTGGCGAAGGCCTCCAAGGCGCACGCCCTGCTGCGCGGCCGCGGCTACGTGACGCCCGAGGACGTGAAAGCCGTGGGCATGGACGTGATGCGCCACCGCGTGATTCTGACCTACGAGGCGGAGGCCGAGGAAATCAAACCGGAAAACGTGGTGCAGCGCGTCTTTGACAGCGTGGAAGTGCCCTGACCCTTTTGCCCGCCGCATGATACCTTCCGAGATTCTCCGCAAGGTCCGCCAAATCGAAATTCGCACGCGCAGCGTGGTGAACTCGGTGTTGTCGGGCGCGTATTCCTCCACCTTCAAGGGACGGGGCATGGAGTTCGCCGAGGTGCGCGAATACCTGCCGGGGGACGAGATACGCTCCATCGACTGGAACGTGACCGCGCGGCAGGGCCATCCCTTCGTGAAGAAATACGTGGAGGAGCGCGAACTCACCGTACTTCTGGTGGTGGACGCCTCCTCATCGGGCGATTTCGGCAGCCAGAAAGAGATGAAGGGCGAAGTGATGGCCACCATCAGCGCCCTGCTCGCCTTCTCGGCCATCAAGAACAACGACCGGGTCGGGCTGCTCATCTTCACCTCCAAGGTGGAGAAGTTCATTCCCCCCCAAAAGGGCAAGAAGCACGTGCTGCGCGTGATCCGCGAGCTGCTCTACCATAAGCCCGAGGAGCGCGGCACGGATCTAGCAGCGGCCCTGGAGCAGGTCAACCGCCTGCTGAAACGCCGCGCGGTGGTCTTTCTGGTTTCGGATTTCGCGACCGGGGATTTCCAAAAGCCCATGCGGCTCCTGCAGCAGAAGCACGACGCGGTCGCCATCACCGTGACCGATCCGCGCGAGCGCGACCTGCCGAACATGGGCTTCCTGGAACTGGAAGACTCCGAAACCGGCGAGGTCGTCCTCGTGGACACGGGCGCCGCGGAATTCCGCGACACCTTCCGCAGGGAAGTACAGACGGAGAACGCCCATCTGCGCCGCCTCTTCCGCCGCACCAACACCGACTTCGTGGAAGTCCTGATTCAACCCGATTACGAGGAGACCATCAAGCCCCTCCTCGATTATTTCCGCAAGAGGGCCAGGAACCGTGGCTAAGGGAGAGCGGAAACAACTGGTACGCGCCTCCCGAATCGCCGCGGCGATCGGATCCGCATTGGGATTGATGGGTTTGTCTTTCAGTCTGTTAGCGGCTGCGCCGAGCATCGACGTGACCGCGAAGGTGGACCGCTCCCAGATCACCGTCGGGGACCGCATCCAATACGAAATCGACGTCACCTACCCCGCCGCCGGTCATGTGGAACTGCCCGCCGTGCTGGGCAATCTCGGCGACTTCGAGGTCAAGGATTATAAAACGGAGTACGGAAACGCGCCGGACGGCCGCGCCCTGGCCAAGTACCTCTTCACGATTTCCACCTTCACGGTGGGCGACTACGCTTTGCCCCCCCAGCGCATAGAATACCGGGAGGGAACCGACACCAGCACGTTGGTCCTCTATACGGAGCCCACCGAAATCAAGGTCGTGCGCACCACTCCCGAAACCCAAAAGGACATTGCCGACATCGCGGACGTGGCGCCCGTCCCCGAACCCGCTCCCTGGGGCGCCATCGGCTTGGGACTGGCGGTGCTCGCCTTGATAGGGTTCTTCCTGTGGCGCAAACGAAGTTCCAGGCGAACCCATCCGGGGACCGCGGCACCCTTGCCGCCCTATGAAGAGGCCCTGAAACGGCTGCGCGATCTGCGCGAGGCGCATTTGCTCAGCCCCAATGCGGAGCGCCAAAATCAGGCCCGCGAATTCGCGTTCATCCTCTCCGAAATCCTCAGGAATTACGTGGGCCGCCGCTACGGCATCGAAGCCTTGGAATCAACCACGGAAGAGTTCCTGGACAAAGCGAAAAGCCTGCCCCTGACTTCACATCAGCAGGACTGGATGCGCGCCTTTTGCGCGTCCCTCGATCCCCTGAAATACGCCACGGCGGGAGCCGCCGAAAGCGAGGGCGAGCGCCTGATGGGCGAAGTGGAGGAGTTCGCCGAACAAACCAAGCCTCTTCCTCAGTTGGCGCAGCCGCCCCAATCGCCTCAGCCGCCGCCGGATCCCCTGAAGGAGGCTGAGAAATGACGCTTCCGCATTTTCAGAATCCATGGGCCCTGTTCCTGCTGCTGCTGGTTCCGCTTCTGGCGTGGGATTACATGCGCCGCCACCAGCAGCGCCGCGCCAGCATCCGGTTTCCGTCCCTGGCCGTGGTGAAGCGCATGCCGCCGAGCGGCGCCTACCGCTTCCGCCACGTTCTCGCCGTCCTGCGCTTCACCGCCGTGGCGCTCATCGTCGTGGCGCTGGCCCGGCCGCAGCAGGGGGAGGCCCTGGAGGACGTCACCGCGGAAGGCATCGACATCATGCTGCTGCTCGACATTTCCAGCTCCATGAAAACCATGGATCTCAAGCCCAACCGCATGCTCGCGGCCAAGGCGGTCTTTCAAAAATTCATCCTGGGCCGCAAGCATGACCGCATCGGCCTGGTGGTGTTCGCGGGCCACAGCTACACGCAGTGCCCGCTGACCTTGGATTACAACGTGTTGACGGAGCTTTTGCAGCAGGTGGATTTCGGGCACGTTGAGGACGGCACCGCCATCGGCACGGCCATCCTCAACGGGGTGAACCGCCTGCGCCAGTCCAACGCCAAAAGCAAGGTGATGATTTTGCTCACCGACGGCGGGAACAACGCGGGCGAGGTGGATCCCGTCACGGCGGCGCGCGTGGCGCAGGCCCTGGGGATCAAGATTTACACCGTCGGCGTGGGCAAGGACGGCGATCAGCCCATAGAGGTCGACGATCCCGTGTTCGGCAAGCGCATCGTGCTGGCCCGCTCCGACGTGGACCTGGGGCTGCTCAAGCAAATCGCGGACATCACCGGGGCCAAGACCTATCACGCCCAGGATTCGCAGGCCCTGCAGGATATTTACGCGACCATCGACAAGCTGGAAAAGTCGGACATCAAGACCACCAGCTACTACCGCTACCGCGAACTGTTCATGGGCCTGGTTTATCTGGCCCTGCTTTTGATTCTCATCGAAGCGGCGCTGGCCCACACGCGCTTCAGGAAGGTGCCATGAGGTTCGGAAGCCCGGCCGCCTTCTGGCTTCTGCTGCTCGTCCCCGCGCTGGCGGTTTTCCTGGCGTGGGCGTTCTGGCGAAAGACCGCGCTCCTGAAGCGTTTCGCCGAAACCGAAATGCTGAAGCGCCTGGTGGCCGGAACCTCGGCGGCGCGCCAAGTTTTGAAGATGGGTCTGCTTCTTTTGGCGGTGGCGTTCCTCGCGCTCAGCCTTGCGCGCCCCCAATGGGGCACCAAGATGGAGCTCATGAAGCGGCGCGGACTCGACGTCATGGTGGTCATGGACGTCTCGCTCTCCATGTACGCGGAGGACATCAAGCCGAACCGCCTGGTGCGCAGCAAGCAGGAAATAGAGCGCTTCGTGGATCAGCTGGGAGGCGATCGCGTGGGGCTGGTGGCCTTCGCCGGGGACGCCTTCCTCCAATGCCCGCTCACCACGGACTACGGGGCGTTCCGCATCTTCCTTGACGTGCTCGATCCCAACCTCATCGAAACGCAGGGCACGGACATCGGACGGGGCATCGAAACCGCCACCCGGGCCTTCGACCCCAAGGAGCGGAAATACAAGGTGATGCTGCTGCTCACGGACGGCGAAGATCACAGCGGCGGCGCGGAAACCGCCGCCGAGGAAGCCGCCAAGGAAGGCGTCATCATCTACACGGTCGGCATCGGCCTGACCTCGGGCGTGCCCATTCCCATCAAGGACGCGAACGGGCAGGTCTCCTACATGAAGGACGACGACGGAAACATCGTCACGAGCCGCATGGATCCGGAACTGCTGCAGAAAATTGCCAGCATGACCGGAGGCAAGTACTACCACGCCGAGCCGGATCAGTTTGAGCTACAAGACGTGCTCAAGGAAATTAACGGCATGGAGAAGCGGGATCTGGACGCGGATCGCTTCACCCGTTTCGAGGATCGCTTTCAGCTGCCGCTGGCCATCGCTTTGGCGCTCCTGGTTCTGGAGACCTTGATCTCGGACAGGCGGCGGCGCAAGCGGGAATGGTCCGGGAGGTTCACGTGATCCTCCGAAGTCTTTTTATTGCGGCGCGGTTGGCCCTCGTCCTGGCCCTGATTCTGGCGGTTGGATCCGTGAGCCCGCTCAAAGCGCAGCCGGCCGCAACGGAATCGGGAGGGGATTCGCTTCAGAATTCCCAAAATCCGGTGACGGATTCCTCGGGGGCCGCGGCTTCACCTTCCGCGTCTTCCGACTCCATGGCGGACACCGTTCAAAGCCAATCCCAAAGCCCGCCCGAAGGATCGCAGCAGCCCGGATTCTTCTCCAAGCTGCTGCGATCCTTCGGACTGGAAAGATCCCCGGCCAAACAGGGCAACCGCGCCTACCACAGTCAGGATTACGACAAGGCCCTGCAGGACTATGCCGAAGCGGAGCAAAATCCTCCTTCACCGGGTGCGATGCAGGCGCTGGCCTACGATGCCGGCAACGCCGAGTTCCGCCAGAAGCGCTACCCGGAAGCCATCGCGGACTATACGAAGGCGCTGCAGGGCAAGGACGCGGGCCTCGCCGCCCGGGCGTATTACAATATGGGGAACGCCTTTTTCCGCAAAGGCGAAGCCGAACTTCAGTCCGGACAGCAGGAAGGGCTTTCGGATTACCGTGAAGCCTTGGCGCGCTACAAGAAATCCCTGGAAATCAATCCCTCCAACACCGACGCCAAGCGCAACGTCGAAGTGACGCAGGCGCGCATCAAGGAGCTGCTCGATCGCCAAAAACAGCAAGAGCAGCAGCAGCCCAAATCCCAGAAGCCGCCGGAGCCGGACGCCCGGGCCAAGGAGGCGCTGGCGCGCGCCTTGCAATTGGCGCAGGAGAGGCGGTACGAGGACGCGAAGGTCGTGTTGGATCAGATCATCGGCGACGACCCGACCGCGGCCTCCTACAAGAGCTATTCACAGCGGATGGATGACGTGATCAAAATCCTGAAGGGCGAGAAGCCGACGCCCCCGACGCAGCAGGATCCGCGGGCGCAGCAGGGAGGCACGGGAGTCATATGAAATCCCTGCTTCTCATCTTGACGCTGGCCGTCGCCTCCGGCTTCGCGCTTGGCAAAAGCGCCGCGGATTATTTCCACGACGCGGCCTACAAATACGTCGCGGGCCGCCATCAGGAAGCCTCCGTGGAAGCCGATGAAGGCCTAAGAGCGTATCCCGGCGATCCTCAACTGCAAATGTTGAGCGATTTGCTGAAACAAATGAAGGATCAACAGCGCCAGGATCAAAACCAAGGCGGCGGCTCCCAGAATAAACAGGACCAGAACAAGCAGAATCAGAACCAGCAAAACGGCAAGAACGGCCAAAACAAAGATCAGCAGAACAAGGACCAAAATCAGAACGGTCAGAACGGTTCAAAGGATCAGAAGGATCAGAAGAATTCAAAGAACCCGAATAAACAGAACCCGCAAAATAAGCAGCCGTCTCCCCAGGACACCACCGGGCAGGGCAAGGACCAGAAATCCCAGCAGAATCCTCCGCAACAAAACCCGGAAAATAGCGGCGCGGATTCCCTTGGAAAAAACGGGGATACCGCGGGCGCCGGTCAGGCTAAGCCCCTGCCGGGCCAAATGAGCAAGGAGGACGCGGAGCGCTTGCTAAATTCCTTCATCGACGAAGAGAATCAGGCCCAGCAAAACCGCCTGGGAACGCCGCACAAGCCGGTCCAAGGCGGGCAGAATTGGTAATTGATGGTTATCGGTAAATGGTAAACGGATACAGTAAAATGACCGCGACGCGCAATTCCTTTTTCACGGCCATTCTGGCGGGGATCTTTGCCGTGTTGACGCTCGGAATGAGCCCCGTTTGGGCGGCGCTTTCCGCCGAAGCCTCCCTCAGCACCAACCAAGAGGTGATGACGGGAGAGGCGTTCGAACTTCAGGTGCAGGTTTCCGATGACAAGAAGGAGGATTTGCCCTGGCCGCAGGTGCAGGGTTTGGATCCCTTTCAGGTCTCCAAGAACACTTCCACCTCGTCCAGCTCGCAGATGACCATCATCAACGGCCATATCAGCCAAAGCAACTCCTACGTCACCACCTTCGTCTACACATTGACCGCCCAGCAGCCCGGCACCTACCCCATCGGCCCCATCCACTACGCCTACAAGGACTTTCAGCAGGACCTGGGCAGCGCCACCATCACCGTCACCAAGGCCGTGGCGGGACTTTCCACCCAATCCCTGTTGAGCAAGCGGAAAGCCTATGTCGGCGAGCAGGTTCTCTACACGCTGCGCATCACCGCCAAGGAGGGCGTCCAGTCCATCAACCCTCCCGATTCCCTGCAAAAACTGATCGGCGAAAGGTTCTACTTCGAGCCGCTGGATAAAACCATCGCTCCCCGGGCGGAGACCGTGAACGGCCAGCAGGTCAAGATCTTCGACATCCATATCGCCCTGTTTCCGCTGATCACCGGCACGGCGGACATGGAAGGCATCCCGGTGGAATATCAGGTCATCCGCAGAAGCCGCCCCAGCGGCGGCCAATCCATGTTCGACATGTTCCAGGACAACTTCTTCAGCGGCGCGAACGTCATCACCCAGAAAGCCCTGGCCGAACCCGTGAAAATGGAAGTGCAGGCGCTGCCCCCGGGAACGCCGGCCGGATTTACGGGTACGGTGGGACAGTGCTTCCTTTCCGCAAAGGTGGACAAATCCTCGGTGGCGGCGGGAGACGCCCTTACGCTGACCGTCACCATCCGCAGCAACGGCCAGCCCAAGTCCCTGACCAAACCCGTGCTTCCCGATCTTCAGGACTTCGAAACCTTCGATCCCGAAGAAAGCAGCTCCAGCGACCTGCAGGGAAACACGCTGTGGACCACCAAGGTTTTCAAGTACGCGCTCGTGCCCCACCGCCAGGGGGTCTATAAACTGTCCGGCATCGCTTTCCCCTACTTCGATCCGGAGCGCGGGGCCTACGAGCAAGCCGAGTCTCCCCCCCTGGACATCCAGGTGAGTCCCGGCCAGGAAAACATGCCGATGTCCAGTCCGCTGGCGCAGAACGAAATCACGGATCTGGGCTCGGACATCCGTCACATCAAAACCGACGTCACCTACCTTAAGAACGAGGGCGATCTCCCCTCCCACCACGTCTGGTTTGGCGCGCTGTTCCTGGTTTCACCGCTGGCCTTCGCCGGAGCCTTGGCTCTCAGGCGCCGGCGCGATCGCCTGCGCACCGATGCCGCGTTCCTCCGTAAGACTCAGGCCGGCTCCAAGATGCGCCGCCGCTTCAAGGAGGCGCAGCAGGCTTTGGCTGCGGGCAAGCCGCGCGAATTCTATCACGGCCTTTCCGAGGCGGTGATGGGTTTTGCCAGCGACGCCCTGAACCAGGAGTTCCGCGGCATGACGCTTGGCGAAGCCGTCGAGGCGCTGGCGCGGCGCGGCGCCAAACCTGAAACCCTTTCGACCTACGAATCTTTGATGCACCGCTGCGACTTTGGACAGTTCGCGGGCCTGAATCCTTCGCAGGCGGAATTAAAAAGCGATCTGGATGCGGCGGGCAGGCTGCTGGAACAGCTGGACAGGGAGATTCGGTGATGCGCGCCTGGCACGCTTTGCTTCTGACCGCCGCGATGGGCTGCCTGGGCCGCGCCTCAGCGGCCGATCTTTCCTCCGCCACGGAGTGGTACCTCAAGGGCAACGCCGCTTACGAAAAAGGAAGCTTTCAGGAGGCCGACACGGACTACCAGCAGGCGGAAGGCCTCGGCGTGGCCAATGCGGCGCTCTACTACAACCACGGCAACGCGCTGTTCCGGCTGAACCAGCTCGGCCCCGCGATTCTGTTCTACGAGCGGGCGCGCAAGCTCGCACCGCTGGACGAAGACATCAATTTCAACCTGCGCTACGCCCAGAGCCGCGTGGAGGACAAGGTTCCCGAACCGGAATCCAACCTGCTGACCCGCGTCCTGTGGCGTTTGCACGCGGGATACTCGCCGCGGGCCGGACTGTGGGCCGCGTTCACTTTGTTCACCTTGGGCTTCGCCTTTGCCGCCGCAGCGCTGCTGCTGACCTCGTTCCTGCGCTGGTTTTCCGCGGCCGGATCCGTCGTCGCCTTCCTGTGCCTGCTTCTCCTGTCGCCTTCCCTCATCTACAAGCTTCACCAGCAGGAGACGGAAGAATACGGCATCGTGATGCCGCCCGTGATAGAGATGTTCAGCGGCCCGGGCGAGAACTACCAGGTATTGGCCAAAGTTCACGAGGGCACGGAGTTCGAAATTGTGGAGCAGCACGGCGACTGGCTGTCGGTGAAGCTGGCCAATGGCAAGGGCGGTTTCGTGCGCGCCAACCAACTCGGCAAGGTGTAAAGGCATAGAATGGACTTTGTCCGCATCGGCGCGGTCTTGGCATTCCTCGGCGTGGCGCTGGGAGCCTTCGGCGCGCACGCGCTGAAGACGCACCTCCCGTACTTCATGCTGGAAGTCTGGCGCACGGCCGTGCTGTATCAGCTTCTCCATGCCCTCGCGATTTTCGCCTTGGGTCTGTATGCAAAAGCCTCGGGGGCGAACGTAAAGTTTTCCGGCCTTTTTTTTCTGTTCGGAATCCTGCTCTTCTCAGGCAGCCTTTACGCCCTCTCCCTGACGGACTTCAGGCCGCTGGGATTTCTCACCCCGCTGGGCGGAGCCTGTTTTTTGGTGGGATGGGGATGCTTGGCTCTTAAAGGATCCCGGCTATAGGATCCGTGTGATAACCCGGTAATAATCCAGTTATAAACGCGCCGCAAGGCAGGCTTATTTAATCATCCTTATTTAATCATCGTCGGCTTCGGAAAGTCGATAGACGGCTTGGAGCTGCAGGAAGAGCCGGAAAAAAGCCATAGGGCCCCCAGGACAAGCAGCGTGGCCAAGACGCCGCATACAAACGCGATGACGAGAGCCGGTCTAAGCATACTCCTCAAGCCCAAAGTCTAAAACAAGAACCCGGCGCTCAGGATTTCGGCGGCATGCGCAGCATTTTGTCGACTTCGCTGGCGTGCTGCTCCTCGGCGAGCACCATTTCACGCGCGTACTCCTCGAGCGCAACCGATTTGTCCTGCACCAGTTTCAACAGGTCTCGGTAGAGCTGCAATCCCGCCTGCTCCGCTTCCAGCGACTCCCTGAGAATGGAGCCGATATCGTGCTTGTGGGTCTCCAGCAGGGGCCCCACCGCCAAAGACGGGTGATCGTCCAGCGTCGTGATCCACTCTCCCGCCTGCTGGGCGTGCGTCAGGGATTCGGTGGCCTGTTCGCGAAGCCAGGACACGATGGGAATGCGGTTGTAGCCGTAGACCATCAAGGAGTAGTGGGTGTAACGGACCACCCCCGCGAGCTCGACTTCCAGAATCTTATTCAGAACGGCGACCACCGCCTTCTTGTCCAACCCTTCCGTATTCATGGAGAGCTCCTTTGCGCGAAAGTGTGAATCCGTTAACCGTTTAACCGCTGAATGCCTTGGAGTCTTCCAGGAAATTTTTCATCCCGTCGTCGCTGAGAGGGTGATCCGCCACCGTCTTCAAAACGGCCGCCGGCACGGTCAGGATATCCGCGCCCGCCAGCAGGCACTCGGTCAGCTGGACGGGGTTGCGGATGCTGGCCGCCAAGATTTCGGTGGTGATTTGATAATTCGCGAAGACCGTGGCGATTTCAAAGATGAGCCGCGATCCCGCGTCGCGGCGCTCGCCCCCCGAAGCCACGTATTCGCTGTTGGCCGTCTTGCGATCCTTCGCATCGGCCGTGTCGTCGAGCCAGTACAGGCTGTTGCCGCCCGGCTTTTTCGGATCCGGATCGTCGTGCTTCGCCATGTAGTCGGGAACGCGCCCGAGGAAAGGCGAAATGTAGGAGGCGCCCGCATTGGCGGCCCAAAACGCCTGCGTGGTGTTGAAGACCAAGGTCACGTTGGTTTTAATCCCTCTTTCCCAAAGTTTTCGGACCACCTTGAACCCCGTGAAAGGATCCCCGCCCGGCACCACCGCGGGATACCCGCCGGCCGGAACCTTGATGACGGAATTGGACCCAAGAGCGCCGAGTTCCTCGGCCTGCTTCACCATCTTGTCCTCGGTCAGCTCCGTCAGCTCCAGCGAGACCGGGAAGGGATTCAGCATCGCGCACAAGTCCTTCATGATCCCCTTGGCCTCGTCCCAGGATTTGGCTCCGGCTTTTTTAAGCAAGGTCGGGTTCGTCGTGATGCCGTTGATAAGGCCCGCGCGCAGCAGGGGCTCGATGTCGGAGCGCGTGGCCGAATCGCAGAAAATGCGGGCCGCCTTGGAGGCGGGATGGCGCAGATCGCTTCCCGCCTTGTCGGCGTTGATCACGGGCATGAAGTTCTTGCGGGCCAGCATGGCCGCGCTGCTGAAGGCGGGATTAAACATAGGGGTCAGTCTCCGGAAATCAGGTGTTCGAGGTGGTGGAAATCCAAGTTACAATTTGCCGATTATAACGTGCCTATCTAGGGCGCTAGTGTGCCTGTCTACCGTTCCCATAATAGCGGGAAACCGGAGAACGTGCGCCTTATTCCGGTTCCGGCACGGTTACCAGGGCGTCCCCGCCGTCCAGAATCACGGGAAAGCGGGTCAGCGCCTCCCCCTGGCAGGGTCCGGCATCGCAAATCCCCGTCGCCGGATCGTATTCCGCCCCGTGGTTCTTGCAGACGATGCGGTCGATCTTTTCGTAGTAAAACTCCCCGTCGCCGAAATCGAGGGGAATGGGCCAGTGGAGGCATTTGTTCTCATAGGCGTGAAGGGCATCCCGGTAGCGTATCACAAATCCCTGCAGGTCCCCGTAGCGGGAGGGAAAGGTGAACATGCGGGTTTCACCCTGCTTGAGGCTTATCGTTTCGGGAACTCGGATTTGCATAGGCTCTCTTCGTGAACACAAAAATATGTAACGTGGAGGCGTGGGCGTCACCTACCTCATCACCGGCTTTTCGCTGGACCGCCGCGTGCTCGACAGGCTCGGCCTTCCGCCGGAGCGGTTTCGCTGCGCGGATCTTATAGCGGCGGAACCCCGGGAAAAACTGCCGCATTACGCCCTTCGCATGGCCGACGCCCTGGGATTTTCGCCGGGCGACGCGGTGGGCGGCCTTTCCTTCGGGGGCATGGTCGCGCTGGAAATCGCCCGGCAATGCCGCGCCTCCCGCCTGCTGATGCTGGCAAGCTGCACGCATCCCCGCTTTATCCGTCCCGCGTTCCGCGCTTCCGGGCGCCTGACTCCGTGGATTCCCGACGCCGCGCTCCATGCGCTGTTCAAGAATGTTCCCGCGCTTCTGCGCCTGCTCGGCATGCACACTTCCAAGAACGCCGCCTTCCTGCGCGAGGTGATGGCGAGTTTTCCCGCGGCCTTGATACGGCAGCTTCCGGGAATGATGCTCGACTGGGAAGGATGCGAACCTGCCGTCCCTTATGCCGCGTTGCACTGCGACCGGGATTGGCTCATCCGGCCGCCGCTTCACCTGTCGGAATTGACCCTGCTGCCGGGAAAGAGCCACTTGCTTTCCGTTTCCCACGCGGAGGCCACGCGGAATTTTTTGCTGCAGCGCGAAAAGAGTTAGGCCGGCGTCCGGCGCTTCTTAAATCAGCGCCCATTAAATCAGAGCCAAATCGGCGCCAAACCGGCGCTAAACCGGCGCTAAACCGGGAGCTATATCGAGACGTATCGCAATTCGAGATCCGCGTCCACCAGACCCAGCTCCCGGCAGAATCCGTAGAAGGCTCTGAGGGCGCTTTCATGCTCCGGCTTGAGCTCGTAATCGGCGGTGGGGAAAAATTCCAGCGCCTTGTCCGGCGTCAGCGGCAGCGGATAGGCGCGGCCCCAAGCGGCAAGGGCCGCCGCCGGATCGGCGAAAAAAGCCGCCAGGGATTTACGCAGATGGGCGTAGTACAGGACAACCGCTTCCCGCTTGGATTCCCAGGCTTCCGCGCGCACCATCCATAAACCGAAGGGCAGGGGGGTTCCCTGCCAAAGCTTCCATGTTTCCGCGAGGTCGTAGCGGTGGGGCCACAAACCCGCGGCGGATTCGCGCAGCGCCTCGTCCCCGATGGCCACCTTGGCCTGGGGAGAAATTTTCCCGGATGCGCCCGGTTCGAGACATTCGGGTTCGATGCCGAAATGGAACCGGCTCAACACCCGGAACAGCGTGTTGGAAGTGGCGGAATCCGGCGAGAGGAAAACCGGTTTGCCGCCGAGCGACGGCCAGGGCACCTTGGAAAACAGCAAGACCGATTTGACTTCTCCGCGCCCCGAGGTGCAGAGCCCCGGCAAAAGCAGGTAGCGATTCGCGTGGAGGACGTATTCGAAGCTGGAGGAAGGGGCGCTGTCTATCTCTCCGGAAACAAGCAGCGCGTTCAAGGCGCGCGGAGGTCCGTCCACGAAATCCACTCCCGGCAGTCCCGCCAGCGAGTCATGAAAATAGGGAGCGCACACCAGGAAAGGGATGCGCCCCACCCGCAAGTTCGGACTCATTCCCGCAGCCGGATTTCCTTCGCGGTGACACCCTTGCTGTTGGTTCCCATTTTGAACTCGACCTCGTCGCCCTCCTGCAGCTCGGTGAACTCCAGATCCAAGAGATCCCCGTGGAAGAAGAAGATGTCGCCTTCCACCTGGGGCGCCTCGATGAAACCGTAGCCCTCCTTGAGTTTTTTGACGATGCCCTCGTAGAGCGTCCCGTCGTCGGTCACCGCCGCGGTCGGTCTTTCCGCCGGGCGCGGCCGGGGAAGCTGCGAGGCGGGCAGGAAGAGGTTGTTGATGAGCGGGGTGGCGGCGCTCGTCCTGTCGTCGATGATGTTGGACATCATCACGGGAAAGGTCGCCTCGTTCAAAAGCACCTGCGCGGTCTTGGTTTCGCGCTCCTCGCCGTTTTCGCCGACGTACTTGAAGTCCCAGGCCAGCAGCATCACGCGCGTGCCGATGGTGTGGAGCTTCCGCACCAAAGGCAGGAAGTCGCCGTCCCCCGCGATGAGAACGACGACGTTGAACTGCTTGAACACCGCCAGCTCGTAGGTTTCCAGGGCCAGCCAGACGTCGATGCCCTTTTCCCCGGCGGAAGTCATGGGAAGGTAGTGGGTGGTGATGTTCTGGCGCAGCAGGATGTCCTCGAACACGCGTTCGCCCAGCAGGCGGTTGCGCTCCTCCGCTATTTTGGAGGGCAGCCGCCCGCGGAAATAATGGGCGTCCACGATGGTGCAGGAATGCGGCTCCACGCCCTCGTATTCGGCGGCCTTGTTCTTGATGAAGGTGTGCAGCCCGTCGATGCTGATGCGGGCGTTGCGCTCATGGTGATAGAGGTAGTAGTTGCTGACATGCAGAAAAAAATTCCCGTCATAGAATACGCCGATACGGATCAATTTATCATCCATGCTGGACACGCTGTTCACTGGGGCTCCTTGAAATAAATGCGGGTTTCAAAACAATAGTCGGCCTTGAATGCTGCCGTTATTTCATAAGATAGGAAAGTCCGTAATTTGAAAACCCGGCCGAGAGCTCTTTCGAAAACTTCGCCCACACCTTCGCGGCAAATTCCGTCTTCGGGATTCGGTTACATGTCCGGGGCTTGGCAATTGTTTCAGGATGCTTCAGGACGGGGATGGATTTCGTTGAACGCTCTCCGCATCGAACACTTTTTTCCAATTCTCCTCGGGCAAATCGCAGGTTCCGTGCTGGCAGCGGAAAGCCAACGTCACCCCCGCGCGGTGCTTGTCCCGCAGCAAAGGCAGGCTCGATTCTCCCGAACTTCCGGCCAAACGCAAATGCGGAGAATACGAACCCGTCATGGCGCGGAGAAAGTTTTCCGCGTCAGGACCCACCACGGCGAAGGTGACCGCCGGACGCTCTTCCAAGAACAGGATATCCGACCAGGCCGCATAGACGGGGGCGTAGGACGGAAATTCACGGCGGACAACCGACAGCATGGACTCCGCCCTGTCGCGGTAGCGCGGTTCGAGGTAATACTCTCCCAATAGCAGCAGCATGCGGGCGAAGGCGGCATTGGAGGAAGGAATAACGTTGTCCTGGGTTTCCTTTTTGCGCACCAGCACCTGCGGGGCGTTGTCCGCGGTGAAGAAAAGCAAGGGCGAGTCCGGATCGCTGAAATGGGCGAGAGCGTAATCCGCCACCTTCCGGGCCGCCTCAAGATACGGTTCGGAGAAGGTGCACTGATACAGTTCGATGAGCCCCTCGGCCAGGAAGGCGTAATCTTCAAGGAAGCCCTCAATCGCAAAGTCCCCGTGCCATCCGCGATGCCATAGGCCTCCTCCGGGACGCGCGGCGTGCTGCAGCAAAAAATCCGCGAGCCGCGCCGCTTTTTGTCTGAGGCCCTCCTCGCCGGTGTGGCGGTAAGCCGCCGCGAACGCTTTCAAAAGCAAACCGTTCCAGGACGTCAGCACCTTGTCGTCCAGCATGGGCCTGAGCCGCCGTGCGCGAACCGCACTCAAGTCCCGCCGGGCACTTTCCCAATTCTCCTCCGCCCGCTTCCGCGTCCATCCCTGTTTTTCCGCCAAGTCGTCCAGGGAAAAATGACGGAGCAAAATATTCCGGTCTTCTTCCCACAACCCCTCGCCGTCCACGCCGCAAAAATCGGCGAACCAGGCGAAGCGATCCTTGAGAACCGTTTTCAACTCGGCCGAGGTCCAGACGTAATACCGTCCCTCTTCGCCCTCGCTGTCCGCATCAAGCGCCGAGCAGTAACCTCCCCCATCGGCGGCCAGTTCCGCTTCGAGGAATTCCGCGATGCCCAGCGCTGTTTCCAGGTAGCGGGGCTCGCGCAGGGCGGCTCCGGCTTCCGCGTACAGTTCGAGCAGCTGGGCGTTGTCGTACAGCATCTTTTCGAAATGCGGGACTTTCCATTCGGAGTCCGTGGAATAGCGCGCGAACCCTCCGGCGAGGTGATCGTAAATGCCCCCGGCCGCCATTTTGTCCAGCGTCAGCGTGACCTGCTCCAGGCATTTTGAATCCTTCGCGTACATTCCGTAGCGCAGCAGGAATTGCCATTCGCAGGGCATGGGAAATTTCGGGGCCGAACCGCGCCCGCCCCGCACCTTATCGAAACGCATGGAGAAGGACTCGTAGGCCTGCGGCCACGAAATTGCCCGAATCTCCCCTGGAGCCTCCCTTCGAATCTCCGCCCCTTTGCCCTGGGAATCGCTTTTCCGCAGGTGCGCCGTGATCTGTTCGGCCTGCAAGGCCACGGCTTCAGGTTCCCTCTGCCAGACTTCGGTCAGGCGCTCCAGAACGTCCTTCCATTGTTCGGGCCGGAAATAGGTGCCCCCGTAGACGGGACGCCCGTCGGGCAGCAGGAAGCAGTTCAGCGGCCACCCGCCGCGGCCGGTCATGAGCTGAACGGCTTCGAGGTAGATCTGATCCACGTCGGGCCGCTCTTCCCTATCCACCTTGATGCAGATGTAATGGCGGTTCATGACGGCGGCGATTTCCGCGTCTTCGAAGGACTCGTGCGCCATGACATGGCACCAATGGCAGGCGGCGTAGCCGACGCTCACGACCACCAGCTTGTTTTCGTTTTTCGCGCGCGCGAACGCCGCGTCGTTCCACTCCACCCACTCGACCGGATTGTCCTGGTGCTGGCGCAGATAAGGACTGGCCGCGCGGGAAAGGGCGTTCATATCTCCGCGCTCATATCCTCGACAGGTCGCGCCCGAAGAGATAGGTCCGCAGCCATCCGAAGACCACCATCACCTTGTTGCGAAGACTGATCAGCTTGGTGAGATACACCGAGCGCCAAAACAGGAACACGCCAAAACCGTGGCTCTTGATGCCGGGAAGATCCGCCACGGCGCGGTTGCCTCCGACATAGGCCAGCATTCCCATGGGACGGTATAGGAACGGCGGCACGGCCTTGCCCTTGGCCCGGAGGCGAAAGGCGTGGGCCAGATATTTCCCCTGCTGCTCCGCCACCTGTCCCGTGGCGGGCATGGCGTTGCCCTCGACCACGGCGCAATCGCCCAGCGCGTAGATGGAATCCTGGCCCGCCACCCTCAGATATTCGTCGACGATCATGCGGCCTTTTTCTTTGGCGAAGGGAAGCGCGGCGATGAACGGATTGGGCGCGTTTCCGGTGGCCCACACCAAAAGACCGAAGGGGATTTCCTCGCCTTCCTGGAGGAAAAGTTTCTCCTCCTCCACCCGCGCCACCGTGGATTTGGTGCGGACGGTGATATGCGCGCGCGCAAAGCGCTTGGCCGCGTATTCGGAAAGCACCGCGTCAAACGCCCCGAGCAGCTGGTGCGTCGCCTCGAGGATGGTGATCTGAACCTCGTCCACCAAATCCGGATAGGCCTCTTTCAAATCGCTCCACAGGAAATCGTGCATCTCCGCCGAAAATTCCACGCCCGTGGGACCTCCGCCCACCACCACGAAGTGCAGGAGGTTCTTCCTGCGCTCCGGGCTAAGATCGGGGGCCGAGGCGCGCTCCAGGCAGTCCAGTATCTGCCGGCGGATGCGAAGAGAATCGGGAATCTCCCGGAGAAACAGCGCATGCTCGGCCACCCCGGGCACGCCGAAAGTTCCGGCAATCGCTCCCACCGCGATGATCAGATCGTCGAAGGGCAGCTCCGACTCGATGCCGTCGAGGGGGCTTTTGCCCAGGACCACCTTGCGCGAAACGTCCAGGGATGTCGCCTCAAACAGATGAAACGTCGCCCAGGGACAGGTCTTTCGGAAAGGCTCCAGAATGCTCCGGAATTCCAGGGTCCCCACCGTGGTGCTGGGCAGAAGCGGCGTAAAAAGGAAGTGGTTGCGCGGCGCGGCCAGCGTCAACGCGTAATTCACGTTCCGCAAATCGCGGACAAAACGGTAGGCCGCGAAGCCCCCGCCCAAAGCCAAAACCTTACGAGCCTGCATGCACCATCCTTCTTTTTTTGGGGTTTGATCCGCTTTGGTTCACCTGTCACACGCGCAATTAAGCGCGCAAAGCGGCCAGCACTTCATCCACGTGCCCGGTCACGCTGACCTTTGGAAAAACCTTGGCAATAATGCCTTTTTCGTCGATGATAAACGTGGTGCGCACGATGCCCAGGAAAATCCGCCCGTACAGGCTCTTTTTTTGCCAGACCGTGTAGGCTTTCAGCACTTCCTTGTCCGGATCGCTGAGCAAAGGGAAATTGAGGCCCTGTTTCTCCTTGAAGCGGCGGTGGCTTTCGACCGAATCCGCGCTTACGCCGGCCACCGCGGCGCCGGTGGCCAAGACACGGTTCATGTTGTCGCGGAAATCGCAGGCTTCGCGGGTGCATCCCGGCGTGGCGTCCTTGGGATAGAAATACAGCACCAGTTTCTTGCCGCGAAAGTCCTTCAAAGTGCGAATGCGGCCTGTATCGTCCTGTAACGAAAAGTCGGGCGCGGGATCGCCCGCGTTCAGAGAGGTGCCTGTCTTTTCCGAGGGGCTTTCTTTCTTCGGCATCGTCACTCCCTATTCATAAGATTCTTATGAAAATACATCCGCGAAAAGAATCCGTTTGAACCGCAGATTAGTCCGGCGGAAAAAAATCGAGTATGTTTCAAATATAAGCCGCAAGGGAGTTGCCCGCGGCACGAAGAGTCTCCCCTACCTGGTACCGAACGTGGAATCCAAACCGATTTTTTCCCCGCACCCTCCAAGCGCAGGACGGTTGGTGCTTCTGGTGGAACCCGATCCCATGTTCGCGAAGGCGCTTCGATCCATGATCACCGAGAGCGGCTTCCAAATCACCTTGGTGGTGCCGGACGACCTTTTTGCCCAGGCCAAGGCGAGGCAGCCCTATCTCATTCTCATGAACGTCGGCGCCGATGGATCCGGCCTCAAACTCTGCGCAGAATTGAAGGCCAGTCCCTATACGAGCGCCCTCCCCGTTGTGCTGATGTCCACGGCCCTGGCCGACGAGGAAGCCGAACTCCAGGGTTTCACGGAAGGCGCGGACGATTACTTCTTCCAGCCTGCGTCAGAGGAACTCTTGCGCGCCCGGGTTCGCGCCATTCTCCGCCGCTATCTTCCGCCCACTGAAACGCCCAGCAACGATCTTCAAGTCGAAGGACTGGTGCTGGATGTCCGTTCCCGCAAGGTGTACGTCAACAGCGCCCCCGTGGCGCTGACCCGCAAGGAGTTCGACCTGCTCGCCGCCTTTCTGCGCAGGCGCGGCCAGGTGGTCTATACCACGCATCTGTACCACACGGTTTGGGGTTACGGCGAATCTGCTCCTGTGGACTCGCATACCGTGAAGGTGCACGTCTCCTCGCTTCGCAGCAAACTCGGGCCCGAACTGGGCAAGAAAATCGTGAACCTGCCGGGCCTCGGATATCGTTTTGACGCCAATTAGATTGAAATAAAAGATCGATATAAATTGACATCCAATCGATCGGCCAGCAGACAACCACACAGATTCGATCTGGAGAAATACCCCTGGAAATGCCGCCCAAGCCAGCCGGCACGGAGAAATTATGACCCAGACTTCCAAGACTAAAACCGCCAAAACCAAGGCAGTGAAAAGCAAGACGGCCAGTACGGCCAAAACTTCGGCCAAAACTTCCAAAGCCAAAATTCTCATCGCCTATGATGGTTCCGCCAATTCCGACGGGGCTCTGTCCGACCTTCGGCACGCGGGACTGGAAGCAAACGGCGAGGCCCGCATCCTGACGGTGTCCGATCCCTGGATTCCCTCTTTGGAATCCGTGTCCGTCGCCACCGACGTGGTGTTTGCCGGCGCGTTCACCATGGCGCAGCCGCTTATGCGGGACGCTCTGAAGGACGCCAAGATCACCGTGGAAAAAGGCGCGGCTCAGCTGCGCAAGAATTTTCCCAAATGGAAGGTGGCTTCGGCGACGGTATTGGACGCTCCGGCGCAAGGCATCCTTCACACGGCGGAAAAGTGGCATCCCACGCTCATCGTTCTGGGCTCCAAAGGCCATACCGCTTTGGGCAGACTGCTGCTCGGCAGCGTTTCGCACAAGGTCCTGACGCATGCGACCTGCAGCGTCCGCATCGCGCGTCCCGCCTCGGGAAGCGCCGCTTCGGCTTCGCCGCGCGTTTTATTGGCCATCGACGGTTCCAAGGACGCCGAGGCCATGCTGCAGAGCGTCCTTCGCCGCTCCTGGGGCAAGGGCGCGGAGTTCCGCGTGATTGTCGTCCTGGACTATAAGCTCTCCCTTATCCAGCAATATCAGCCGGGCCAAAAAGGCCCCCTTGTGGAAGCCGTGCCCCAGGGCGATTTGGCGAAAAGGCTGGCGGAAAAAGCGGCGCAATCCCTCACGGATAAAGGCCTAAAGACCACCTTCGTGATACGGGAAGGCGATCCCCGCACCGAAATAGAGGCGGAAGCCAAGCGTTTCAAAGCCAACAACCTGTTCCTGGGAAGCCATGGGCTGCATGCGGTGAGGCGGTTTTTCCTGGGGAGCGTTTCCGCGGCCCTGGCCGAGCATGCTCCCTGCAGCGTCGAAATCGTGCGGCGTTAAAGTTCCGGCTTTCTTTCCCGAATCCTTCTCCGGACGATCTTAATCCATGTGCCACGTCAGCGTGAGCATGGATACGAAACCCAAATCGTTCCACCATTGCAGGGCGTAATCCACGTCGGCACGCCCCACTTCCAGCGTGGTTCCCACCGTGGCCTTGAGCGCGCTGCCTCCGGTTTCCGTATTCTGGATGGCGCCCGCCCAGCCGAGCAGATTGCGGATGTCATCGGTGTCCCACCGCGTTCCCGCGCGCAGATCCCACTGGGGAATGATGCGGTATTCGTACCCCAAGGACAACGCGGCCGGCTCATAAAAGGGTGCCTCGGCGTCCAGTTCGATGGACATGTCTTCCAGACCTTCGGGATGGATAAAGCCCCCCACCCTGAAATCCGCGGGCAGCCAATCGGAACCCGTGGCTTCGTCGGCGTCGTGCCCCCGCAGCTTCACGCCCAGATTGACCACCGAGGCGGACAGCCCGAGATTGCGGGCGGGACGGAATTGAATTCCGGCATCGGCTCCCGCCCCGAGGGCGTTCTGGGAGCCTTGGAAATCCCCCTGGTATTCCTCCGCCAGTTTGAGCGACGCGCCCCACTTTAGCTCGTCGCCCAGCGCGCTCGCATACGTGACGGCGGGATAAATTTCGTAGGGGTTCAAAGTGCCCAGGGAGTTCCCGTTTTCGTCGTAGCTTTGAATGGATCCGTAGTCAAAATACGCGGCGCTGATGGCGATTTGGGATCCGTTGCCGAAAGGACGGCTGTAGGCCACGTCTCCGCCCTCCGCTCCGTCCGGTGCGTATCTCACGGTGCCGGAATAGGACTGGCCGTCCGAGCGCGCCAATCCGGCGGGATTGATTCCGATGGCGCTCGTTCCTTCGGCCAGAGCGGCATAGGCCCCGGCCATGCCCGCGGGTTTGGCCTCCGAAACGATCTGCAGTTCGGGAAACTCCTCCGTTCCGACAGAACTTGATCCAAAAAGTTGGGCATGGGCTGTATTAAGGCCGCCCATGAGACATGCGCCAAACAGAAAACGCGATGCGATCCGGCGCGCGGATGAGGGAGGCACGGGAACAAGGTACATGACGCGCGGACCAGTGGCCAGATCCTCGCCGAATCGCTTGCCAATCTCCTCATCGGTTCTATCTTTGCGCCCTCTTTCCCCCTGCGGGAGCCAGTAGCTCAGTCGGTAGAGCAGCGCCCTTTTAAGGCGTGGGTCGTGGGTTCAAATCCCTCCTGGCTCACCATTCACACCCGTTCCGCCCATTGTTTCGGCCGGTTTTGTCGGACGGCTTCACATTGTGCTGGTGGTCCCGCCCCGCCAAGAGTTTTACTTTGTGGAATGTTATCCACGCGGAACTCAATCCATGAAACTCAACCATCGCTCCACATTCACGGCGGCCCTGCTGTTTTCCTGTCTGGGTTTCAGCCGGCTGGCGGCAACGCCGCCCGAACAAATCGACCTCGGCAACGCCGAAAATTCCGGGGAGGAATCATCCATGCAAGGACCCACCGCATTGGCCACCTTCGCGGGCGGCTGCTTTTGGTGCACTGAATCCGCCTTCGACAATTTTCCCGGAGTGGTGAAGGTGGTTTCCGGATACAGCGGCGGACAAACCGTCAATCCCACCTACGAGCAGGTCTGCAGCGGCACGACCGGCCATCTCGAAGCCATCCAGGTCACGTACGACCCCACCAAGGTCAGCTACGTCACCTTGCTCAACGTGTTCTGGCATGAAATCGACCCCACCGATCCGGGCGGACAATTCGCGGATCGCGGCGAGCAGTATCACACCGCCATCTTTTACCACAACGCCAAGCAGAAGCGGCTGGCGGAGGCGTCCAAGGCGGAGCTTGCCGCCAGCCGAAAGTTCTCCAAGCCCATCGTCACCGAAATCCGCGAGTACAAGAATTTTTACGCGGCCGAGGACTACCACCAGCACTATTGCACGCGGCATCCCGTGCGCTACGAGCAATACCGCCAGGGTTCGGGGCGGGAAGATTTCGTGGAAAACACCTGGGGCGGCAAGGACAAAATCCAGGTGGTCCCCGTCACCGAGGAAAACAATGGCGTGGCGGATTTGCCCGCGGCTGGAAACCCGCAAGGCGCGATGTTCTGCGACCCCTCGCAGCTCTCGGACGCGGATCTGAAGAAAAAACTGACTCCCGAACAATACGATGTGGTGCGGAAAAACGGCACCGAGAGGCCTTTCGCCAACGCCTACTGGGACAACCACCGGGAGGGCCTGTACGTGGACATCGTCTCGGGAGAGCCGCTGTTCAGTTCGCGGGACAAGTACAACAGCGGGACGGGGTGGCCGAGCTTCACCCGTCCGGTGGACACCAACAACATCGTGAAGGAAAGCGACGGCAGCCTCGGAATGGAGCGCACCGAAGTCCGCAGCAAGCACGGCGATTCGCATCTGGGGCATGTGTTCGACGACGGGCCTCCGGCGCAGGGCGGTTTGCGCTACTGCATCAACTCCGCCGCGCTGAAGTTCATTCCCAAGGAAGACCTGGTAAAAGACGGCTACGGGAAATACGAATACCTCTTCGAGGACAAAGCCAAATAGCCCCCATCGAACGCGGCTCAAACACGAAACCCGAATTAACGCCGGTTAACGCCGGACTCAATCGAATAATTTTTTAAATCCTCTCGACCTCCGGAGCGTCTCCTGCATTCCGCAGCGGCCTCCGGACGGGTCGTGACCCCATGAATTCTCGCGTCTTTCCCCTCTCCACGCTGCTGGAACGGCATCCGTTTCCGGAATTCAGCGCGCTGAATCCCAAGCCTGGAAATCCGTTGCAGGTCGCGGGCCTGGCCGGTTCGGCGGCTTCGGCGCTGGTGGCGGCGCAGTTTCAAAAAGCCAAAGGTTCTTTGCTGTACCTGGCGCCGGACGTCAAGGACGCGGAGGCGCTTGCGGAGGATCTGCTTTCCTGGCTGCCTGAGGAACAGGTGCTTCATTTCCCCGGCCTCGATCTCAAACCCTACGAATGGCGCGAGCCTTTCGGTCAGGTGCGAGAGCGCCGCCTGGAATGCTTCGAGGCGCTGTACCGGGGCCGCCGCGTCGTGCTCGTCGCGACCCTCGCCACCTTCCTGCAAAAGCTCACCAGCCCCAAAAGCCTGCACCAGGAAATCGTGGAGCTCAAGGCGGGCGACGCCCTGAGTCCGACCGCCTTCCGCGACGCGGTCTCCGTGCTGGGCTTCCGCGAAGAGTCCGTGGTGCAGGATCTGGGCGAGTTCAGCGTGCGCGGAGAAATCCTCGACATCTATCCCTACCTGGCGGAGAACCCCTACCGCATCGTCCTGTTCGGCGACACCGTCGAGTCGATCAAGGAGTTCGACATCTTCTCGCAGCGATCCGTGCGCGGAGTCCCCTCCATGGCGCTGTTTCCCCAGGACGAGTGCTGCTACCCGGCCGCGGATTTGGAGAAAGGCCTGGAAGATAATCTGGACAGGCTTGGCGGCGCGGATGCCTGGGAGGCGGAGCACCACCGCCTCCTTCACAAGCGCGATCTCACCGGCATTCACTGGCAGAAGGCCTTCTTCAAGGAACTGAACCACACGTTGCTCGATTTTCTCGGCGCGGATCCGATGGTCATCGTGGGAGACGCCGACGGCTTTGCCAAAACGCTGGACAAGACCTGGGAGGCGGCGCGGGAAGGCTACGCAGCCGCGCACGGGAAGGGGCGGTTTGTCAACACGCCCGAAGAATTGTTCCTCTCGGCGGCGGAGCTGTCCGCGCGCCTCAGCGCGCGGAGGGTCCTCAACCTCGGGCGCCTGAGCTGGGAGGGGCCGGGCTGCCGCACCTTCGACATCGCGCCCCAGCAACGCGGCGGGGCCGGCCTTGCCGAGGTGGAGCCGCAGCTGCGCGAACTCGCCGCGGCGGGCCTGGAGCTCTGGCTGCTCTGCCCCAACGAAGGGCAGGCCGAAAGGCTGCGGCGGCTCACCGAGCACCTTGGCGTGAGCGGCGTCTGCATCGGCCACCTTGCGGGCGGCTTCATCGATCGGAGTCAGGGCATAGCCCTGCTCACCGATCACCAGATCTTCAACCGCTTCAGCCGCAACGTGCGCAAGCGCAAGTTCCGGGGCGGCGGGGTGGCCATTCCAAGCTTCGACGTCCTGCACCGCGGCGATTACGTCGTCCACGAATCCTACGGCGTCGGCCAGTTCGTGGGGCTGCGCCGCCTGAACGCAGGCGGAAACGAGGTGGACTGCATCCTGCTCAACTACCAGGGCAGCGACAAGCTGACCCTGCCGGTGTCCGATCTCGCCAAGCTGGAAAAATTTTCCGGCGAGGAAGGCCATATCCCCCTGCTCTCCAAACTCGGAGGCAAATCCTGGGAGATAGCCAAGGAGAAGACCCGCAAGGCCATCGTCGTGCTGGTCCAGGATCTCATCGAGCTCTATGCCAAGCGCTCCGTGGCGGAAGGCTTTGCCTTCAGCCCGGACGGTGATTTGCAAAAAGAATTCGACGCGGCCTTCGAGTACGATCTCACGCCGGATCAAACCAAGGCCATCGCCGACGTGAAAAAAGACATGGAATCCAAAAGGCCGATGGACCGCCTGGTGTGCGGGGACGTGGGCTTCGGCAAAACCGAGGTGGCCATGCGCGCGGCCTTCAAGGCCATCTGCGACAAGAAGCAGGTGGCCCTCCTGGCGCCCACCACCATTCTCGCGGCGCAGCATTTCGACACGCTTTCGGAGCGCCTCTCCAACTGGCCGGTGCGCATCGCCTCGCTGCACCGCTTCCGTTCCCCGAAAGAACAGAAAGAAGCCCTGGCCGCGCTCAAGGAGGGAAGCGCCGACATTCTGGTCGGCACGCACCGCCTGCTCTCAAAGGACGTCGTCTTCAAGGATCTGGGCCTTCTCATCGTGGACGAAGAGCAGAAGTTCGGCGTGAAGCAAAAGGAGCGGCTCAAGGAGATGCGCGCCCACGTGGACGTGCTGGCGCTGTCGGCCACGCCCATCCCGCGCACCCTGCACATGTCGATGCTGGGAACGCGCGATCTCTCCATCATCTCCACGCCGCCGCGCAACCGGCTGCCCATCGAAACGCGCGTCATCGCCTGGGACCCGGCCGTGGTGCGCGACGCCCTGGAAGCGGAGCTCAGCCGGGGCGGACAGGCCTTTTTCGTGCACAACCGCGTCTCGGACATGGCGGAAATGGCGGACACGGTGCAGGATCTCATCCCGCACGCGCGGGTGGGCGTGGCCCACGGCCAGATGGAAGAGGGCCAGCTGGAGCGCGTGATGGCGGCCTTCATCAACCGCGAATACGACGTGCTGGTGTGCACCGCCATCATCGAGTCGGGAATAGACATCGCGAACGCCAACACCCTCATCGTGCACCGCGCCGATCTGTTCGGCCTCAGCCAGCTGTATCAGCTGCGCGGCCGCGTGGGCCGCTCCTCGGCGCAGGCGCACTGCCTGCTCATTGCCCCCGACGCCAACCGCTTCAGCGACGACGCCAAGAAAAAACTCTACGCGCTGGAAAAGTTCACCGATTTGGGCAGCGGCTTTCAAATCGCCATGCGGGATCTGGAGATCCGCGGCGCGGGCAACCTGCTGGGCCTGGAACAAAGCGGCAACATCGCGGCGGTGGGTTTCGAGACCTACTGCCGCATGATCCAGGATGCCGTGAAAGAGCTGCAGGGCAAGAAGGTCCTGCCGCCGCTGAATCCCGAGATGGAGATGCCCGTGGACGCGTTCCTTCCGGAAGAATACGTGTCGGACTCGCTGCAGCGCACGACGCTCTATCAGAAAATTTCGCGCCTCTCCGAATTCACCGGCGCGGAGGAAATGCGCCGCGAATTGACGGACCGGTTCGGCAGTCCTCCCGAACCCGTGCGCATGCTGCTGCTCACGGTGGAGGCGCGCATCGCCTGCCAGAAAATCGGCTTCAAAAAAGCGGAGATCCGCGAAAACGCCCTGGTGCTGACCTTCTCCGAGGCGCACCTGCCGGATTCCGATGAACTGCCCGGCATTCTTTCCCGCTGCCGCCGCCCCTCGCGTTTCATCTACGGGACTCCGCTGCAGCTTCGCATCGAACTCAACCCTCCAAGACGCGGGGATTCGGCGGCCCTCACGGAACAGGCGGCGGAAGTATTGCGCGCGATGGCGGAAGGGGCTCCGCCCCGTTAGCTATATTGAGGGTTGTGCCTGTAAATTCCCCTTTTGACGCCCTAAAACGCGCCCGCGCGGGTCGCGTCTTTGTTGCCGTGGCTGCCCTGGCTCTGGGCTTTTGCCTCACCGCCTGTAACAAAGCGGGACCTCCGCCCGTGGTGCTGGCGCAGGTCGATCAGGCCCGCCTGACCTTGGACGAAGTCCGGGAAAGCTTTCCCCCCGAATACGAGAAAGTGCTCTCGCGGGAGCAATATTTGGACTTTATTCAGCGTTGGATTGACGATGAGGTCGTTTACCAGCAAGCCTTGAAGATGAAGTTGGATCAGGATCCGACGGTCCGCCGCAAACTGGATGAACTGAGGCGCAAGGCTTTGATAGAAGAACTGCTGGAGCGCGAAACCGCGAATCAGGAATTTGAACCCGACTCAGCCGCGATGGAGCGCTATTACGAAATGCACAAGGACGAGTTCCGGCGCAAAACGCCCGAGTTCCGCTACCTGCATATCCGGGTGAATTCGCTCAAGGACGCCCTGGCCCTGCGCGCCAAGGTGCGGGGGGATAATTTCGCCGCGCTCGCCGCGGGAAGCTCGCTGGATTCCAGCGGAGACGACGCATCCTCCTTCCGCAAGCCCGATGAAATCCCCGCCTGCCTTGTGAGCGACATCAGCGGGGCCAAGCCCGGATGGCTTTCGCCGCCCATCAATTGCCCCGACGGAGTTTATCTCGTCCAGCTTCTTGACCGGGTCGAGGCCGGATCCCCCATCCCCCTGGCCGAAGCCAAAGAGGACATCAGCGGCCAGCTCGTGATGGACCAAAAGGACAAGATGCGCGAGGAGAAAATCCGCCAGTACAAGGAAGGCGTCGTCGTCAACGTCAATCTCGATCTTATTCCGGGCCAGGAAAACATGCCCGAAAAAACCGGACCGGATTCCGTCCCTCCGGAAGGAAACAGCCATGCGGATTCCGCGCCCTCCACGTCCTCTTCACCCTCCTCATCCTCTTCCTCCAATGCCGATTAGGACTTTCAAACGCTTCAGCGCCCTGGGACTGGCGCTCGGGCTGTGCGCCCTGTTTCCGGCCCGTGCGCACGCGGCGCGCGTCGCCGTGGACGGCATCGTCGCGGTGGTGGACGGGACGCCCATTTTCCTCTCCGATGTGGAGGATTTGCGGCAGGCCATGCTGGAGCGCCCCGGCTTTTCGGGAACGTCCGTGTCGCAGCAGCGGCGCGACATGCTGGACCGCCTCATCGACGAAAAGGTTCTGGTCGCCAAAGCCAAGCAGGACACGAATCTAAAGGTCACCGACAAGGAGGTGGACGCCCGGGCCGACGAATGGTACGGCCGTCTGGTGCAGCAGCAGGGCGGAGAAAAGCAGCTTGAGCTTGCCTTGGAGCAATCCACCGGCATGACCACCCCCGAGTTCAAGGATCGCATCCGGGAGCAGATGCGCGATCAGATTTACCGCCAAAAGCTGCAGGAAAAGTTCGTGGGCGATCTCGATCCGTCGCAGCTGCAGGTGCAGGAGTTTTTCGCGAAGTACAAGGACAGCCTGCCCGTGCAGAGGGACGGGGTGCACCTTTCCCATATTCAATGGCGTATCAAGGCCGATTTTAAAATCGACTCCACGGCCCTGGACAGGGCCGACTCCCTGATCCGCCGCCTGGACAAGGGCGAGAGTTTCTCCGATCTGGCCAAGTCCTACTCCGAAGATTATTCGGGCAGGGACGGCGGGGATTTGGGCTACACCAAGCGGGGCATGCTGGATCCGGATTACGAGCGGGCCGCCTTCGCCCTCGACATGTACGATTACACCCCGCATCCGGTGCGCACCCGCTTCGGGTATCACATCATCCGCCTGACGGGCAAGCGGGACAATGAAATCCGAACCTCGCACATTCTCATCAAGGTGGTGCCTTCCTCCGACGACACCGCGCGCGCGCTGGCTTTCATGGATTCGGTGGAGGCAACCCTGAAGACCGACAGCAACTTCATCGCCGCCGCCAAGTCGCTCTCCGACGACCGCCAGACCCGCGATCTGGGCGGCGATCTGGGCTGGTTTCAGGAGGACTCGCTTGACGCCAACTATAAAGAAGCCGTGGACACCCTTCCCGAAGGCGGTGTGAGCGCGCCCATCCTGATTTCCGACAGCTACCACCTCTTCCGCGTGAACAAGAAGGTCAGCGAAAGGCACCTTACCCTGGACGAGGATTACGCCGTCATCAGCGGCTACGCCAAGGAAATGCTCATCACCCAAAAGCTTGACGGCCTCATCAAGAAATGGCGCGAACATATCGCCATCGAAGACCGCCTCGCGCAATTTCAGAACCTGGACACCACCTCGTCCGGAGACGAGACCCAGCAACCCGCTGCTTCGGGAAACTGAGGCCGCGGTCTTGAGCGTCACCGCTCCGTACCAGGCCCTCGCCCCCTATTACACCCATGTGATGTCCCACGTGGACTATCCGGGCTGGATACGCCACCTGCGCACCCTGTGGCGCAAATACCACGGGTCAAAGCCTCCCGAACGCATCCTGGAAATCGCCGCGGGCACCTGCCCTTTCGCCTCTTCGCCTCTTTTTCCGGACGCCTTCACGGTTTACACCGATCAAAGCCCTTCCATGCTGCGCATCGCCTCGCCTGCCGGGGCATCGCAATCGGCGCCCCGAAGAGTGGCCTGCGACGTCCGCTCCCTGCCGCTGCGCGAACCTTTCGATCTCGCCGTCATGATCTACGACAGCTTCAATTACCTGCTGCGCCCGGAGGAAATCCTCCGATCCCTGAAGGAAATCAAACAGGTCCTGAAGCCGCAGGGTTTGTTCATTTTCGACGTGACCACCGAGACCTGTTCGCGCCGCCATTTCGCCGACACGCTGGACTTCGAGGAGCTGTACGCGCCCACGGCGGGCAACATCATCCGCGTCAGCCGCTACGACGCGCGCACCCGGATGCAGCTGAATCTGTTTACCTTCTTCACGGAAGCGGCCGACGGGCGCTACGACAGGCGCGAGGAAGTGCACCGGCAGCGCATCTATCCCGTGGCCGCCCTGAAAAAGCAGGCGGAGCGCGCGGGGTTCAAGGTGCGGGCCTGCCTTGCGGAGTTTACCTTGAAACCGGGATCGGACAGAAACGAGCGCGTGCACTTCGTGCTGCAGAAACCATGATAACCTTTCATCACGTCTCGAAGCTCTACCCCGGCGGCATTACCGCCCTTGATTGCGTGGATTTTCAAATTGACGCCGGGGAATTCATGCTCCTCACGGGTCCCAACGGCGCGGGCAAAACCACCGTATTGAAATTGATCTACCTGGACACGCGCCCGGACGAGGGCGAGATCCGGATTTCCTTCGCTTCCGAGCCGGCCTACCACTCGCGGGAGGGCGCGACGCCCGCCAGGACGCAATGGCTGCGCCGTCATCTCGGCATCGTGTTTCAGGACTTCAAGCTGCTGCAGGATCGCGACGTGTTCGAAAACGTGGCGCTGGCCCTGAGGGTGGCCAATGCTCCGGAGGCGCGCATCCAAAACCGCGTGCACGAAGTCCTGTCCCTGACCAACCTGTCGCACAAGGCGGGCAACCTGCCGCGGGAGCTCTCCGCCGGCGAGCAGCAGCGCGTGGCCATTGCGCGCGCCGTCGCCAACGAACCGTACGCGGTGCTCGCCGACGAACCCACGGGCAATCTCGATCCCGAAACCTCGCTCGGAATCCTGCGCATCTTCCAGGACATCAACGCCATGGGCACGGCGGTGCTCATGGCGACCCACGACTACAATCTGATAGGCTCCCTGCCGAACCGCCGGTTGCACCTGGAGCACGGGAAAGTCGTGAACCCAACCTGAGGACAAGCGGATCTTCCCGGTCCCTTGCGCGTGCGGCGCTTAAGCGATCGGTCCTTAAACAAGTCCAAACCCCCGTTTTATTAGTTTCAGATAAATGCATTCACTCCTTCTACCTCCTGTCCAGCGCTTCACCGGAACTGTCCGGCCTCCGGGCTCCAAGAGCATCGCCAACCGCGCCCTGCCCCTTGCCGCCGTGGCCCAGGGGACGACGCGGCTGGAGAATCTCCCCGACGGCGAGGATGTTTCCCTGATGCGCGCGGCGCTGGAAAAGATGGGCGTCCCCATCCAAAATGATGGAAGCAGCGTTGTCGTAAAAGGCCAGGGCGGCGGACTCTGCGCGCCGCAGGGAGAAGTTTTCCTGTCCCTGGGAAATTCGGGAACCGCCACCCGCATTCTCACGGCCCTGTTGCCGGCGGGCGACGGCGTGTTTCATATCGACGGCAATCCGCGCATGCGGGAGCGGCCCATCGGGCATCTCGTCGAAGCGCTCCTTCCGCTGGCCGGAAACACGCGCATCGCCTATGAGGGGAAAGAAGGGTTTCTCCCCCTGCGCATCGAAGCCAAGGGCCTCACCGGAGGTCAAACCCGCATCCGGGGCGATCTTTCCAGCCAATTCACCACCGGCCTGACGCTGGCTTTGCCCCTGTGCCATGGCGCGTCTGAATTCGCCGTGGTGGGGAAACTCGTTTCGGCCCCCTACGTGGAACTCACCTTGAAGGTGATGGAAGCGTTCGGCGCCAGGCTCGAACACGACGGACTGCAGCGCTTCGGAATCACGAACCCCAGGGGTTACGGCTCCCCCGGAACCTTCTCCATAGAACCCGACGCCTCCTCGGCCTCTTATTTCATGGCCGCCGCCGCCATCGCAGGCGGCCCGGTCACCGTGCTGGGACTTGGCAGAAAATCTCCGCAGGGCGAGGTGGGATTTGCCGAGGTGCTGCGCCGCATGGGAGCCGAAGTGGAATACAATCCCGAAGGCATCACCGTGCACGGCGTCGGGAAACTCTACGGCGTGGATGCCGACATGGATCTCATGTCGGACACGGGGATGACTTTGGCCATGGTCGCGCTGTTCGCAAAGGGAACCACGGTCATCCGCAACATTGGCAACTGGCGCGTAAAGGAAACGGATCGCTTGCATGCCATGGCCACGGAACTGCGCAAAGTGGGCGCGGACGTGGAAGAAGGAGCCAACAGTCTGACGATTCACCCTCCCCTGAAATTGCACATGGCCGAAATCGAAACCTATGACGACCATCGCATGGCCATGTGCTTTTCCCTCATCTCCCTGGGCGGCGTGGGCGTGGAACTGCTTAATCCGGACTGCGTGCGCAAGACGTATCCCGGATACTTCGACGACTTTCGGCGCTTGGCAGGAATTAATTAGCCGGAATATGAGAAACGGCTTTACCCTTCTTTTGAAGAGGGCCCAAACGGACAAAAGGATGTTCGTTCTCGCGCTGCTCCTTGGAATTCTTCCGGTCATCGCAGATCCCTCGCAAAAAATCTGGCACACGGAACCTTCCCCGTTGCTGCTTCAGGAACTTCAGGACTCCGCGCGTCAAAGCCATCTAGGCGGAGAAATGGGCCTGGCCGTTTATTCTGTCCGCTATCAGCGCTTTGAGGCGGAATGGAACGACACGGATAGGTTCGAATCCTCGTTCTGTAACGTTCATGATAAAGAAGCGGTTTGCGATGGGGTGCCCCAGCAGCCTAACAAAACCGCCCTGGCCCTTGCGCATCTTGCGCGGCCGCCTTATGGCAGCGACTCCATCAAGTCCCTGGCCCGGCGGTTAGCGTGCGGGGGAAAACCCTGCGCGGTTTCCAACGAGAACTTCATCCTCAAAAAATCGAAGCCCACCGACAGTCTCCTGGAACTGGACGGTTATGTCTTCGCCGCAGACGGCGACACGCTGGCGGTGGCGATGGAAAGGCGCGGGTCTCAGGGAGACCACGAAGCCGCTTCAAGTTTGATGGACTCGCTGTTCTCGCAGACCACGCATTGGTACAACAAGGAGCGCCCCTCTGAGGAACGTGCATCTGCGTTGTTGTCGAGCCCCGGCACGCCTTCAAGCTATATCGAACGCCTGCGGTATTTTTCCCGCGCCCTGATGGGAACGCCCTACTCTTTGGGACCCACCGGCGAAGGGCGCTATGGAGCCATCGAACCCCTCCCCATCGCAGATCTGAATCATTTCGACTGCGTGACCTATATCGAATCCGCGGTCGGGCTGGCGCTTTCGCAGAAGTCCTCCGACCTCATTCCCGCGATACTGCCCATCCGCTACCACGGAGACACGCTGTCCTACGCCACCCGCAACCATTTCTTTGTCGGGGATTGGCTCGGCAATAATCCCGCCCGGTTTCGCATTCTCCGTTTTCCCGGCGACACGGTGGCCCATAAGACGCTTTACAAGGGCAAACTGCTGGCCGCCAAGGGGCTGCCAAGTCCTTCCCCGGATCCGGTTGCGGATATCCCCTATCTGCCCTATGACAAAGCCCTGCAGCTGGCGGGAAACTGGCCTCTCGGAAAACAACTCGTGGGCGTGGCGTTTGTCACGCACATCGAAGGCCTGGACGTGACGCACACCGGTTTCGTGGACGGCGAGTCGGGAAAACCGGTGCTTCGGCACGCCAGCGAACTCAAAGGCAAAGTGGTGGAGCAGGATTTTAAGGAATATCTGGAGTCGCGGCGCGGCAAATGCGCGGGAGTGCTGTTCTTCGAATTCCTCCCACCCCCTGGAGGGGCGTGAAAGCGCTTCCTATCTTATCCCCCGTGGAAACCACCAAGCGCGGCCAGTTGGCTTCAGCCAAGGGCCGCTATACCGAATTTCTTAAGCGCAAAAAGATGCTCCTCACCAAGGAGCGCACGGCGCTGCTCGAATTCCTTTTCGACCAAAAAGGACACTTCAGCGCGGACGAACTGCTCTACGAGATGCACCGCACCGGGATCAAAGTCTCGCGGGCCACCTTGTACCGCACTTTGAGCCATTTCGTGGAAGCCGGCATTCTTTCCGAATCCGATTTCGGACACGGTCACACCCACTATGAAATCGACCTGGGAAGCAAGCCGCACGTGCATCTGGTCAGCCTGGAAAACGACGAAGTGAAGGAAGTCGCCAGCCCTCAGCTCGAAGGCTTGCTGGCCCAACTGGCCCGCAAGGAAAACTTCACCATCAAGCGCTATAAAATTCAGATATTTGGGACGTTCCCCGAAAAGCGCAAACAGAATTAAGCGGGATTGGCGGAGCCCGGCGAAGATCGGAATGCGTCCCCCGTTCATTCACGGAACAAACAAAAAACCCCGGCTTTAACCGGGGTTTTTTGTTTAATGAGTATGAATCCCGGACGGGATAAGAATTATCGGGAATAAAATTCGACGATGTGCTGTTCGACCAGCTTGACCGGAATCTGATCGCGGATGGGCTTGGCTATCAAACGGCCTTCCATCTTCACCTTGTTCACTTCGTAGTAGTCCGGAACCACCACGCTGCCGGAGTGGGTCAGCGCCTCGACGATTTGAGGATGATCCTTGGACTTGTCGTTCACCGCAATCACCTCGCCCACCCTCAGGGTATGGCTCGGGGTGAGGATGCGGCGGCCGTTGATGTTGAAGTGGCCGTGGCCGATATACTGCCGCGCGGCGTAAATGGTGCGCGCGAATCCCATGCGGTAAATCGCCGCGTCCGCGCGGGTTTCCAGAAGGATGAGGAGCGCGGCACCGGTGGCTTCATGGCTTTGGGTCGCGCGCTCGTAATAGTGGCGAAGCTGCTTCTCGGGGAGATTGTACATGGCCTTGAGGCGCTGCTTCTCCATGAGCTGCATCTTGTACGTGGAAGGCGTCTTCTTGCGCGCCAGGCCGTGCTGACCGGGCGTGAAAGAACGGCGTTCCATGATGCGGGCCGCCTTGGGAGTGATGGCGATTCCTAAAGCCCGCGAAATTTTAACCTTGGCTGCTGCTGGCATGTCGTTTCCTCTAAAAATTCCACGTTTTAAGGGTCTCACAAGGTAATTCACCCGGCCCCGGATTTCAATGCTGGAGAAGGCTATTCCCAACCTATATTTGGCAAAATCAGGCCTAAAGGACATCCCGCTTATGAACGACGAAATTTCGGTACAGGAACTCAGCGAAATCCTGGATAAAAACCCCGCCACGGTGCTCATTGACGTGCGGGAACAGGAGGAGTTCGACGAGGTCAACCTCTCTGGAAAGCTTATTCCCTTGAGCGAATTCGAATCCCGCTGGCAGGAAATCCCCCAGGAAGGCCCGGTCTACCTCTACTGCCGCTCCGGCCGCCGCTCCCGGACCGCCCTGGAATTTCTCAAAAAACAGGGCTATGGAAACTGCTACAACGTGTCCGGCGGCATTCTGGCCTGGCTGAACGAAATCAATCCCGAAGGGCGTTAAGCCGGGCGTTCAGATTAAACGGGATTAAAGCGGACGCTGCTAATCGGACCAGGTCGTTCCGAAGATTTTTTCGTCCAAACCGACGGTGGCTTTTTTCCCGTCGGTCACCAGGGGGCGCTTTATCAAGCGCCCGTTTTTGGAGAGCAGATCGAAAGCCTGATCGTCGCTCAGAGCGGCGACTTTGTCTTTGAGCCCCAGGGCCTTGTACTGCTCCCCGCTGGTGTTGAAGAGTTTGCGAACCGGAACAGCCGCCTGGGACTGAATGCGCTTCAGCCGGCTTTTGGACGGCGGCTTCTCCGTGATGTCCACGAATGCATAATCGCACCCCGCCTTGTCCAGCGCCTTCTCGGCCTTGCGGCAGGTGGAACATTTCTTGTAGCCATAAAAAGTGATCATTCCGGCAAATATATTTCACCGGACGGCTTTTAGAGAGTGTCCTGCGTGAAACTGCGGAAGCGTTGCAGAAATTAGGTTGTACGAAGGTTGTGCGAAAAACGGAGGAAACCATGAGCATCCCCTACAAGAAAATGGCGGTGGCCAAGGACAAAAAAGTCGCCCTGGTCGCGCACGACAACAAAAAGCGCGATTTGGTCGAATGGGCCAAATACAACAAGGTGCTGCTGGCGCATCATACCGTGTATGCCACCGGCACCACCGGCACGCTGCTGGAAAAAGAACTCGGCATCGACATCGTCAAGCTGCAGAGCGGTCCGCTCGGAGGCGATCAGCAAATCGGCTCCAAAATAGTGGACGGCGACATCGATTTCCTGATCTTCTTCTGGGATCCCCTGGAACCCGTTCCGCACGATCCGGACGTCAAGGCGCTCCTGCGCATGGCGGTGGTCTGGAACATTCCCATGGCCTGCAACCGCGCCTCAGCCGATTTCATCATCTCCTCGCCGCTCATGGATCAGGAATACGATCGCCTGGTGCCGGACTATGACGCCTATCGGAACAGGGCCATCCCCTGATGCCTAAAACCCGGAAAGCGCGCGGCACGTCCGCCAAAATCCCCGCGGCCCACCAGAAGGAAATCCATACCCAGGCCGCCTTCCTCAATCCGGAATTCATGCTGGGGCGGGACGGCCGCGCCGTCCGCATCCTGGCGGAGTTCCTTTCTCCCGAGCACCGTTTCGAGCGCCTCAAAATCGAGGACACTCTGGTGTTCTTCGGATCGGCGCGCGCCCTTTCCAAACGCGCGGCGTCCGCCAACCTCCGCGCGGCGCGCAAAGCGGCCGGTCCCGGCGCCAAAACCAAGGCGCTGCTCAAGGCGGAGAGGGACATGCACGTCTCGCGCTATTACGAGGAATGCTATCAGCTTTCGAAACGGCTTGCGGAATGGAGCGAGAGCGAAGGCTACCACTACGCGTTCTGCTCCGGCGGGGGCCCCGGGATTATGGAGGCCGCCAACAAGGGGGCGCAGGCGGGCAAAGCCCCCTCCGTGGGCCTCAACATCCTCCTGCCCTTCGAGCAGTCGGCCAACCCTTACATCGATCCGGATCTCAATTTCGAATTCCGTTATTTCTTCATGCGCAAATTCTGGTTTGCCTACATGGCCAAGGCCATCGTCATGTTTCCCGGCGGGTTCGGCACGATTGACGAGATGATGGAAGTGCTGACCTTGGTGCAAACCCAGCGAATCACCAAGAAAATGGCCGTGGTCCTCTATGGCAAGGATTATTGGAGCCGCGTCGTCAATTTCCGGTACCTCGCCGAGATGGGCATGATCGACGCCAAGGATTTGGACCTGTTCCAGATCTGCGAAACGGTGGAGGAGGCCTTTGCCTTCATCACCCACAATCTGGTGAAAAACCGAAAGCGCCCGCGGGCCACGCCCTAAATCGCAAGGTCGATTCACTCCTTTCAGTCGCGTGCCTGCCCGTCACTCCAAAATCGGACTTTTGCTATTTCCAGGGCCATGAAAAATTCCGCTCTCCGCAACTCCGCTTTGCCCGGCGCCCCGTCCGGATTTTCGCTGCGCGATCTGCAGGCGGATCAGTGGCCCCGCGAGCGACTGGCGCGGGAAGGGGCCGGCGTCCTGTCCAACGAGGAACTCCTCGCCATTATGTTCGGGCGCGGACAGCGCGGCAAAGACGTGCTGACGCTGGCGCACGAGGTGGCCCATTATCTGGCGTCCCTTTCCGATATTCCGACTTTGGCGGAGTTGTGCCTCATTCCGGGCATCGGTCCCGGCAAGGCGTGCCAAATCCTCGCGTCGCTGGAATTGTCCCGCCGCTTCCTGACGCGGCGGCGGAAAGTGCGCATTCAAAAATCCGCGGACGCCCTTCCCCTGCTGGGAGGCCTTCGCATTCGGCGCCAGGAATGTTTCGTGGTGCTGACGCTGGACGGAGTGCACCAGGTCATCAAGGTGCACGAAATCACCGTGGGCCTCGCCAACCAAAGCCAGGTTCATCCCCGCGAAACGTTTGCCTGCGCCTTGGAAGACAGGGCCGTGGGGATTCTCGTCGCCCACAACCATCCCAGCGGTTCGCTCGATCCAAGCACCGACGATCTATTGACAACCCGCCGACTTTCCGATGCCGGACGGCTGCTGGGCATTCCCCTAATCGATCATTTAATCGTGGGAGAAGAGGGGTTCCTTTCGCTGCGCGAAAGCTTCCCGGATTACTTCGAACCCGTGCCGAAGCGGGGCTCGAAGGAAGCTTTCTCCGCCAAGCGCGGCAGCAGGAAAAGCGTGTAGACTCCCACGGCCGCTCCAATCGCGGCGGCCGTCCAATAAACGTCCCGCAAACCCGCGAAGTGCCAGATAAGGCCTGCGGCCAGTCCGCCCAGGGCCATCGGCAGGCCCTGATAGAACAG
>Ga0206814_10006_pt2 | contig 51221 bp, 57 predicted proteins | sample Alteio_BWOrgCont_90_FD_152850 | JGI IMG/M metagenome (GOLD analysis project Ga0206814, IMG submission 152850) | Enriched cells from forest soil in Barre Woods Harvard Forest LTER site, Petersham, Massachusetts, United States -... | ecosystem: Environmental > Terrestrial > Soil > Temperate forest >...
TCGAGAGACGGACCATAGTTCGCGGCCAGAAACGTTACTCCAACTATGTGGGAGCGGGTACAGGCCTTTTATCTGGAAGGCCGGCGGGAAGGTACTTTTCGGGATGGAATCGAGCTGGGCCTACGCCGCATCCTGGCCAGCCCGCCATTCCTGGTCCGCGCGGAGCGGGAGCCGGCGAACATAACGGCAGGCCAACCCTATCGCATTACAGACCTGGAGTTGGCATCCCGCTTGTCGTTCCTGATCTGGAGCAGCATCCCAGACGACGAACTCATCGATGTTGCCAGCCAGAACAAACTCCATCTGGAGCCGGTGCTCGAGCGGCAGGTGCACCGGATGCTTGCCGATCCCAAAGCCGACGCCCTGGTGAGCAACTTCGGCGACCAGTTGCTCTATCTGCGCAATCTGCCGGCCACCTCTCCGGATGGAGTCTTCTATCCGGATTGGGACGACGAATTGCGGAATGGTTTCCGCCGGGAAACTGAATTGCTGTTCCAGAGCATCATCAACGAAAACCGCAGCGTTGTCGACCTACTGACGGCGGACTACACATTCCTGAATGAGAGACTCGCCAAGCATTACGGCATCCCGGATATCTACGGTTCGCAATTTCGGCGTGTGGCGCTCGGACCAGACCTCGCCTATCGCCGGGGTCTCCTTGGTCAGGGGAGCGTTCTCTCGCTCACCTGGGTGCAGAACTTCCGAACCTCGCCCGTGAAGCGCGGCGTCTGGGTGCTGGAAAACATCCTGGGAACTCCGCCGCCCGAACCCCCTCCCAATGTGCCTCCCCTGGAGGATTCCAAGGGCGACAACAAGATCATGACCTTGCGCGACCAGATGACGCTGCACCGCAAGAATGAGCCGTGCGCGAGCTGCCATAAGCTCATGGATCCGATTGGCTTCGCGCTGGAAAACTTCGACGCGGATGCCAAATGGCGGACCAAGCAAGGTGGTGACGGAGGAATTCCCATCGATACGTCCGTCGTATTGTGGGATGGAACGAAGGTGAACGGTCCGATCGAGCTGCGGCAGGCGCTTCTGCGTTATTCACCGCAATTCGTCAGAATGATCACTGAGAAACTGATGACGTTCGCGCTTGGAAGGGGCGTCGAATACCAGGACATGCCCGTAATTCGTTCAATCGTGCGCGATGTGGACCGCGATAACGACCGGTTTGTATCGATTCTGATGGGGATCGTGAAGAGCGCACCCTTCCAGATGCGCACGAAAGAGATCGACGAAGAAGTGGCTGGAGCCACGCCAGTTGTGAAGGAGGCCAAATGAACTTTATCCAGAAGAAATTCATCCCGCGCCGCACGTTCATCCGGGGGGCTGGTGTCATTCTGGGCCTGCCCATTCTTGACTCAATGATCCCCGCGCAGACTCCCCTGAAGGACACGGCTGCTGTGCCGGTACGGCGATTTATGGGCATTTGGCATCCGCACGGCGCCGCGCCGGGATATTGGAGCCCGCTCCAGGAAGGATCGGATTTCGAGTTTTCCTTCATTACCAAGCCTCTGGAACCGTTTCGCAAGTATGTGACGCTGATCAGCGGTATGGATATGCCGGAGGCGATGGCAACTACCGAGGAGCCTGGGGGGGACCACGCCCGCGGGGCGGTTCTGCTTTCGAGCATGCGCCCGCGCCGAAATGCCGTGAGCCCCTATCTGGGTGTGACTGTCGATCAGCTCGTCGCGAAGAAATACGGCCGCGATACCATCCTGGAATCTATTCAGCTTGCGGTCGAGGAAGATGGCAATTACGGCAATTGCAACTGGGGTTACAGTTGCGCGTACACCAATTCCATTTCCTGGGCTTCGCCTGTGGAGCCCCTCCCGACAGAGGTAAACCCGCGCGTGGCGTTCGAGCGCCTGTTTGGTGATGGAACCAGCCCCGCGGAACGGAAGACTGGCCGGAAGCAGGACGCCAGCATTTTGGATTCAGTAGCCCAGCAGATTTCGTATTTCAAAAAGCCCCTCGGCGCGGTGGACCGGGCGCGCCTGGATACCTATCTGGAGAACATCCGCGAAATTGAGCGCCGCATCCGAATCTCGATGGAGAGATCGATCAAAGAGCCTTCTGAAGAAATACCCTTCGGGATGCCCGAAAACAAGCTCGCGCATTACCGGTTGATGTATGATCTGCTGGCGTTGGCCTTTGAAGGCGACCTCACTCGCTCGGCTACCTTCATGCTCGGCAAGGATCTTTCCGGGGCCAGTTTCGTCGAAGCAGGTTTCAACGGCGGCTGGCATGGCTCCTCCCATCACGGGGATAAGCCCGACAACGTTGCCAATTACGCCAAGATCAATCGGTACCATGTCCAGAATCTCGCCTATTTCGCCGAGAAGCTGAGCAAGACGCCTGACGGCGATGGCACACTGCTCGATCACATCTTGATCTACAAGGGAAGCAACATGGGCAATTCGCATCGCCATGCTCATGTTAAAGTGCCTGTGATCCTGCTCGGCGGTTTGGACGGAACGTTCAAAGGGAACCGCCACATCGTCTTTCCTGACAATACAGAGCGCACGTCGAATATGTTGCTCGCGGTCCTGCATAAGTACGGGATCGAAAAATTCCCCAAATACGATGTCGCCGGCCGGGAGGTGGGCGAGACGGAAAGCTTTGGCTCCAGCACCACGCCTTTATCGTTATGAACCGAAGCGCGCCGGCTGTCATCGGGACGGCTGCGGCGCTCCTATTACTTACAGGTCCGGTCGCCGCGCAGATCGGCGGCCGCGCGGCGAGGCCCAAAGTCCAGAGGCCTGACGGGCCGGTATGGGAAGTCATACGCAAGAATTGTACCGGCTGCCATGGAATTGACGACGTCGCTTTCTATGCTCAAGATAGGGCTGCCTGGCAGAAACTGATTGCTCAAAAACATAAGTCCGGCGAAGCTGACCTCTCCGATCCAGACCGCGGTCTGCTGCTCGACTGGCTGGTCTCTAAATTCGGCCCAGATACGAAGCCATTTCCGCGAAGCTACGTTCCGAAGGAGATCACCACGTTCTTCTCCGATCCGGAAGCCATCCGGCTTCTCAATCGGGCTTGCGCAAAATGTCATGGGCTGGAGCAAGTGCAAACAGCGCGGAAGGCCGAGGAGGCCTGGCGGGTCACGCTTGTGGACATGAGGGAACGGGGCGCCCGGATCTCGGATCAGGAACTGGAGCAGCTTGTCGAGTGGCTCACCCGAGTTTGGGGAACTAACCAGGACAAATAGTAATGCCTAGCGCCATTAATCACGTAATTGCGAGTGTTGCCATCAGCTTGTTCATGGCCTGGGGGCTGTGCGCGGCCGCCCGGAGCGAAGTGGCGGATGCCGCCATGCAGGGCAACAAGTCGGCCGTACGGGCCCTGCTCGAACAAAAAGCCGACGTGAATGCGCCGCAAGCCGACGGCACCACCGCTCTACAGTGGGCAGTTCGTGAGAACGACCTGGAAATGACCGAGATGCTGCTTCACGCTGGTGCCCACCCATCGGCGGCGAATCAATCCGGCGCGACGCCAATGCTCCTGGCCGCGATGAACGGAAATGCCGCCATCCTCGAGCGTCTCATTCAGGCGGGTGTTGACCCCAATGCCCCAGTATCCGCCACCGGCGACACAGCTCTGATGATTGCTGCGCGTACCGGCAAAGCGGATGCGGTAAAAACGCTGCTCGATCACGGAGCACACGTGAATACGAAGGAGACCTGGGGCGGCACAACGGCCCTGATGTGGGCGGTTGCCGAGCGTCATCCCGAGGTAGTCCAGCTGCTGGTGGAACACGCCGCGGACGTAAACGCTAAATCGAACTTCGTGCCCTCGGCCTCCGGCAGAGGATTCGAAGGAACGGCCCCGGTGGCACCGAAACCCAATCAGACCATCGAGGAATTTGCCAGCGGCTGGATGACGCCTCTCATGTTTGCGGCGCGGGAAGACGACATCGGGTCCGCGCGCTTTCTTATAGAGAAAGGGGCGGATGTCAATGCGGTCGGAGGCGACGGCAAAGACGCTCTGGAACTTGCTCTTTTCAATGGAAGCTACGATGTGGCCTCGCTCCTGATCGACAGTCACGCGAACGTGAACCATGCCGACGCCCAGCGGTTTACGCCGTTGTTCTGGGCTGTGGATCGCCGCAACATGGAGACCGCGCCGAACTTTCCCTGGATGGTAACCACAGATCCTCTTCCTCTCATCAAGAAACTTTTGGATGCGGGAGCGGACCCGAACACCGTGGTGAACAATACGCCTCGCGCCCGCATGCGCGAGGGTTCGCCTCGCATCGTCTTTGCCACTGCCATCATGCGCGCCTCATTCGCAGGCGATCTCGAGCTGGTAAAGCTGTTGCTCGCTCATGGTGCGGACCACAACATTCAGTCCAGTGACCGCGAGACCACCCTGGCGGCTGCCTGCGGCCTGGCATTTATCAACGGATATCACCGGCAAAAGCCACCCGCCGAGAGACTGGAAGTGGTGAAACTACTGGTGGATCTGGGCGAAGACCTGAATCACGCGGACAGCTACGGAATCACGCCCCTAATGGCGGCCGCGAACCTGGGTGACATCAACGTTGTTCGCTACCTGATCGACAAAGGCGCGGACCTCAACGCGCATGATCTTGGAAAGAAGAACGATGGAGCTTTCGGTTCCAGTGTGGAACCCCTCATGCCCATTGATTATGCCATCGGTGTGGGAACGTTCGTGCCGAACAATGCGGTGATCATGCATGCGGATGTGGTCAAGTTAATGAGCGATGAAATGAAACAGCGGGGGATAAAACACACCACTTCCGAATGTACCTTGAGAGGCTTCACCTGCAGCATCGCCAATGTGGATCCCAAGACAGCGACACCGGCGGAGATCGCCAAAATTCGAAAGATCCAAACCGGGTATCAGGTAGATGGCATCACGGGCGGCCTTGCGGTGAAAGACGCGGCGAAAGACAAAGACACGGCGAAAGACAAAGATAAGCCTCAGAAATAGAGAAAGTGACCGGGTCATGGAGCGATGATGAGAATAGTCGCGTTGCTCGTGACTGCGGCGGCTCTACTATTCGCAGGAGCGAAGCCGCAGCCGCCGCATGTCGTCCTTTATTGCCGCCATCATACTAAGCTGCTGACGGACTTCCAATTCTTCACGAGATAGTCGGCCGTGCGCCACGCGAGTGCTTGTGCGGTGAGGGTAGGATTGCGCGCCCCGCTTGTACCCATCACCGACGCGCCTAAAACGCCGAGATTCGGAGCTTCGTGGGAAAATCCCCAGCGATTGACGACGTTGGTGTCGGCGTTGTCGCCCATGCGTGTGCCGCCGTAGGCGTGGGTCGAAACACCCGGCACAAACGGCGGTGTCTTTGCCACTTGGATCGCACCAGCCGCCTGGAACCACTGCTCCATTTTAGTGTTCGCGTACTGCGTCGCGCGCCGTTCATTCTCGCGTATCCCTCCGGTGTTGATGCGGCAGACCGGATCGCCGAGTGGGTCGGCGATTTCGTCGTCCAGATCGAGATACATCGTTTCGTAGGGAAACGTGTTGGTCTGTATGTAAGTATTCGACTGCCGGCCAGCGTTGTCGTGGACGAACTTCTTCCAGGCCGAACCCCAACCTGGCGCGCGCCCAAAAGTGCTCATCGCCGCGGCATCGATCGGATGACGCTCGGTCATTACATGCAGGCTGCTCCCGCCAAGGAAGCCCATGCCGCTGTGATCAAAGTTATCGTCCGCCCACTCATCGCAGGTCGTGCCCTGCGCGGGCAATCCGTACCAGGTGTTGATGTCGTGAGGAAACAATGCTGTGACAAAACTGTTCCAATGCCCGAAATAGTGCCGGCCCACTTGTCCGTGGTTGTTCGACAAGCCTTTGGGATACCGCTTCGATTTCGAAAGCAGCAGCAAACGAGAATTCTCGTAGGTATATCCAGCCAGCAATACAACCTTCGCGGGTTGGAAGAATTCCTCGCGATTGCGAAGGTAACGGACGCCCGTCACGCGCCCATTTCCATCCGTCTCGATGCGAGTCACGTGGGCGTTGTCGAAAATCGTGAGATTTTTCGTCTTTTGCGCCTCGGGAATCGTGGTGACCGCGGTGGAGCCTTTCGCGCTCACATGGCAACCGCCCGAACCGCAGTAACCGTGGTACACACAACTACTTCGACCCTTGCGCGGTTGGGAGTTAATTGCAGCGGGCGGCGCAAAGGGTTTCCATCCTAATTTTCTGGCCGTCTCCGCCATGTGATCGGTGAAGCCCGAACCCCGCAGCGGCGGCATGGGATATTCCTTGGCGCGCGGGGATTCGAACGGATTCCCGCGGCCCGTGAGTTTGCCGCCGATATTTCCTGCCGCGCCCGAAACCCCGACCTCATCTTCGACCAGGTCGTAGAACGGAGCCAGTTCGTCGTACGTCAACGGCCAGTCTTCAAGGGTTGTGCCGGTCGGAATCGCAGCTGCTCCGTATCTCTGGAGTGTCTCTGAGCGTGTCTTAAAATCCCACGCCTTGAGCCGCCAGCTTTGTGCCCAGTAGTGGATAGATGTTCCGCCGATAGCGTTCATCATGGGATGCGCTGCCGGTGGGCGAGCTTTTTCTCCTGGCCCCGTGCGCACGGTGGGGATCTCGCGCTGGGCCTTTGGCGATGTGGTCACCTGGCGACGAATGTTGTTGAAGACTTCGTCGGCGTGAAAATCACGATGCGGATCCATCCAGGTGCCGGCTTCGATCCCCGCGATTTTCAGGCCCGCGCGGGCCAATGGCAATACTGCAACTCCGCCTGTGGCACCGAGTCCAATCACAGCCACATCGACCGGTTTGAGCGTGGTTGCCATTATTTGTACTGAGTGCCCCACGCAGAATGGTGGTAAGGAGCAGGCGCCGCGTCCATGCGCTGCGCCTCTGCGTCGACCGCGGGACGCGGACCGGGATAGCGGATTAAATCCCAACCGGCGAAGGCTCCGTTGCCGCCGTAGTAGGGGTCGCCGAACATGCCTTCCAGGGTCAAACGCCGCGCGCGGTTGAAGAACTGCCTGCCTTGTGGTAATCCTTGCGCGGTGTCTTCGTCAATTGCTTTTAAGACCAGATCGCGCTTCTCCGCTGGAAGGTCGGCCAGCGGAGCTCCCTGCGTGCGCTGAGCGTAGGCATTCACCGCTTCCAGCCCTTCCAGGAATTGCGTCTTTTCGTTTGCGTTCGGACCGGCCAGCGCACGATCGATATAGAGCTGCGCACGGGCTTCCACGGCTCCTGGCCCAAGTTCATCGGTGGGGATGAGCCGATCGATGAACGCTTCGAGCGTTTTCATTTGTCCAGCGGTAAGCGCAACGGGCCCGGTCTGCGCAGCGGCCGTGAGCGCGGCCAGCGGAACGAACGCGGCCGCAACCAGAAGGTCGCGGCGCGTCAAATCGTGTTCATCAGGCATCGGATCAAACCTAGCAGACGTGAAGGGGCGTTACTGGAGGAATGCCTGCGTGGGCCCTCCCCGGCCGGTCATGCGTTTCAGCACGCTGGGGCCTGAGGGTTTGAATAGCTTCTCGGGGTCCACTCCAGAATCGATCAGAAAACCCATGAAACAATTCTGCATTTCCTCCCAATTCTGAAGTCCCCAGACAACTTCTTTGGCGGGATCCGGATTCCACTTGTTGTTGGCGGAATTGTCGTAATGCGCGATGCCCTGGACTTTGGTGCCTTTCGGAATCGTCAACTGTTTTTCCAGATCGTAGCCCAACTGCCAGTTGAAATCGAAGCGGCCGCGAAACACCGTCTGCGTTTCCCCGGTAGGATACACCAGGCGCACTTCGTAATCCTTGCCCCGCACATGCATGTGCGGCTGAATATAGACCAGCTTGGATTCGAACTGGGCAGTCATCTCGGACACCACTTCGCCGTTATTATCATTGGGCTCGATCACCAAATTGTTACCAGTCGGTCCATAGCTGGTGATATAGCGGAGCTTAGGAGGATTTTTCGCAAGCACGAGTCCTACAGCAGCTTTGGTGGTCTGCGGTGTCCCCACAGCAGTGTAGTGAATCTCAAACACGATATCGGAGCCCTTGGGGACGAACTTCGCGGAGCCCCCAAAGTCGAAAGTTTGTTCACCCAAACCCGGATTGAACTTCCCTAGTATCTCGACCCCGTCCCCGGGCCCTCTTTTCATTTCTTGCGACGGATAAGAAACTCCGGGAGTAGCATCGGCCATCCATTTCGCGCCCGGAGGACGAATCCATGCCTCTCCGTGGTGCACTACTTTTGAGTTGCCTGGGCGCATTTCCGCTGCACTCACCCACATGTCTTCGGGAAAGTTTGTCTTCACCAGCATGAATTGATAATCGATGGTGCCGGTGGCGGGCACATGGAACTCCGCGGGCATCTCGATTTCCAGATCGGGCTTGATATTCCAGCCGTCGACGAATTTCAAAGGAGCTGGAGCATCCTTGGGGTCCCCTTCCGGAGCGCCGTTATTGGCCCAAGAAACCAGCGTGGCGATTTGCGCTTCGGTGAGACGACGTTCGTTGGAGAAATGACCCACCTTTGGATCAGCGAACCAGGGTGGCATCTGCTGGCTCACAACAGCGACCTTGATGGCCTTAGCCCAGGGCCGCGCCTCAGCGTAGCTCATCAAGGAGAACGGTGCGACCTCCCCGGGACGATGGCAGGTCTGACAGTTTTTCTGCAAAATTGGCAGCACGTCCTTTTGGAAAGTAACCGATGGGGTCGCCGCACTACCGAGAACGGCCATAGCGCATACCGCCATTGTGAGGACACACAAACGCGTCATGGGAAAGCCTCCCGCCAACCGATTATGAGCATTCTCCAGCACCCTGTCAATGATCCGAAATGATTACCATCAACCAGCGACGACTTCGACCGCAAGGTTGTGCAGGTCGCGAAATCGAAGGCTGCCTTTTTCACTACCGGGCTCAACGCTAACGCCGAGTTTTCCAAGCCGAGCCGTGACCACGCCGCGGTGAAAACCAGCAACCTTGACGGCGAAGTGCGAAAAGCTAGGCTTCTGCCCGCCAGGCGCCGCTTCCAAGCCGAGTTTGGCGTCAGCAAGTTTGAACCACACACGCCGCGGACTGCGTTCACGTGAATCCTCCGCGCCGAACAGCTTGCGATAGTAAGCTGCGGACCTGTCGACATCAGTCACCGACAGCATGATGTGATCGAGCCCAATTGGGATGAGCGCCGCGGGCTCCGGAGTTACTCGCCCGCCAGGCATGATGGTGTCGAACAGGCCGTGGGTTGTATTGACAAGCTGCAGCCGGAGGTTATCCGGATCAGACAATATCGGAAGCGCCCCAGGGGGTGCAGCAAGGCCGGCCGCAGTGATCTCCGCTTTTGTCGCGACATTGCCGAAGTCGGCTTCAACAAAGCCGATCACTCCAGCGGCGATGTGGTCGATGTAAGGGGCCACGTTGGCTTGTGGGCCGAACGCGATGTAAGCGGCACCAAGACGGACGTAATAACGCTGTACGCCAGTGCGCTCATGGAAAACTTGTGGGTCGAAGATGCGGCCATAGAACCTCGCCGCTTCGAGCGAATCGGGAACCGTTATGGACAAATGATCCAGGCCGGAGTTTTGCAAAGGCAGCAGCTTTTGTTGAGCGGAACTGCGGCAGACAAGCAAGGAACCGACGGCGAGGTTGGTAGCACGCGTGAGCCATTTGCGTCGATCAATCACGCGATTGCTGCTTCTTTCGTTGAGTGGGTTCGACAGTGGACAGGCCCCAATTCAGCTACATTGTACTTTGAAATTCTCGGACTGGCAGGTGCTGACATTTGCCGGCTGCCGCTCATTGCAACAGGAACACCGACCTCACGCGCCACCTCCGCCACCGTGTGGATACATTTCCACAGCGGCACGCAACACAGCGGCAGCGACCGACTTAGCGTGGCGGGGTTCCATGTGGCTCACGCTCGCACACCATCCGCATTTTGTCGAAGAGCTCAGCCACGGGGCGCCTCCGTACACATGGACAGATCGTGGACAGAATAATCAAAAAGCAGATGTTGGAGGCGGACTTCTGGCCGTAGAAAACCGCTAACTTGTTGCAAAGTGGTAGGCGCGGCTGGACTCGAACCAGCGACCACCTGCTTAGAAGTTGCCAAGGCGGACTGTGAACGATTGATCCGCACTCATCACCATTGCTAGCAAGCCCTTGATAGTTTAGGGACTTCGCCCGCTCCCGCGACAACACGTCGCAATTATGAGCACGGCTGAGTAGCCGTGGTTAGGGGCGAAATAGAGCAAATTTCGAGGGGGTTACGTCACAATCCACGTCACAAAAGTACGAACCGCCCAACGAATTCTAGCGGTCTCGGAGCGTCTCCAGGAAAGGATCACCGAGAGTTGCCAGCTTGCGCTCCAAACGTTTGGTGCAATCGCAGTTCCCGCAGGCCCACGGTTCTGATCCGTTCTGGTCCCGGCACTGCCTGCGGTCATGCGCATCCTGCACTTTAACCAGCTTCGAGTATTGCTCCCAATACGGCCGCTCCTCTTGTAATGGAGTCGGACAGTAGCAGACCTCAACCCAGCGGGCCGTGCCGTCCGAGCAAAACCGGGCGTCTTGCATGTTGCGCAGATACTCGCCGCCGGCCACCGAACCTTTGCCCAAGGTTCTTTGCTCAATAGCCTGGAGGAGGGACTGCTCGCCGCCTGGCGGACACGGGCGCGCACCAGATACCGCATGATGCTCCCATTCTAAGTGCTTCGTTTGCCTCATGCGATACAGTCAAGAGAAGGATTTGCCTTGTGAAGCGCCACTGGAACATTCCAATCTGGGCGGGGTTTGCGATCGTGACCGTTGCTCTGGTCAGCTACATCCCGATCTTCACGCTGTTCCCGATTACCCGCGACGTTCCTTGGGCCAACTACCTGCTGTTTCTATTGGGCGGCGGGCTGCTCGGGGTTGGTGTGAGGCGAGCGTTTCGAGATCCCGAGCACTACCGCGGCAGGATCAGCGGTTCAATCCTGGCTGTGCTTAGTGCGCTCCTGTTCGGGTTCTTTGTGGTTGGAACTGTCTTTTTGACGAAGCAAATCCCATCGGCGGAGCGAGCATTGCGCGCAGGCCAACCCGCGCCGCCGTTTGTTCTTCAAGACATCACCGGCAAACAGGTGGCTTCTGCGGAACTGTTCAAAGGCCATCGCGCGGTTGTGCTGGTGTTCTATCGAGGCTATTGGTGACCGTTCTGCAACTCCGAGTTGCGGAGTTTCGAGCAGCACTTGAGCGAGTTCCATGAGCGGGGCGTCGAGGTTGTCGCGATCAGCGTCGATTCCCCCGCCGAGTCCCAGAACCTCTGCCAGTCCAGGGGATATAGCTTTCCGTTTCTTTCCGATCCAAATGCCCAGGTGATCCGGCAATACGGCGTCCTTCATCCGAAGGGCGGCGAAGACGATAAGGACATCGCGCGCCCGGCTGAGTTTTTAGTTGACACCACGGGGACGATCCGTTGGGTGAACCTGACCGATGACTTTCGAGTGCGCGCACGGCCCGAAGCAGTTCTGGGAGCGATCAGCCAGCTGGGAGGCTGATTTATGCCGCCTGAGGGAGCGATTCGTCGGCCTTTGGCTTGTTCTTGCTCCCAGGTGGCCGGCCGCGAAGCGAAGCTTAACCGCCGTCATCCAGGCAGGCGGACGGCCCCGGCGCCTGCCGCGTCCGGCTGCTAGTAGTTGCAGTGTGATAATTGCCTGTTCGAGGTTTTCTCGCTCCGCCCGCAGTTCGACGAGCAAATCTTCACCGGACGTTAAGCCTTTTTCCGTTTCTCGGTTACCCTCGTAGGTTCCTGCTCGACCGGCTTACGCCTCAGCCGTTCGGCAAGCTCGCGATACGCGCTGTCCTCCCGCTTCGCAGCTTTGAGGTAGGCATCGTAGTGCTCCAAGGCACGGACGATCAAGGCAGCTTCGTCATCAGAGATGGTAGGCACGTGGGCATTTTATCTCACAGCGACGGGAACGTGATTGAGCTACCAGCGCCGCTGGGGGTCTGAACCAACCTGTGCCCAGTCGCGCTCCTGATGCTCCCACGATTCGGTGCCCCTTGCTGTCCTTCGCTAGCTAACATAATATGCAGGCCTGGAGGCTCTGAGAATGCACTGGAGGTTGCTCCTCTTCATCGCATTGCTCTCGACGGCGGTGCCCGCGCAATGGTTGAACTTCCCTACGCCTGGAGTCCCACGCAAGCCCGACGGCAAGCCCGATCTCACCGCACTCGCGCCGCGTGCCCTCGATGGCAAGCCAGACCTCACCGGTGTCTGGATGCACGAGATTACCACCGTCGCGGAGGTGAGGCGCCTTTTCGGTGATCGCTTCGAAGCCGCCATTAAGACGAACGCGCCCGGAATGGAGATCGGCACCCAACACAAATACAACTTTGACATCCTCGTGGACTTCAAGCCCGGAGAATCGCCTCTGCGGCCCGGAGTGAAGTTGAATCGCCCCCGAAACGTCGACCCAGCGGACATTTGTATGGCCGTCATAGGCATTCCAGACGCCGATTTCCTCTCTGAGCCGATCAAGATTGTTCAAGCGCCTCGGGAGACTATGATTCTGTACGAAGTCGGCAACATGCATCGCCAGATCTTCACTGATGGGCGCTCGTTTCCTAAGGAATTTGACCTTCCGGCATTCCTGGGCTACTCAGTTGGACACTGGGAGGGCGATACCTTCGTGGTGGAGACCGCTGGCTTTAACGATAAGACCAGCCTCGACGGCATGGGGCATCCCCATAGCGACGCCTTGCGTTTGACGGAACGCTTCCATCGCCGCGACTTCGGACACCTGGATATCGAAATGACGTTCGATGATCCTAAGACGTACACTAGGCCGTTTACCATTAAGGTCCCGCACGATCTACTTGCGGACAGCGATATTTTTGAGACGTTCTGCGAAAACGAAAAGGACCGCGTTCATATGGGAAAGCACTAGTCGGACCTAGGCTTTCCATCACGATCCCTTCTCGTCTACACGGTTCTTGGCTCGCTGAACGTTCATGCGTCTACAAGCCCAACTTCCCGGCGCTGTTCTCACGGAACAAGCTCCCATCCCGAATGTACCGCCTCACCATCTGGACGCTCCGATGCCCCGTTTGCTTCATGATCGATCGCTCCGAAGCGCCCGCTATTGCCGCACTGGTCGCATGTCCGGCCCGCAACGAGTGGCCTGCGTACGCCGTAGCATCCAGTCCGGCCCGTAGTGCGAGTTTCTTCACCACGCGCGCCACGTCAATACCGCTCAGCCGCCCCACCTGCACTTGGCCGTGCCTGTTGATCGACCGGAATAGTGCGCCGCCCGATAGTGCGGCCGTCTCGATCCACGCTTGAATAGTGCGGACCGGACACGTCTCGGGATTCGACCCGTACGGGATGCCGATCTTGCGCCCCGCGCCGTCCTGATCGGTCTTGCTACGCCGTAGCGTCACCGTCAGGCCGTCCTTACCGAAGGCACAATCCTCGATATCCAGAGCGACTAGTTCGGAACGGCGGAATGCTCCCGCGAACCCGAGCAGGATTAGTGCGCGATCGCGCGCGCCAATAGTACCGTCGTCCGCCGCATCCACCATAGTGCGGATATCGTCCGTCAGAGCAGCCGCCTTTGGCACGGGCGCAGTCCCAATAGTGCGGCGGATGCCCTTCAGGGTGTTCCGCACCATTCCTGCCGAATTGGGCGAGTCCAGCCCCGTCGCCTTGTGCGCCTCAGCAATGGCGTTTAACCGCCGCTGGATACTCCCGACCTTGAGCCGGCCCGCGCACTCTGCGATGTAGGCAGCCACGGTTTCAGGCGATGCGGGCAACGGACCCGTGCCGTGTGCCTCACACCACGTGCAGAACTCCCGCCAGTCCGCCCGATAACCTCGTAGCGTGTTCTCCGCCTTGCTGTGCCGGGCGAATTCGCGCGCTTGATCGAGAGCGGGAGACGGAACAATGTCCGCCCCCGTAGCTCCCTGGATTGGTACCAGCTCGCCGGCCGTCATGCCGCACACTCCAATTCCGCGAGACGGCGTTTCGCTGAATCCTTCTCGAATCCCGAGGAGAATGCCGCTTGCACGGTGTATCCGGCCCTGCGGAATTCGGGATTGGTCGCGAGTGCCCCCGCATCCTGGGTCCAATCGACGGCGAACGATGCAGCGAGCAATAGTGCGTCCGTGGCGCGCTTGAAACTGAGCGTCAGGCCGAAGCCCTTGCCCGATGCCGTGTGCGTGACAAGCCAGTTTTGCCGAATGTCCTCATCGGCGCCATGTTCGGTAACGCCGAGCTCGCCCGATTCGCTGGGGTGCACGAGCGACAATCCGCACGAGTGCGCAATCACGAATCCCGGCCGCATCCGATTCAAGGTGCCATCGTGATAGGCGTCCAGACGGTAAACCGCGTCCCAAATGGCAGGCTTCCAATCAGAGACGATCTTGAGCTTGGGTGCCTTCGGCAGTGGCTTAGGCATGGGGATATTGCCCGTTGCCGTGATTGTGGCCCGCATCATGGTTTCGTGCCGTTCCCACGTGAGGTCATACGGCACGTTCCGTTCATGGCAAGCGTAAGCCATGCGGACGATGAAACGGAATTGACTGGTGATCGGGTCGGACTTATAAGCCCGGCCGCGATCACCGATTGCTTTCACGTAAGCGCTGGATCGATGGGAGGTCATGCCGCCACCTCCGCAGTACGGGCCGATTCTCCGGCCCGCGCGATCATCCAATCCGTTGCGTGTTGAGCCCTGCTGGCGGCCGTGAAGATAGCCCGCGAGTCAGCCTTCAGCACGCGCAACCATGACGCGAGGTATTGCGCGTGATCTTCGCGAGGTTCGGTGCTGAGTCCGAGGTGCGCGCAAGTGAACGCGGCGCCTAGTTCCGCAATGAGCTCTTCAGCGGCATAGGCGTTATCTCCGAAGCGCTTACCTAGCTGGCGATCACAGCGGGGCGCCGTCGCGGTCCAATGAGTGTGCTCATGGGCGAGCGTCGAATAGTAGGCCACGTTATCCGCGAACGCGCCGAATGGCGGCATTTGGATATGGTCCGAAGCAGGCGCATAGAAGGCTTGGTTTCCGCCGTGGCGAAGATCGGCCCGGATTGCCTGAAAGAACGCCTCAGCGTGGGCGATGCGCTCGGGTATGGTTGCTTCCGCGTCCACCTTAGGTGTGTATCCGTCCACCTGGGCGGCATTGAACACGCTATAACCACGCGTGAAAAGCAGACGGGACCGGCCCGGAGAGTCCGCGCCATCTTCTTGGGATTCGCCCGAATCGTTCGCGAACTTCCAGAACACTACCAGCGTGGCCTTCTCGCCCTTGCGGACTTGTGCGCCCTTGTCCTGCCATTGTTGATAGGTCGCCCATTCGCCCCGCTCGTACCCTTTGGCTTGTGCTGCGGCCCAAAGACACACGGTATTGATGCCGCGATATGGTTTCTTGCTGGCTACGTTGATCGGCGAGAAGTCATAGCGACCGGAAGTGTGCCACGGCATGCGCCATGTTCCTACGCCTTGTTCGATTGCGTTGATGATTTGGGCCGTCACGCGTGCGTAAACGTCCCGTTTGTCGGTTGCGGTAGTGTCAGTAGTAGACATCGAAGCTCCTAATCAGCTTTGGTGTTAGGGGCCGTACCGGATTGCCGTCCGTTGCGGTCCCGTTTCGCTCTAGTGTTCGATTCACTCTAAGAATCGAACACTAGAACCACTCCGATACTATACCCAATGCGCTTTAGGTGCAAGAGGTATTTTACGTCTCGATTCACTTTTCCTAAACCGGTTAAGATGGATGCATGCTAAAGAAGGATCTTGTCTCGGAAGTCATGCGCGCGATGGGCCGGAAGGGAGGGAAGATCGGCGGAAAGCGTAGCCTTGAGACCATGACGGCCGCCGAACGATCGGCCCGCGCTAAGACAGCATCACTAGCCGCAGCTAAGAAGCGGACGGCGGAACGTCTGGCGCGGGAACGTAAGCAGGCAGCGAAGAAGAAGTGAGCGGGCCGGAGGTTGTCCGGGGGGGGCTTGCGGCAGATGGCGCGCTGATTTGAAGCGCATATAAATTTTGGCGAGTATTTTTTCGAGGCCGGAGGTTTGCCGATTCGAGGGTGAGATCTTGTTTGAGCGCGGCTGAGGAAGTTAGAAAAGAAGTTCCCGGTCCTTGCCTCTTGTCGAACGAAAATAGATGGTAGGCTCGACAGGTGGAACAGAGCTTTGAGACGATGTGGCGCATGGCCAAGTTGGCCGGTGGGATCGATACAACCGTCAGGCTGATCGAGACGGTGATAGAGGTGGTGCCCACCTTGAAGTTCCGAAATATTGCCGGTAAGGAAATGCCAATCCGGGACTTGGCCGGGCTCGCTCGGTCAGTGCAGGCAGCCACATCCGTACCCCATGGAACGTCGTTGGATGAGCGCGATGTGAGGTTCATCGAAGATAAGTTCCTGGCCGTCCAAGCGGAGATGGGGACAATGCTGGCGCAGTTGGCGGCGACATCGGCCAGGGAATAGTCGCTGGCCTCACGGTCGAAACGGCGCTGGCAATCCCGGCTGACGGTCTTTCCCCGGAAACCACACTCCAATTCGTGTTATGCTTTCCCTAATTCCGGACAACCTATGGCCTATAATGCTCGCATTGGATGCGCCGTCGCGCTCGCGCTTCTGAGTATTAATCCTGCGAAGGCATCGGACGACGAAGAGAAGTTGCTGACCATCACGTCAGAACCGCCGGGCGCTCACGTCATCCTTAACGGCCGCGACCGAGGCGCCACACCTCTAGAAATCAAGGTCGGCCACTGGGCCTTCGACACCAAGAAGAGCACGGCGTTTTCAAAGCATCTAGGAGAAGCATGGACGATGGAGATTTCGAAGGACGGCTACCGTACGGAATCCATCGAGTTGACGCGCGGCCCGATGACGTGGCATAGCATCAACGGCAAGAACTCATATCAGTATTGGGTACTGAATTCGCCTTCGTACAACGTAAAACTGCGCCCGGCCACGCGTGCGTTAACGAATGACGACGTGCTAACCCTGGTCAAAAGCGGTTTAGGTGAGGATCTGATCATCGAGAAAATCAAAACGTCGCCCTGCGAATTCAGGACGGACCCGGAAGATCTCAAAATGCTGCACGAGAGCGGCCTCTCAGATCTGATAATAGCCACGATGATGCATGCGGTCCCGGCAGATCCAGCCGGACCCGCCACGGCGATTCAGCCGGTCAAGAAGTAGAGGACATCGTATGGCCTTTGATCTCACGGCCGTCACCGGGGCGCTTGGTGTCTTGAAGACGCTCTCCGGCATTGCCAAGGATGTCAACAACATCGAGTTCAATCAGAAAATCATAGAGCTACAGCAAAAACTGTTGGAGATCCAGATAGACTACGGTGGACTTCTCGACGAGAACCGCAAGCTTAAGGATGAAGCGGCGGCATCGAAGGCAGTTGCTTTTCACCATTCCGTCAACTGGAAGAAATTAGAGGATGGGAGCGAATCCGGTCCGTACTGTCCGGTCTGTTATGCAGAAAACAGCAGATTCATGCCGCTGGAATTCCACGGACCGCACATGCACGACCAGAGATTGTTGTTTTTTGAGTGTCCCGTCAAGCATGTGAAGTATGGAGAGGGCCTAAATGCCTCTTACCTAATACCAAAAGAGCTAATTCCCATAGACCGCTATGGAGAGCGGCGCTAGACCTGCTTCTGTCCGCCTCGTCGGCAAGGTCTAAGCAGGCAGCTTTTGGGGCACTGTCGTTGCCACTCGGTCGTCAGGACTCGCGACGCGAAGCTTCCCGGTATGCTATAGCCGGCCTCTCGTTCTTTCCGAGATGACTTTGAACCAACGCCGCATTAAGCTACGGCTGCAAGAAATGGAGCAATAGAGTGGATGTTTGTTGATACGCAGGTCGTTTCGTATTCCAAGAAAGGCACGACCTCCCGGTCGATCCGGGGTGCCAAGATTTCGTCTATCACTGCATCCGAGTTGCTCCTGGTGTATGGCGACAAACGAACGGCTGCAAAATATTATGTGCCTGCGCTATCGCCGATTCACCTAGGCACAGCGAGCCTCGGATCAATGAAACGCGATCATCCTTTCGGCAAGAACTTCACGGACAGCATCGTTTTCAATTTCGGGCGTGACTTTGAGCCCCTTAAGGAATTCGGTTCGAATGCGATTTCCAAGATGGTGAATGAGCGGAACCTGGAGTTGCTGAGGCAGAGCATTTTATTTCTTGACAAGAAAGTTCAGAAATATATTCGAGAAGATTTTGCGTTTCTCGTGGATAACGAGATTGAGTGTGTGCCGTTGTCGCTCGATACGATAGAGGCGGGTTACAGGTATCTCAAGGCCTTCCAGTCGTCCGGGGAGAAGATTAAGACTACCTTCCGCAATACATGGAACGATCTTCTGATTCTCTCAACGGCTGAGATTCATGGTGAGAAACTATGGTCGGAAGATAACCAACTTAATCGCTTCGCCGCTTCGTCCTTTGGAGAGTTTCGTGAGGCCGAGCAGGGGACGTTGGAAATAACGATGCGGCCGGCCTCGCTCGACTCCGAGCGGACGACAAGTCGTGAATCCAAAGGTTACATTAACGCAGGCTGGAGAGCTATTCTTAAGAACGGCTCGCAGCAGGCATGGTAGGAAGAAGATTCGAGAACGAGACGCCGGACCAAGAGTTCAGCGAAGGCGGCACCTGTCGCTCCTGATGTTCCGGCCTGGCGACAAAACGGGCATAAGGAACCTCGCCCGCCGACTATACTCTAAGGCAAGCGTAAGCTCGAATGCCGACGCCAGCGCAGGAAACCATTGCGAGCTTTATCGAGCCGATGCTCCTCGTCCGCTCCGACAACCTGCCGGAAGGCCCCAACTGGGCCTACGAGCTGAAGCTCGACGGGTACCGCGCACTCGCCTTCAAATCGTACGGCGTAGCGCACCTGCGGTCGCGCAATAACAAGAGTTTCGACGGCAAGTATCCGGCGATCGTGCACGCCCTGGCGCGCCTGCCCGATGAAACCGTGATCGACGGTGAAGTAGTCGCGCTCGACGAATCCGGCCGGCCGTCCTTCAACGCGCTCCAGAACGGCTCTGCGACGGCGCAGCTCTGCTACCACGTCTTCGACGTGCTCGTGCTTGCAGGCCGGAACGTCATGTCAGAGCCGCTGTCAGCCAGACGGGAGCTACTACGGCGCCAAGTCCTACCGCGCCTCACCGATTTGATCCGCGAGGCTCCGCAATTCGACGCCAGCCTCCCGGATCTGATCCGCGCCGTTCGCGAACAAGGGCTAGAAGGGATCGTTGCCAAGCGTCTCGACAGCGCCTATGAGCCCGGCCAGCGTTCCGGCGCCTGGCGTAAGATGCGCGTCAATCGGTCCGAGGAGTTCGTGATCGGCGGATACACCGTGGGCGGCCGGCACTTCGATGCGCTGATCTTCGGGTATTGGGAGGGCGATCGGCTGATGTACGCGGCACGCACGCGGAGCGGATTCACGCCAGCCGTGCGCGAGCAGTTACATCAGCGGTTCCGGGACCTTGAGACGCCGGAGTGCCCGTTCGCGAATCTGCCGGAGGCGCGCGCCGGTCGATGGGGCGAGGGCCTGACGGCGGCGAAGATGAAAGACTGCCGCTGGCTGAAGCCGGTCCTGGTGGGGCGGTTCGAATTCGTTGAGTGGACGCCCGATAAGCACTTGCGGCATTCGCGGTTTGTGGTGCTCAGGTAGGACGCTCACGCAGCGCGACGATTACAGTCCTTGTGCGCGGCTGGTCTTATCATTGACATGCCTCGCACGCTATTCTAGATACACGTGCCGAAGAAGACTACGAACAGGGAAGGAAAAACAATCTCGGCCGAGGGGCAGTCTGGTGCCACCGGAGGGCCCTCGACGGCGCGTGGTGTTGATTACCAACTGAATTACGCGGTGTATCACGCCCTTGCGCTGCTAGCAGATCAGCTCAGAACACCGCACCAAGAACTGACAATCACAATCGAACCAAGAACGCTGCATGAGCGAAGCGCCACGCGGTCCGATGTCCGTATCGCTACTCACGGGATCAGCGCCGAACTTAAGCTTCACCCATCCCGACAGGATATCCTTGAATGGCTCAGCCGAGTGGCTCAGGACCCATCTAGGGAAAAGCATGAGCTTGTCTACGCACTTGCCTCCGGGACTCTGTTGACTTCATTGAGCGCAGCGATTCGACTGGCCAAGGAGGCGGGCGATGATACGGAACATCTAAAGCTGCTGGCGGCGCACGAAAACATCAAGGATATCGATGTCATCCTACAGCCGTTTGGTGCTACCGCTGCCACACGGCTAAACAGCCTCGCGCTTAAGTACCTGCCAGAAGCGGTCATCCAGGAGAACATTAACGTCCGAGCCCAAGTTCTAGCGCCAGAACATCCCGACAAGCTTGTCACCGCTCTGAAAGCAGAATTTCTACAAGGCATGAAGGTTCGAAAGACTTACAACTGTAGATTACTTATCGATCAGTTGCAGGCCCAGGGAATCGTATTCCAAGCACCAAAAGCTTTCCTATTACCTGACGTGTCCATCCACTGTCGGGTCGTTCTAGCCGCGCTCCAGCACTGCGCCGGAGGTCTTCCTAATGAGGTAGTTGCCGCCGTGTCGGAGTGCGCTGCTTCCGAGACCGATGCAATTCTTCAACCCCTCATTGACAGTCGAACTTTGCACTTCGACGGCGAGCGTTGGCGCCTCCTCTTTACAATGCCAGGATTGATACAAGCGCCAGGAGCACTGGAGCGGGCACTCCCGTCATTGTTGGAGTTCATCAATAAGAACGAAGCCACGCCCACCGGACGAGCACTCGTGCCCGATGCTGTGACACTCACACGGGCCTGTTTTGAACAAGCCCCCAAGGCGATTATTCACGCCTTTCGCAAGATCGAGAAGCTCCTCAAACGTATTGGTAACAAATATCTAGTCCTTGAATTGGCCGAACTGACGATAGCAGCAGCCGCCCAACAGCCCCGATCTATTGAAGACGCTCGGGCACAAGCGCACGCACTGATTTGTGGCTGTTCATGGGTATATCAGCGCATTGATGATCTCGCTGCGGCACGAAACCTCGCTAGAAAGAGCCTCGAACTCGGCGCGGAAATTGGTTGGGACCGCAACACCGCATTCTGCCTTAAGTGCGATGGTAGGATCGTGCGCATGCAGGCCGAGAAGAGTAGCGACCACCGCGCAGAGCTTCTCACCGAAAGTGTTCGGAGCATTAACCATGCGATTAATCAATTTAACAACGTGACCGAAATAGGCCCCACTCATCCTGAGATCGGCGACTGCTACAGCCTGCTTGCCCGAACATACCTGGTGGCGCGGCAGTACGAAGACGCCAGAAACGCATTACGGTCAGCGTATGATCTGATACCACAGAATGGCTCAAAGGATCATCTGGACTTACTCATTCTCACCGGCGATCTGCAAGCAACCACAGGCGAGTACGATGCTGCCGAGAGCACATACTCGCAAGCACTGGAATTGCCAGAGGCAGCTGACGTGCAGATATCTGAGATTTTCGCGAGGGGGTTTTACCAGCGCGGGAAACTACGGGAAAGCCAAGGGCAGGCGAGCCAGGCAATCGCCGACTACAGACGGGCAGCCTGTTTGTGGCTTGATCTAGACGAGTATGAGAAAGGTGCACAAGCGCGCTGGCAGGAGATCGGATTGAGCTCGCCAAAGGAAAAGCCAATTCTTGACGAAATCGCTAACGAGGAATCGTTCCTAGTCAGGGTGACAGCCTACGATTTGTATCGCAACCGTTATCCCGCTCCTGAAGCAATTGCGCGCCGCCAGCAGCCATCCCGACAACAAATCACCCAGCTCCTGAAGGACGCCCACAGGGAAGTAGCAATCCAGTACCCACACCGATGAGGACATGGAAGAGCGCCGCAGCCCGTCGATTAATAACGGCTTCCGCAGCGCAAGACGTTCGGGGAGCGGTGCGTGCCATTTCGGCCGACCTTCTGCGCAACACAGAGTGTCCGCCGACTGACCTGAATACCATCATCGAGCGACTAAATGCGAAGCTTTCGGGCGAGGGTATTTTCGGTTCAGGTGAACTTCGACGAGATGGTAATGGCTACGAAATTGTCTATGCGGCTGACCTTTCATTGCCGCGCCGGCGCTTTACGATCGCCCACGAACTCGCACATGTGATTGTCGACCAGACCGGACCTAACGCGCCAAGAGTGGGCAAAGAACTCGAACGGTTGTGTGACCTCATCGCAGTGGAACTTCTGATGCCAGAGGACGTTTTTCGGGCGCACCTGCCACACTCGTTCCGCGTTGCCGATATTTTCACGCTCGCGAAGCGGTTTCAGGCGTCACTCTCGGCAACGGCACGACGTTGTGCTGAGTTGTCTCAGGTGACTGTATTCGAGGTGGCGAAGGGGAAGCTCACTTGGGCCTGTGGTCCACTGCGAAGATCATCCGCATTACGGGATGACGCCTTACTCCAACACGTAAGAAGCGCGTGTGCTGGCCAATCCTCTCAGATCGTCCTGTATCTCAACGATCACTCGTCGATTAAGCCGATCAGCGTCGAATACCATGCATTCGGCAGAACAGGTCGAGCGCTCTTCCTGCTCACAACGTTAAGCCCCTCTGTTGCGAAAGCATTATTGCAGAACCAAGACTTCGAGTCCGCATCGTGAAAAAGACGCACACTTCGCCGATATCGTTCGGTGTCTGACTCTGAAATTGATGGCTTCTGTCTGATGTCTATCCAGCGATCGATGGAGCCCCCAGCTTGGTTCCCCTTGGTGAGTTGCTTTGGCTCCAGCCCCGTGCGGGTTTTGAACAATGGAAACGCTAACTTTAGTTAAAGCTTCCCGCAGGCCTCGACGTAAGATGCAATCGGGCCCGTCCCTAGGCGGTCCCCGAGTCCCAGCCCAGCCAATTCGTCAAAATAGCTAGCGATTCGCAATAGACTGCCGGTCGCGACTAGAGCGTCTTCCAAATACTCCCAGCACGGCGCCATATGAGCGTTCATCTCGGAGTCCATGTGGGCGATGATACCGGCGATATCGAGATGATGCATCGACGATGCTGGCCGGTAGAAGGCCTTGTAAAGAGAGACCGATTTGCCTGCTAAGCCGTCAGCCTCAAGCTGCTTGTTCCAATACGCCTCGGCTCCTTTGGCGCGTTCCCAAATTGACACTTTGCACCACTCGTTGCGTGGCCGGGTTTTGTCGCGGGAGGAGGCAAAGCGCGGCAACACTCGATCATACTCTCGCATCATCTCTTCAACACGTTCCTTGGAGATCGCCTTTTGCTGCTCCGCATCCATCGCGTCATAATATTGTTTTTGCTGGATGATGTTGTAGTCGAGGAAGTCATCGACATCCTCCGGGTGGTTCTTCAACCAAAGGACATTGAGCTCTGCCTCGTAGATACTCCGCGCGATTCTGACGGCATCGAATCCGAATCCGTTCAGTACAAGGGTCAGGATAGCGGCATAGCTGTTCGCGGCGGCGGCCAGAGTATGGCCAACGATCATAAGAAGGTGCCCCCCGACTGGAGTGGAGATCATTTCGTTGACTATAGGTTGAAGCCTGAAGGCGCACTCGAAGAACAGTTTGTACTTTTGATGGACTGGCTCCCACCATTCAGGGAAACCCGCGACGACATCAGGGCAGTTTTCTGTCATTGCCGTTCATTTTATCGAGTCCGCAGCGAGCATAATCAAACTGTGGATTGCTTAGCTTGCGGAATGACGACTTCTCCTCCCTCTCGGGAGCACGTCTTCTCTCAATGGCTGCTAGATGAGTTCCAAGGTCGCCGAATTTCGATCGGTCTGTTCCGACGGAGCAGCGACGATAGCCGCGAACGGACCCGTGTGGACATCAGCCTCGATTCGTTCAAGCTGAAAGAGGTCTGCGAACGTTGCAACAACGGCTGGATGAGCGCATTGGAGAGCAACGCCAAGCCGTTAATCCTCGGTCTGATTCGCGGTAACATCCAGTTTGATGCCCTCGATGAGAATGAGCGCCGCATCTTGGCAAGATGGGCGGCAAAAACCGCTATCATCGAATCACATTCGATAGGCGCTGAAAGCCCGGTCAATTCTGATTACCTAAACCGGATGCGGACTAATGCAGACGGTGTTCCCGGCCGCTTTGCCGTAGCAGCGGCGCATACACATCTTGAGGTCTTCGCTCACATGCAGATCGGGCTAATCTACGATCTCATCGGCGGTGGGATCGCAGCCGGCAATATCGTGATGATCGTGCTACCGAAGTTAGCTTTTGCCTGCCTTTTCCCTATGCTCGAAATACCGTACGAGTGCCGATGCCTCATGTCATTGTACGCGCCGCTCTGGCCGTCTCCAAGAGCGTGGAAACCAATGCGCATCGGCCCGCTCCCAACAGACTTAGACGAACTTGAAACGATTGCAGCGTTGGCCGAAAGGGTGGAAATGCACCACCCCTTTGTCTAGCTTTCGAAGATCGCCTGCACCTTCTGCCGGTGCACCGACTCAGCCGGGCTCCCGCCGGATCGGTTGAGCCACGATTTGAACTCAGTGACCTTGACGCGGTGTTCCACTTGCGGTTGTGCGGCGCACACGGTGACGGTATTGATCCCCTCTGGAATCTCGCCAGCCCAAACTGAATCGCGGATCGCCTTGAGGCCGCGCGCGACGGCTTCAAAGAGCGTGTCAGCATTCACGCACGCACTGTGTTCGATACCATCGATATCGGTGACGGAGACGCGGCAAGACCGGGTCGGCACTTAAGGATTGTAGCAGGGTATTTGCCTTTTGTTCGCCTGCCAGCATTGCCGTCAGTTGAGCCCCCGAAACAGCTCCGAGAGACTGATCTTCAGCACGTGCGCGATCCGCCTCGCCGTGTTGACGGTGATGTTGATCCGGCCCCGCTCCAGCAGGCTCACGTGAGTACGGTGAAGATCGCAAGCCTCGGCGAAGCTCTCCTGAGAGAAACCCCGCTCCGTGCGGATCTCTCGCACCCTTGCGCCTAAGCGCTTCTGAAAGTCTGCGGCTCCCGATGACACCCAGACAATGGTTGGCGATATGTTGTATAAACGTCTACAGAACGCATTCTGACAGAATATTTGCAACGGACCAGCCACGGCTTGCTGCGTCACATGTTGGCGCGACTCATTGGTCGTGCCTAGTCGATAGACTCCTACGATGCCAGGTCAGATTGTCCGGCGGCTCAAACCCGAAGAGGAGGAGATTCTCCGCAAACGCGAGGAGTTGGCTGCCATTCGCGCGACCCTCGCCGAGCGCGAACTGGAGCTTGTCGATCTTCGCAGCCAGCTTGCAGCGTTTGAGGGCCGCTACCTCCGGCAGGTGGGAACACTCTACGCGGAGCTGGATGAATGGAAGGCCCGAATCTCCGAACTGCGGGCTCGGCTCGATCCGTCCGCCGCCGCGAGGGAGCACGCGCAGCAAGCCCGTGAACAGGCGCGCCAAACTTACGAGGACGCACACGGCGCGGCCTCCAAGACTAGCGACTTCACCCCCTCATCTGAGCTTAAGGGCCTGTTCCGGGAAGTCGCGAAACGCATTCATCCTGATTTTTGTAGGGACGCCGCCGATCTGGAGCGCCGTACTCGACTCATGGCCGAGGCCAATCGCGCTTACGAAGCTGGCGACGCCGAGACGCTTCAGAGGATTCTCAACGAATACCAGGACGGCGCCGACGCAGTAGATGGCGAGGGGATTGGCGCCGAACTCATCCGCATTATCCGGCAAATCAGCCAAGCCCGTGAGCGCGTCGCCGCGATCGAGCGGGAATTGACCGCCCTGCGCCAAAGCGAAATCGCTCTGCTCAAGAAGCAAGCTGAAGATAGCGAGAAGGCGGGGCGCGACCTGTTGGCGGAACTTGCGGCCGCCGTTCGGGAGCAGATCGAGCTAGCTAAGCGCGAATGCGAGGCACTATCAAAACAAGAGGGTCGGCCCGCGTGAACGATGAATCTCAGCTCCAGGTTAGGCCGAATTCAGCGCTTAGACTGTCGACGGCACGATCCGGTCTTATCGCACGCGGCCGGCGGGATGCGGCTCTGCTAGCGCCACGCTGCAACAAATGCGGGGATGCCAAGGAGCTAGTCTTCGCTGGTTGCGTGTGTGACTGTTGTAGCGCTGCCCTAGACGAGCAATGGGCGGGTTCCACCGCGACCGCTTGGTTGCTAACGAGATACCGCGCTCCCGATCCCGATCGACTCTTACACATGTGGGAATTTGTCCTTGTGGACACGACCTATGCCCAGATGAAAACATACTGGGCCTCCGATGACCCCGACACACAGATTCCGGGATTTTATCGAAGTCGTCAGCCTACATCTCAGGAAAGCGGCCTGCAAAAATCAGAGTGGGGGACACGCTCGAACCCGTCCCGTGGCAGCACAATTCGCCCCGCGACGCTAGAGGAAGTCGCTGCATACCAGAAGTCCCATCGGGAGTGGTCGGTCATTGGAGAGGTCGCACGGATATTCGACCATACATGCGACAAGCTCGGAATCTTAGAAGCCGACGACTCAGAGCGAATTGAGGAGGCGGCTCAGGAGATCGTGGGAAAGCTCCGCCAATTGGGGTGGTTGGAAGAGTTGGCCAGGCTGAATCGTGAAAATAGCGAGGCCCTTTGTCAAATAGACGGTACGCTACTGTTTGAACTCGTGTTTAAAAGCGCGACAGAAGATCTGCGGAATTGAAGACGGAGGCATTCTATGAATCGCACAACTATGCCAGCACAAATGCTCGCCGGGGTTCTACTGATTTGCATAGTAAGCGTGCTGTCAGCCCAAGCGCCTTCGGTAATGAAGGTTCCCGACGGAACCGCGCTGCGCCTTTCCTTAACTCAGGACCTGAGTTCCGCGACCAATGCAGTCGATGATCCGGTCCACTTTGAGGTTATGGAGGATGTCAAGATAGCTGGCGTCGTAGCGTTTCCGATGGGCTCAACGGCTGTTGGACACATCGTTGAGGTTGACCCCCGGAGACGAATGGGGCGCGCCGGCAAGCTGAACTTTAGCGTCGATCACGTTAAAGCGCCTGACGGCAGCAATCTCCGCTTGCGGGCATCCTCGACGAGAAAGGGTGAAGACAAGACTGGCACTGTGATTATTGGGTCGGTAGTGCTGACTCCGCTTTTCTTGATCATGCGCGGCAAGGACATTACGATTCCCAAAGGGACCGAGATCACCGCTTACATTGATGGCGACCGTGAGTACGCGTTGGGAGCGCAACCAGCGCCGCCCGTGGAACACGCCGTTCCGCAGGCAACCCCAACGCAATCGGGCACGGTTACGTTTCAATCCGAACCAGTCGGAGCAGACATTACCATCGACGGCAAGTTTGTTGGGACTACGCCGTCTAGCTTGCAGCTCAGGGCGGGCGACCACACCATCACCATCGAGAAGGCGCACTTTACTTCTTGGAAGAGAACCATGACCGTAGGTGCTGGCTCGTCTGCGAATGTGAGCGCGACGCTCGATAAAGCGCAAGAATCTTCTTCGCCCGCCAACTAATCGCCCTGTTGTAAAACAATCGTCGCTTGGCCCAAAATGAAAGTGTGTGGAACCAACTCCCGCTGCTTCGCGATGAACCACAGGCGCCACTGATGTCCGATTCGATCAAAAAGAGGCACGGCCCCGAGGCCCTGATCGAAGCCTTTCGCGGGCTCGTCCGCCCTCCCGATGGACTTGGGGAGATTCATAACCTCTCTCGTTCGGAAGCTCGCGCGATCAGAGCGTGCGGGTATAAGGCGCCCGCCGCGTGCTACGGCCGCGTGTGGCGCTGTCCAGAGCTGCCCGACGAACTTGTTCGATGGACAGAATTCTTCTATCTTTCCGATGTACTCTCGCGAGTGTATGGATATCGACCGGGGGAGTGGCATCCGAAACGCGCCGCTCTCCTGCCCATTCCGGCGCCCCGAGAGGATCAAGGCAAGCCCGAAAAAAGGCTCCTCGCTTCGGTTCACAAGGCGCACCGGGTGCGGAAGTGTGAGTTGCAGCGCAAGCACTGGCGTCTCTCGGCAGCGATATTCAATCACACGCTAAAGCTGCTTGTCGAGAGGAGCCGGGTAAACGTAGCAGGCGGCTGGGTCTACTTTGTGAACCCTTAGAGTATGCTGCCTTATAAACCGACCTAAAGGCGTAGCCAACTGCGTTTCACTTCCCTGGTCTCGGCGCCCCCAAGAATCGTCTAAGCTTGTCAGCAATGTGCGCCGTACTTAGGGCTTTTCGCATGTGCTCGCCAAGATACGAACTTGTATCTTTGCTAACGGCGATTAAACCAAGAGGCGAGCTGACAATGCACTGCTGCCGCACAATGTCCGGCAGGGAGTGGCCAATGGCGAGCGTATAGTCGATACCGGGCACAAGGAACTTGAAAAGCCGATAATCTCCTTCTCTGCGAGCCAGCGCAGGAAGAGTGGCTAGCAGGTTCTGCGTGTCAAACGGCCGAAGGGTTACGATCAGCGCCACATCTTGAGGGAATTCAGTCGCGCCGACCAGAAAGCTGCGAATTGCCTCTTCAAACGGGCCAAGCTCAATCTGCGGCGGCCGACTCTTGCGTAACGTCATTGGCCATCGATGTGCCGCGCTCCTCCAGAATATGCTCAGACCAAAATACCCAAGTTGATCGCGTCTCAGCCCGTCAATCGCGCGGCCCTCGTACAGAACTAATTCGTCATCTTCGGAAAGAGGTTGGGCGGGCCGCAATACGTCGTAGAGCGGAAACGTGTCCCGCTGGGCAATATTGTTAGCGACCCATTCTTCGCCGCCTCTGCTGAATGCACCTTCGCACGCTTCGCACAGAATATGGTCTGTTATTGGGCGCGAGCTGGTGAGTGCAAGTGAGCTTGTGACGATGACAGGATTCGGATTCGGAAGACGGTCCTCCCTTAAGGCTCTCAGGATAGCCGCTGGAATAAAGTGGCTGTCGCGCAGTTCCAGGTCGTCCCTGCGACAGAGTTTGCAGGTCCCTATTGGCAATTCCTTCAGATTTTCGCACGGTCTGGAGCAATTACACCGCTTGGCTACTGGAATCAAGCTGTTGGTGGCCGCGCGCGCTTCATGGCTCGCCGGCGGTACAGCGTTACGCCAACCCACGCGCACACGTTTAGATAAATATTGCGCACAATGGCGGTGATGGACCGTCGCGGCCGCCCCAAAAGCTCAAATCGGTTGCGCAGGGAGGATTGCGCCGCACTCGCGATCCGCGACTTGCCGATGCTCCTACGTCGTAGTGTCGGCGAGACGATCACCTCGGTCGATGTGGACGGGATGGTCGGCGGCGCCCGGCCGTTCCGCATCCAACTCCAAATCAGACGAACAAAACAGGGGTGGCGTTGCCTTTGCCCGAGCTGCAACCGCCGCGCGGCGGTGATCTACTTCCCGCCGGATTCGGTCGAGCCCGCGTGCCGCATCTGTTTGCGGTTAGTGTATGGGTGCCAGTACGACAAGCTTCCTGCGTGGGCGCAAGCGATGCGATATGTGTTCGAGCGGAGGCGGTCGGGCAGTCGCGGACGATAGTTGCCTGCCGGGAGCTCCTACGACGTAGCAACCATGGGCCCGCTCCGACGTGGGCCAGTTGCTATTCTTCCGGTCGCTCCATCTCGTAGAGGCACAGAGCAGAAGTCCCGAGTTTCATCGATAACAAACTGGAAACCTTGCCTCGGATACTTGCACGGATATGCTCCGGCGCTTCTCGTAGGTCCTGGTAGTCGAATTCAGAAGCTTGTCCCAATGCGAATAACATTTCAATCGACTTCGATTCAGGCGTCGGCTGTTGTGCTACAACAAAACCGTTAGGGTCTAGCTCGGTTATGAACCCCCAAAATGTCCCTCCACCGCCATCGAACACGACAACACCAATGACCGGAGTTGATTCAGTCTTCCACTTGCTCAATAACCCTAGCGCTTCTTCGAAAGAGATGCTCATGTTCCTCCTGACGGTCAGAAAGTTCGGAATTGAAGCCGCACGCGCTGTTGCCTCGTTAACCGGATGGAGCACTGATTCTATCTAAATGGAGCCGAGCCAGGAGCCTTTCGCTCCTCATGTTCGCGAGCGAATAGGCGAAATACCGCAACATCGTCGGAGCTTGGCAGCATTTCCCTTGTTGTGTGCTACGACGTAGCTTCCGCGAGCCCTCTGATCCGAACGATGGTTATCGCTTTCCGGCATACATTTCGGCTCGCCTACGCCGTAGACCGAGCAGGCAGAACGCTTGCCGGAGACGATAGAGTGAAGATGAACCGGGTCGGCTAGGCTGATCACCGAACGGCGGGCTAAATCCCAGCCCTCCTCGCCGACCTCCACCCTTCGGGAATGCCACTTGGGAGGTGGCGACAGGTGTTAGCTTCAGACGGCGTTTTAGACCGCCGGCGGCGGGCATTTCACAATTACTTCGTGACGCGTTTTCCATCGCAAGAAATTCGCCCAGTGTGGAATCTCTTGCGACAAGCTCTTCTTGAACAGTGTGAGGTTCTCGATAGCGTGTTGCTCGAAGGAGCCGAGTCGGAAACTGAAGCCCGTTCGAGAGCGGCCAAAGTCGCAGAGTGCATTGACACCATCATGGACCTGTCCCGCTGGCTTGACCCAAGCGATGCGATCCTGACTGAAGACAAGATTGACCCCTTGATGGACGCATTGGGCCCCAAATTGTATGCCCATCTGTCTCAACACTGCGGTAAGCGCGCCGCTCCCGGCCGGCCGATTGAGCGCCGTGATTTGGCGATACGAGCTTTAGAACTGAAATCAGTGGAGCAGGCTCCCACTTGGATCAATATCGCCCGGCAACTCTGTCCTTGCGGGGAAGCTGCCCATGACAAGACGTGTGTAGAAAGAATCCGTCGAGACGTGAACAGACTCAAGGATGTCCTTCTAAGTTACAGAATACGCATCCCGGTTAGCCGCCACGCACAACCCTAAGCGCATTGTGCACCCCCTGTGCAAAATTGTTTTCGCTTTTTGCACTGTGCACAATCGTGACGCAATTAAGCGCATCTAGACTCCCGATGACACTTGCCACATGATTGAGGGCAATGAAATCGGAAGCAACCAAAACGAACGTTACGGAGAACGCTGGCGCTGCTCTACAGAAGGGCCCGCCCGCGTTCCTCACCTACAAGGAATTCGCATGTGAATCGCGGCTGAGCGTCAGCACCGTGCGCAAGCACGTTCGGCAGGGCAACGTACGCGCTACGCGGATTGGGCGCTCGGTACGGATTCCGCGCTCGGAATTGGAACGGCTCACACAACAAAGCGAGCGCTCCGGCAAGCGGGAGGAGTGAAATGGAGCCCGGCCAGAACAACACGAATCGGCTGATGAACGAAAAGGAAGTTGCTGCACACTTGGCCGTTTCAGTCGCCACTATTCGCAGATGGAGGCTGCTCGGGCAAGGCCCAAAGGCCACAAAGCTCGGAGGATTGGTGCGCTACAAGCCCTCCGACGTTGAGGAATTCCTAAATCAATGTCCTAAGTTGGGAGGCGGGAATAAAAGTGGGAAATAGGGCGGGCGCACTTGCTTCAGTACTGAAATCGTTCGAAAAGTGGCTTTACCTACCAGACCCCGGTATTGTCGAGATCATTCTCGCGGTCGTCGCGGCGAACCATATCAAAGGCGATCCGGTGTGGTTGTTGCTCACCGGAGCATCCTCATCCGGCAAGACGGAAGTGCTGAATTCCTTGGTCAACATTCCGAAAACTCATGCAGCCGCGACTTTAACAGAAGCGGCTCTTTTGAGCGGAACTCCGCAGAAAGAACGGGCCGAAGACGCAACGGGTGGCTTGCTGCGGGAGGTCGACCAATTTGGAATCCTCGTTCTAAAGGACTTCACATCGATACTCTCGATGCATCGAGGCACCCGGCAGTCAGTCCTTGCCGCTTTACGCGAAATCTATGATGGCCACTGGACACGTCGCGTGGGCGTTGACGGAGCTCGAACGTTGTCCTGGAGCGGGAAGCTCGGTTTGATTGGCGGCGTCACGTCCGCAATCGACTCGGCGCATGCCGTAATGAGTTCGATGGGGAATCGGTTCGCCCTCTTTCGATTGCCAGAAGCAAACGGCCACGAGCAAGCAAAACGCGCACTAGCCAAGACGGGGTGCGAAGAGGAAATGCGAACCGAATTGGCGGCTGTCGTTGCCGGTCTTCTCAAAAGCGTAGATGCTTCCGCTGCGCCTTCGCTCCCCCGTGAAAACGATCGATGGATAATTGCTCTTACGACCGTGGTGGCACGGTGCCGAAGCGCCGTCGACCGTGATGGGTATTCGCGCGACATCTCACTGATTCACGACCCTGAGGCTCCGGCCAGGCTCACGCGCATGCTCGGTCAATTGTTGCGCGGTGCTTTGGTTATTGGAATTGCGGCGCCGCGCGCGAGAGCGTTGATCGTAAAGGTTGGTCTTGACTGCATACCGCCGGTTCGCAGATTAGCCCTGGAAGCACTTCTTAAGCAATCGACCGCGCTCACAACGAAAACAATCGCGGCTGGCACTCACTACCCAGAGCAGACCGTCAGGCGTGCGCTAGAAGATCTCCAATGCCACGGAGTCGTTGAGCAGGGAGCGAAGCATTCGATAGCGGAGCTCTGGCATGTTGCCCCGCACTGGAAACAGCAATTCGAGGTTGCGCACGGAGCTTTCCCGAAATGTCAGTAGGATCGGTACGCCCCCTTTCCCGATTAGTCACTACAGAGAAATATGTGAGATGACATTTCGGGAAAGGCTACCAAGGAAAGCGCTGGTGACATTTCGGGAAAGCTTCCTGGCAGGCGGGACCGCGGTGAGATTGGAGGAGATCCACGAAAACCGGGCGCATCCCAATGGGATGCACAACCACCAAAACGCATCCCGCGAGAAGTCCAAATGCAGCAATCAGTAACCACACAAAAAACACCGAGACGCATCCCCTTCTTATGTTCCACTACCCATGTTTGTTGGCGGAAACCGGTCTCTGCGACTGGAGCCGATGCCGTAATTCGCCGTCTTTTGCCGTCAGACCATCTTGCCCCTTGCAATATCCTAGGCCTAGGTTGATGATTATCGACATGGCCAAGCTCCGCATCCCCGATGACGTGATGGAGTACTTCCGCAAGACCGGCTCGATGGGTGGCAAGGCTCGCGCGGAGAAGTTCACCAGAGAGGAGCTGAGCGCGATGGGCAAGAAGGGCGGCCGGCCGAAGGGCAGCGGGAAGAAGGCTGCCAAGAAAGGAGCGAAATGATCAACAAGCGACGTGGATACTGGCACCTCGACGTAACGATCCAAGGAGTTCGTTACCGCGAGGCGCTCGACACCACAGACAAACGAGAGGCGAAGGAGCTTGAGAAGGATCGCATTGCTGCAATCAAGAACGGCAAGGGTGCTTCGAAAATGGGCCGCGAGTTCGCGCGCAAGCCGTTCAGCGAGGCCGCTGCGGTCTTCCAGCAAGAGCGGAAGCCGCATGTTTCGGAACGGACGATGCAGTTTGAGAAGGAGCGGCTGAGGCCCCTTGCGAAGCACTTTGGCGAGAAGCCGCTGTTGCGATTCAAGGCCGAGGACATCGCGGCCTACCAAAACGCGCGGCTGGACGCCGGGATATCCGGTAGGACGGTCAACATGGAAACCGGTGTTCTGCGGCGGATGCTCAAGCGAGCGAAAGTGTGGAACGCGATTGCTGAAGACGTAAAGCCTCTGCCGGAGAATCAGGGCGCGTTAGGTAAGGCTCTTTCGCCTGAGCTAAAGCGCAAGCTTTTCGAAGCAGCCGCAAGTAGGCCGGAATGGACCGGTATGCATTGTGCTGCGGTGCTAGCTGTATCAACCACTTGCCGGGGAGTCGAGATCAGGAATCTCCGATGGCGCGACGTGGATTTATTCAACCGAGTGGCGACGATTCGGCGGAGCAAGACGGCTGCCGGCCATCGGACGATTCCGCTCAATGGGGATGCCATGGCGGCGCTCGCGAGATTGATCGAACGAGCGCAGGCGCTTGGAAGCAGCGAACCGGAACACTACATATTCCCGACGTGCGAGGGAAAGATAATCGATCCAACGCGACCCCAGAAGGCCTGGTACACCTCGTGGCGCAAGCTTGTGCGGGAAACTGCCCGGCGAGTGGGCAGGGATGCTGCTCGGGATGTGCTGCATTCTCGTGCCGGACTTCGCGCTGCCATTGCCGCATGGAAACGGGCGGCTGCGCCTCTACGTGGTCTGCGCTTTCATGATCTCCGCCATCAGGCGATTACCGAGATGGCCGAGGGCGGGGCGTCAGACTCTACCATGATGGCGCTGGCGGGCCACATGTCGCGACGAATGTTGGAGCATTACAGCCATGTGCGCATGGCCGCGAAGCGCACTGCTCTAGACAAGCTGGAAAGTGGTTTGATGGGCGGGCTACCTGTTGAAAGCCATCGCGCCGGGAAGGCAAATTGAGGGGTTACGTCACAATCCGCGTCACAAAGGCCTGCGTCGCTGGTGGACCTTTGCTGCAAGTGATTGAAAGAATTGGTAGGCGCGGCTGGACTCGAACCAGCGACCACCTGCTTAGAAGGCAGGTGCTCTATCCACCTGAGCTACGCGCCCTTTGTTTTCAATGATGTACGAGCCCATTTTCGTCCCGAACTCTGTGTGAACACTACTCAGCATCGTACCAGTTTTTCTACTCTCAAAAGCAATGATCTTGCGCCGATAGGTGTTGCCACTGGCAATGTCCTACTGTAGGGTCAGGCATCAAATGGCCGAATGCGGCCAGCCTCTAATCAGCGAGAAGGATCATGGAAAACGCGCAGAACAAATCACCGCCGCAACACACGCCGGGAAGCATGAATGAGAAACCGGCGTCCCTCAGCAAACTGGACTTTCTGTTCAAAGATTCGAAGACCAAATTTTGGATCGCGGGAGGATGCTTTATCGGCATTGTGACAGGCTCGAAGATCAAGGACATTGATGTATTTGCCCCTGATCCTTTGGCCGTCATTTCAGAATTCAAGGCGCGCGGCTACAAAGAGACATTTGAGAACGCTTGGGTCAAGAATTTCCATCACGTCGGAATGACGGTTCAAGCCATCAAGAAGTTCACCTACGACACGCCGCAGAAGACCTTGGATGATTTCGATTTCACGATTGTCAGCGCGGCCTACGACGGCCATGAGTTTATCGCTCACGAACGCTTCTATCTCGATGTTGCTCAGCGTCGGATCGTTATCGTAAATCTCGTAAAGCCACTCAATACCTTGAAGCGCGCATTGAAATACGCAAGCCGGGGGTTTGTCATGTGTCCGGTGGGAATGTCGCGTCTTTCAAAAGCGGTCAACCTTATAAAGGCTGATTGGGAAAATCCCGACGAGAACATCTTCGATTTCTATCCAGATGGCACGCCCACCGTTCGGGGGATTGACTGATGACCCCGCCCCAAATCCGATGCGCCCGCAAACGCCTTGGCATGTCTGGCCGGGAATTCGCCGCGGCGCTCGGGTTCAGGGGCAAGAGCAAGCACATCACGGTCTGGCGCTGGGAAAGCGGGAACCGAAAACCATCGGCACAGACCATCGCACTAATCAAACAACTAAAGAACCGATAAAGCTCATACAATAGCCGTAATGGCGCTCACCGTCGTTCCAATTCACAACTTAAATCTAAATCCCGGAACCGTCATTCCGTTCGGCAAATTCGCTATCCAAGATATTCCCGAATGGCTTCTCAAGGAACCGATCCTTAACGATCTATGCGAGCATGATCGGCGCGGGCTTCGTAAGGCTAAACAGGCTCTCATCTCCGAATATCGTGCCGATTCTTACGGCCATCCCGATCCCGAATGGACCGGGAGCAAACCAAAGGGCATTCAGGATCTTCGGTGGCAATCGGCCCTCCTAGCAAATCTTTCGATGTGGATGGTGATGCCGTCAAATGTCTGCGTTACGCTCGGCTTTCACGCGCTAACTGAACTCAGCGAGAGGCCGTTGGAAAGCCCGATTGTCAATGCAATCGACCGAGAGACAACACTTTTCTGTCACGAACGAGATTGCTCCAACGTCCTGACTGAAACTCATTTGCTCAAGAGCGCCACCCTGTTCGAAACTCTCTCAACAGTCTCCCGGAAGAACGTTGTATGGCCGGCCCTCAGGGTGTTCTGGGCAGCTGTTACCTCTTACGCTGGCGATCTCCGCTATCCTCTCTATTGGCAGGGGATGGAATCGCTATTCGGATCGGATAACGAGATCTACGGCGTCAGCAAGCGACTACGCGACCGGATATCGTATTTCCTTGCGGACAACGCGAAAGATCAAACCGACCTTCATGACAAAGTCAAAGCGTGCTACGCTGCTCGATCCGAAATCGTACACGGACGATGGGAGGACAGCCAAGACTTTCACGACATCCAGATGTACACGACCGAAGCCATCGTCCGAACCGTGATCCGCAAAATAGCCGACACCCCCGGAATGCTGGCCGCATTTCTTTCGCCCAAGCGAGATGACTTTCTTGAGGCGTGGGTCATTTCGAAGGCATTCAGCCCTCCACCTTATCCCAGCTGAAAAAGTAGCCTCACTGTTCCGAAAGCCGACGCACCGTCATCGGAGCAAACCGGGCTTATGCGGGAGCGCTGGAGCGAACAATGCTTTGAACACTACTCGCCGCTGCAAGAACTTCCGGGACGAAAACCAGATGAACTCAATCGCCAGAAAGAGCCCCACAAAAACGCGATGGTCTTTGTTTGCAATCGAACGTCATCTTAGAAGGGAGGTGCTCTATCCACCTGAGCTACGCGCCCGTGTCCCGTCTATATTGATTCTAAAATATCTCTACGGTTATCGCGCTTCTCGGCCACGCGCGGCGACTGATTGCCTAAGTCCGGATCGATGGCTAAACGTGATATTGCGGGAGCACTATTGGAGAAGCGCCCTTACTCGGTGAAGAACACAGCACGCGGCATCAGCGTTGATCGAACTCGGAGCCGGTCCCCTGAGATGTCCGGGACCGGCTCCGTAAGAGCCTTAGAACGACAACTTCACACTGAATTGCGTTTGACGGGCCACATCAGGAAGGCCGCCGCTTCCTACCAGCGACGTGATCGAGGCGCCTGCGGGAGCGAAGCAAGCTGGGCTGTTGGTGGGTGTACTTGTGGGGCCGCAGTTCGTTCCCGGATTGATGATCGTCGGGCCCGCGCCCGACCCGCCCGGGACCGAAAAATTGGTATGGTTGAAAATGTTAAAGATCTCGGCTCTGATCTGGAGGGTGACCCGTTCCCCGATCCTAGTGTTCTTGGTTACGCCGATATCGGTCTCCGCATACCCGGGCCCGATCAAGTTGTTGCGACCTAAATTGCCGACCGAGCCATACGTCGAGGGGGCGAAGCAGTTGAGGTTGAACCAGTGATTTACGTTCTGATTCGCATAGACATTGTCGTTACATCCGGGTGCGTTGGGTACGAAGTTCGGACGCTCGCTATCGAAGGTGTTCCCCAGATCGGCCTGGTCGCCTTCGCCCAGCGAGTAATTAACGCCGGTGTGCCACGACGTAACCCCGCTAACCTGCCAGCCTTCCTTCAATCGGTTGCCCTTGAAGGGCAACATGTAAACGGTGTTGAACGAGACATTGTGGCGAAGATCGAAACTGCAGTTGCCTTTGTCCGCATTCCAGTCGTACGGGTTGGTGATGGCGGAGGTCACGTTATTGAAACCGAGACCGCCATACGTGTACGCGCTGTCAATGCAGTGCGAATACGTGTACGCGAACTGATAGACCAGATTCGCGGACGCCCTATGCGTAAGCCCCACTTGCAGCGCATTGTAACTGGAATAGCTGCTGGGGGCGGTCAAATCCTGTGAACCCAAGGCGGGAACGGGCCTCGCATTTCCGGTGCAGGTCCCGCCGATGACGCACGGGCCGCCGCTGGGGCTGGTCGCAAAGTAGTCTACGCCGTCGATAACAGTGGGAGTCGGCGCGTTGAAATCGTGGAACGCGAGCAGGTGAACGCCGCGCGTCCCCTGATAGCCGACGGTGAACAGGTTATGCCAGGGAAGTTCACGCTGGATGCTGACCGTGTATTCCAGCGAATACGGAGTGGTGTTCGTTCCGTAATACGTGCCGGTTGTCTGACTATAGGAGGGTATCCCGCCGCCGACAAAGGGGTACGGCCAGCCAGAGGGAAAGATTTGGATCTGCGTGTCATACGGCGGGCTCGACACGTAGGCGGACGAGAAAGCGTATGTCGTGTAGGGATCGTGGAAAATCCCGAAACCGGCGCGCACGGCAGTCTTGTGGTCGCCGAAAACATCCCATGCCAGGCCGACTCGCGGGTCAAAGTTCTTGTTGGAGGGATTGTTCTGGTAAGCGTGCGGGACGTTCACGAAATTGGGCGCGAAGGGCGGCCCCACCACGTTGTTGAAAAGGTTGTGGATCTCGATGGGGTTGGTTTCCCAGTCATAGCGGAGACCAAAATTGATGGTCAGCTTGTTCGAAACTTTCCAGTCATCCTGAAAATAGGGCTGGACGGCATCGTAACGCTCGGCTCGATAGCTGTTTGTTCCGCCGTTCGGCGCGCCCTCAAACAGGAATGGGTGGCCTGACAGGAAGCTTTGATCGCCGCCGTTGAATATGTAGAATCCGTTCCAAAAGACCAGGACATAAGGATTGAGCTGTTGTCGCTGGAACATGCCGCCGATGTGCAGCGTGTGGGAGCCCTTGGTCCAGGTCAGATCATCCTTTTCGGTGAACTTGTTCTGCAGATACCGGAACGGGTTCACGAACGATGCCCCCAGTGGGGCGAGGTTCGGAACAGCCACATAAGCATCCTCTCGCGCGGGAGTAAATATCTGTAGCGCCGCATGTTCCGCCGGCGGGTTTTCCGACGTCCAGGGCCGCGAGTAAGACGCGGTGAACTGGTTGATCAGATTCGGCGAGAAGATATGACGTTCACCCAGAGTGAGGAACTGGTTATGGGTGGTGTCATTTAAAGGCCACAGACCGAGACCGGTAGTGGTGGTGCGGTTGCCGAAATCGACCTCGTAGCGCCCGAACATCGCGTCCTTGTCGGAAATATTCCAATCCACGCGGGTTACGCCGAAATCCTCGGGTGTTATTTGCGGGCCGACAAAGTTGTAGATGCCTATATCGGGATTGCCATTAAACAATCCTCCGTTGGGAGCCGGGTAAAGCGCCAACATCGCGAGAGAAGCCGGGCTCACCACACACGCCGGGGGGGGCGCAGTTGTCCTTGACAAAGTTTCCGGTCGGTACGTAATTCACAGCGGTTGTTGCCAGAAACTGCCGAATCCCCTCGTAGTTGGCGAAGAAGAACACCTTGTTCTTCTTGATGGGTCCGCCAATGGTGCCCCCATACTGGTTTCTGCGGAACGGGGGCACGGAAGGCCCGTCGAAAAAGCCCCTGCTATCGAGGGCGCTGTTGCGGAAGAACTCGTAAGCAGAGCCGTGAAACTCGTTTGTGCCCGATTTGGTCACGCCGATAATCGCACCGCCGTTGCCAGCATATTGCGCACTGTAAGTGCCGGTCAGCGTCTGAAACTCTGCAATGGCATCGATACCGAGCGTGGTGCCGGTTACGTCGCCGCCGGCGTTGCGCTGCCACCAGTTCAGCATGTCTTCGCCGTCGAGCGTATTGGCATATCCTTCTGGACGCGTGCCCGAGATCGAATAGGCATTCGCCACCGAAGTCAGCGCGCTCGATCCGCCCTGCGGATAACTCAGAACTCCGGGCGCGAGCAGAATCAGCTGTTCCCAATCGCGGCCATTCAATGGCAGCTCGCGCATCTGGGTCTGATTGACGAGCGAAGAGACCGCGGCGGTGGTGGTCTCCACCTGAATAGCTTCGGCGTTGACACTCACCGTTTCACTGGCTTGGCCGACAGTCAGCTGGAAATCCAGCACTGGCGCGCTGCCGACGGTAAGGGTCAAGCCGGTGCGAGCCGTATTCTGGAAGCCGGCCTTGGATACCGTCAGGTCGTAGAGACCAATAGGCAGGTCCAGTAGAGCATAGCGACCCTGTTCATCCGTGGTGGCCGTTTGAGTTGCCGATGTTGCCGTGTTCCTGATGGTGAGCGTGGCGTTCGGAACGGCCGCATTTGAGGCGTCCGTTACACGTCCGGATAGGGACGCCGTAGCGGCCTGACCGAATAGAAGATTGGGCATGACAGCAGCCCACAAGCAAAAGATGATTCCTGGAGACAGAACTACACAGTTCTTCAGACTTCTCATAGTCGTACTCCCTTAACTAGACCTCTGGGCCAATACTCGTTGGGCGAATTTGTTTGAAAGATATCACTACTTCTGAGCTAAGGCTAGGTCTTGATAATGGGGATCAGTTCTGCTGATGGACCCAGGCGGTCATTTGTATGGAGGAAACCCCGATTGTACAAACGAAACACGCGGGATCACTATGGGTGATAACTGTACAAATGTGGGTGGACAGGGTGACAATGTTCCTGGAGGGTGCGTCCCTCTGGAGAATCGTTTGAAGTTCACAACTTTAGCTGCCTTATTGTTTTTTGGGGGACTGGTGGGAGCCGCTGTTCCCTTGTCCGCTCACCACTCGTTCGCGGCGGAGTTCGATGGAAATAAACAGATCACTCTCATGGGGGTGGTGACTAAAGTGGACTGGGTGAATCCGCACGCGTGGGTATATGTGGATGTGAAGGGCGATGACGGCAGTATGGTGAACTGGGCACTCGAAAGCGGCGCTCCAAACGCACTCTACCGCGCTGGCTGGCGGAAGGACGACCTGAAAATCGGAGACAACGTGACTTTTAGCGCGTTTTTGGCAAAGGACGGATCGCACACCGCTGCCGCCCGGCAAGTGACATTACCCGATGGGCGCAAAGTCTTTGCCGGTTCGGCAACTCAGGAACAGAAACAAGACCAGAAGTAACCGGGTGTCGGGTCTTCGAGACACGTCTCTGCACGATGAGGCAGCGCGCAGGTATGATGGCGGTGCGGATTCCCGGGAAACCTGGTTCAGCAGAATTGATGCTTATTATCACGAACCCGCTATCGACTTCCCAGGTGGCAGCGGTCATGCTTCTGGATGGAATTTGAACGACTGGAGACAAAGAGGATGAACTACCCTGTAACGGGCATACACCACATCACGGCTTGCGCCGGCGGAGCCCAAGAAGACATTGATTTTTTCACACAGATTGTTGGTTTGCGGATGGTGAAGCAAACCGTCCTGATGGATGGCAAAATTCCGATCTACCACCTGTATTACGCCAACGCCAACGCGGAGCCAGGATCGGTGATGACGACCTTTCCTTATGGGCGAAAATCGGGACGCCAAGGATCGGGGCAAATCTCCGCGACTGCGTATTCGGCGCCCAAAGGCTCGTTGCCATTTTGGAAGGAGCGCTTTGATCGGCTTAAGATTTCGCATGGAGGGATCAAAGAGAGGTTTGGGCAGAAGTTCATTCGCTTCCAACATCCATCCGGTTTGGCCTTCGAAATAATTGAGGAAGCGAACGATTCCCGGAAAGGTTGGACGACAGAGGACATTGGCGCCGGTGAATCGGTCCGCGGCTTTTTCGGGACCGTGCTGTCCATGCGGGAGGTGGCGGAAAGCGAGCGGTTCTTCACCGAAGCTCTGGGCTTCCGCAAGACCGGCCAGGAAGGTCCGTATCACCGCTTCGAAGTGGGCGCCGGCGGCGCTGCCAAGACTTTAATCCTGCATCACGAACCGGACCGTGCCGCGGGAAGCTGGACGTTCGGAGCGGGAACCGTCCACCATGTCGCACTAGCAGTGGAGAATCACGAGCAACTCCAGGAGCAGAAGGGAATCTACGAGGAGCTCGGCTTTACCGACGCGTCCGACATCAAGGATCGCTATTACTTCTATTCCATGTACGTTCGCTCGCCTGGCGGGATTCTCGTCGAGTGCTCCTGCGGTCAGGCCGGCGGGTTCCTGCGCGACGAGGACGAAGCGCATCTGGGTTCCAAGCTTCATCTCCCGCCCTGGTGGGAACACCGCACCCAGGAGATGTTGGCGCAACTGGAACCAATTCACGCTCCCGAGTCGACTCGAACCGTGCAGGCATGAGTCTTTCGTTCCGAACGTTCGCAGGCGGAAATATTCTGTGGTTGGCCGCCGCATTGTGTTGGGCGCAGCCTCCTCAAAAGACGGAAAAGGTTGCTCTGGGGCCAATCCAGCGAACTTCGGACGGCAAGCCGGATCTAACTGGTTTGTGGCTGGCACAAACCTTGGCGCCATTTGATGTAGAAGACCATCCAGCCGTGTATGGAATACCCGCCGGAAAAGGCGTCGTGGTGGGAGATAAGATCCCCTATCAGGAGTGGGCGCCCGCGAAGCGCAAGGAGCTAGTCGGGGACGCCTCCAACGACCCGCAGGCGCACTGCAACCTGCCCGGAGTTCCGCGCGCCGTGTACACGCCTTTTCCATGGCAAGTGATTCAGAAGCCGGGCTTGGTCGTTTTCTTGTACGAATATCCGCATGGGATTCGCATTGTGCACACCGATGGGTCCCACCAGCACCCGCAAGGCCGCGACGTTTTGAATACCTGGATGGGCGACTCCGTGGGACATTGGGACGGCGACACACTGGTCGTGGATGTCAATGGGTTTAACGACAAGACATGGCTCGACATGTCCGGCAACTTCCATAGCGATCAACTCCACGTCGTCGAGCGATACGCGATGGTCGATTCCAAAAAAATCGAATACGAAGCCACCCTTGAAGATCCCAAGGTGTATACCAGACCGTGGAAGATGAAGTTTCCGATTCGCGCCCAGCAGGGGCAGGACATTATGGAATTCGAGTGTCTGGAAGGCGAGCGGGACTTGCAGCACTACGTGAAGTAGCCCGCAACAATGCATGCACTCCGTGGCGCACGCACTCCTGCGTGCCGCGTTCACAATCGTGTGAACGCCCAGGACTCCCGCAGAGGTGTAGAGGCGTTGGCACGAGTGCCAACACGGCACGCACGAGTGCGTGCGCCACATTTGGCTGTGCTATATAATGCATGCATTATGATAGCCTCGATGAAGCGGCGACACATGACCAACATCGATCTCAGGCTCCTGACAATCGTGAACGAACTCAACAAAACACGGAGCGTCTCGCAGGCGGCCGAGAATCTGGAGCTGAGTCAGTCCGCAGTCAGTATGAGCCTCGCCAGGCTGCGTAAGCACTTTAAGGATCCGCTCTTCGTCAGGACTCCCGATGGTATGGAACCGACGCCGCAGATGAGCGAATTAATTGAGCTGTTAGAGAAGGCGGAGGGTTTGCTCGAAACTGCGCTGGTACACCGAGTGGCCTTTGATCCCGCTACATCTGATCGAACCTTTCGCCTGGGCGCTACCGAAATCACCAGGGTTACAGTGCTGCCTGCACTCATGCGACGCCTCCGCGCAACGGCGCGTGCCGTAGGCATTGAGTTGCAAGACGTATCCGACGAAACCCCCCGCCTTCTTCACGCTGGCCGTTTGGACCTGGCTGTGGGGTTCATCCCTTCCACCGCCTCTGGATTCTGCCAGCAAAGGCTATTCAAGGACCGCTTCGTTTGTGCTGTCCGCGCCAATCACCCTAGGATAGAGGACAGTTTAACTTTGGCTCAATTCGAGAACGAGTCGCACGTGGTTCTGACGACACCAGGCAGCGGAATGGAGATAGTGGAGAAGGCACTGGAAACGAATCGCATTCACCGCAAGGTGCGATTGCGCGTGCCCGGATGCTTTGGGATCGCCAGCACGATCGCCGGCGGCGATTGCCTGGCTATCGTTCCCGAACAACTCGGGAAATTGATCGCAAGCGCCGGGCGGATCAAGCTACTGCCTCCACCGTTTGCACTTCCCCCCTATGATGTGGTCCAACATTGGCACGAGCGCTATACTCACGACCCCGCAAGTAAGTGGCTCCGTGGAGTGATCGCAGAAGTGTTTCTGGAGAGAGGGTTATCGTCTGGGCTCGAAAAAGATCCGGCAGTTAGTGCGCACAATTAGAGAAGGAGATCGGGACAGGGCTATGGGTCAGCAGAGTTTGGAAGCGCTCCTGCTAAAGACGGGAGCCGTGAAGCTATTGCGGAATTCGCAGATTGGAGCTCACGTTTATCCGGGGGTGCCGAGCGAGTATACCAACTGGCGGGATGAGCAGTCCGCCTGGCAGCATAGCTGTGTTTTGTTCAACCAGTCTTACCACATGACCGACATGTACGTGGACGGTCCGGACGCGCTCAAACTGCTCTCTGACCTCGGTGTAAATTCGTTCAAAAACTTCGGTCCCAACAAGGCGAAGCAGTTCATACCTTGTAATCCGGAAGGCTACGTGATTGGGGATGTCATCCTGTTTGGCTTGGAGGGGAACCGGTTCAACCTGGTCGGCCGTCCGTCGGTTCACAATTGGGTCCAATACAATTGCGAGACCGGCGGCTACAACGCGAAGTGCACACGCGATGAGCGGCTCGCTGAGCAGAAGGGTCCGGTGGTGCGTCAAGCATACCGATTCCAGGTGCAGGGCCCGAACGCCATGAAAGTGATCGAAAGGGTGCTCGAAGGCCCGGTTCCCGACGTCAAGTTCTTCAACATGGCCACCGTGAAGATTGCAGGGAAGACGGTGAGTGCGTTGCGTCATGGCATGGTGGGCCAGCCGGGCTTCGAACTGTTCGGTCCGTGGGACGAAGGCGAAACGGTCAAGGCCGCGATCGTCGAGGCCGGTAAGCAGTTCGGATTGCGACTGGTGGGTGGTCGTGCGTATGCCTCGAATACGTTGGAATCGGGATGGATCCCCTCGCCTCTCCCTGCCATCTACACCAGCCCCAAAATGAAGGCGTACCGTGAGTGGCTGCCCAACACCTGCTGGGAAGCTATTGCGTCATTGGGGGGGAGCTTCTACTCGGAGAACATCGAAGATTACTACCTAACCCCTTACGATCTCGGCTACGGAGCAAGTGTCAAGTTCGACCACGAGTTTGTCGGCCGCGAAGCGCTCGAGAAGATTTCGAAAAATCCGAAGCGAACTAAAGTCACGCTGGAATTGAATTCGCAGGATGTGAAGGATGCGATCGGAACGATTTTCGAAAAGGGCGAGAGGGCCAAGTACTTCGAGTTCCCTTCGGCGGTCTACGCCACATGGCCCTACGATAAGGTAACCAAAAATGGCAAGACCGTCGGCATCTCTACGTGGGTTGGTTACAGTTCCAATGAGGGCAAGATGTTAACGCTGGCGATGCTGAACAACGAACACGCCCAGATGGGCAATGACGTTACTTTCGTCTGGGGCGAGCAACCGGGAACGGGATCAAAGCCGAATGTCGAAAAACATGTTCAGGTTGAAATCCGCGCGAAAGTGTGTCCCGTACCATATACCGAAGTCGTGCGAGAAGCGTATCGTTCGAATGTGATCAAACACGAGGTGGGCGCACCGCACTGAACCGATTTAGCGCGTAGCGGGTTCCCGGCAACCCGCTACGCCGTTCCAATGGGTCCTAGAACAACAGCTTCAGGGCAAACTGGATCTCCCGCGAAGAAGTGGTGGTGTATGTGATCTGCCCGAACGTCGAGTTGGGGATGCCAGTACCAGCCGGACCCTGCGAGAAGGCAGTTGGGTTAGGCAACCCGAAATTTGGATGGTTGGCAATGTTGAAGAATTCCGCGCGGAACTGAAGGCGGAACTTTTCGTGAATCCGAGTGTCCTTCAGGACCGCCATGTCCAGATCTACCAGACCGGGGCCCGACAGATAGTCTCTCTGAAGATCGCCGAGCGTACCCACCCCTGGCACCGAGAAGGCCGCCGGGCTGGCGTAACCATTGACGCTGCCGATAATGGGGTTGACGCCCGAAACGATGTTGGGCCGCTCTTCGCCGCTATTTCCGTTTCCGGCTTGATCAAACCCAAGCAGTACGTTCCACGGCGCACCGCTCGAGTACGTAAAGTTGCCGCTCAGTTGCCACCCCTCTACGAGCACGTTTCCTTTAAAGGGAAATGAGTAGACGCTGCTCAACTTCACAAATTGCGACCGGTCAAACTGGCAGCGGCCTTCGTCGTAATTGCCGGCGAGCGGATTAGTCCAGGGCGCACCGCCCTCGAGGCCAGAGGTGCCGGAGGTGTTGTCAATGCATTTGGACCAGGTGTAAGAAAGCTGGCCTTGTATGTTGTGAGAGAAGCGCCGGTTCAGGCCCACCTGCAGAGAATTATAATGCGAATCCCCCACCGGAGCCTCGCTGCTGAGAGAGCCAAGGGCGGGATTCTCACGCGGGTTACCAGCGATCGCACCAGTCGGCGTTAAATGGCCAAAAACAGGGACGCCGTTCACGTAGTCCGGCACCACAGGATTGATGTCGCGGCCTTCATACAAGTGCAGGCCCCGCGAGCCAACGTAGCCCACCGTCAAAGTGGTGTTTTCAAACAATTCGCGTTGGATGTTGATATTCCACTGGTACATATGCGGCGAATTGTGGATGTTGTAATCGATACCAACGATCTCGGATGGAGTTGAGTAGCCCCTCGAGAACGCGTTCGGGAACGGAGGAAATATCTCGAAGGCCAGCTCGTACGGCTTATTGAAGTAATAACCGGACGCGTAGGTTCGGGCGCGAATGGGATCGTAGAAAATCCCAGCGCCGATGCGAATCGAGGTCTTGTGATCTTTAAACGGGTCAAACGCCAAGCCGATTCGCGGATCCCAGTTCTTGGTCGAGGGGTTTGACGCGAAAACGTGCGGGACAGGAACGAAGGTTCCAAACGGAGGATTGATTATGTTATTGAGTGGTTGCTCGTGAGTATTAGGATTGGTGACGAACTCATAACGGACACCGATGTTGACTGTCAACCTGGAAGTCGCCTTCCACTCATCCTGAGCGTATCCGTCGACCTCAATTTCGCGGAAGTCGCGAGAGGAGTCCGTATAGGGGGGTATGGGTCCAATAAAGAGGAACGGGTTCCCTTGGAGAAAGTTTGGGATGCTGGTAAACGTATAGAAGCCGCCCCACCATCCGTCTTGCGTGAAGTTGCTCTGCACCCGACTGAATAATCCGCCAAACTTGAAGCTGTGAGACCCCTTGTTCCAGATCACATCGTCGGCCACGGGGAATTTGTTTTGTACTTGGCTCAGCGGAGCGAAAATGCTGGTGCCAATCGCAGTGAGGCCCGTGATAGTGACTCCGCCGTTTTGGTGGTCGGTGTAGAAATTGAGCGCCGGCGTTGGATTCAGATTCACTTGATTGTCGGCCTCTTTGGTTCGCGTAAAGCTGAAGCGCGCCAGGTTCACCAGATTTGGGGAAATCAAACGGCGCCACTCCACTGTCGCGAAGTGGTTGCCCGTTATGCCCTGTTCCGGCCAGCGGGGCGGTAGTGGCGAACCAAGGAACGGCAAAACGGTGCTGGCGCCATCGTGGACGTAGCGCACAAAGAACGAATTTTTGTCGTCCATCGTGTAATCGATCCGCGTCAAAAGGTAATTTTCGTCACCGGTCTGTCTGGCAACTTCCGGCACCTCCAGGATGCCATTCGGTGATACTGCTGTCGTCTGGGGATAAAGAGCCAAGATCGGCGCCGCCGCTGCGCTGACTCCCACGTTCGCCAATCCGCCCGAGCATGTATGAGTTGGAGCCAGGCTGCACGGCACCAGTCCCTTGAGCATATTGGCGTCAGGGATAAACGCAGGGACTGTTGAGCCCTGCGACTTCCTCAACTCCTCGTCGTTGAAGAAGAAAAACAACTTGTCCTTCTTGATGGGACCCCCAATGCTGCCGCCAAACTGATTTTGGCGGTAGGCAGGTACGGTCGAACCGTCAAAGAAATTCCGTGCGTCCAAGGCGCTGTTGCGGAAGAATTCGTACGCGGAGCCGTGAAAACTGTTGGTGCCAGACTTGCTGGCCGTATTCACCACCGCGCCATTGCCGCCGAATTGAGCGCTGTACGTGTTGGTGAGTACCGAGAATTCGGCGATGGCCTCAATGCCGAGGGTAGTGCCCAACACGCCCGAACCCGACCCGTGCGCCCAGAAGCCTTGAATGTCGACGTCGTCCAGAAGATACGCCTGGCCTTCCGACCTTGCGCCGGAAACGCTGAAGTTAGCCTCCAGGCCGTACAGCAAGTTCGCGCCCCCGGCTGGTGCTCCGACCCCGTTTCCCGTTGTGATTCCTGGCGCCAGCGCGATGAGATCCGTAAAATTGCGGCCGTTCAACGGCAGGTCCGCAATTTGTTTCTGTTCGACTACCGAGGAAAGAGTAGACGAAACAACGTCGACCTGGGAGGCCTGTCCTTCGACCGTGACCGTTTGCTGCTGCTGGCCGGGCGAAAGCCCGATGTCCACCACTGTCTGGCTGCCGACGTTGGGTGTGATGCCCCTGCGGATTACGGTCTGAAATCCCATGGCCGATGCCTGCACGTCATAGGTGCCCACGATTAAATCCACGACCGTATAGCGGCCTTGCGAATCGGTTGTCACCGTCTGCCTGACGCCTGTGGCAACGTTTGTAACTTGCACCGACGCGTTAGGCACAACCGCCCCTGATACATCCGTTACGGTGCCTAGCAGCGTGGCATTTGCTCCCTGTCCATTTACCAGGTTCGGCAGCGCGAGCAAGGCAAGCAGCATGCCGATCAATATTGTGAAAACGCACTGGTTACGACGTGGTTTTATATGTGCCATTTTCTTAATCTCCCTTTCTTTACGCGACCCCAAAAATCCTACCCCCTAAACTGGATCGGATCCGATACTTCCGTAAGGCCTTGGGTCCCTTACCGCAAGCGGTCTCCCCACTGACCGCTAAGACCAGGAATCCTCGTGCGCGTGTATACCCTTGAGTCAGCATACTCGGCTGATTGCATGCATACCGGGCGAGTATATCTTTCGGGCTCGTATTAGTCGATAGGTGCAGCTTGATACTAAGAATCACCCTGACTGATAGGTGGCAGCGGGATTTGCGTGGGATAGGTTGGATCGTGCCGAGGATTCTTACAGATGAATCAATTTCGCGCCGGCCAGATCGAGCGGAAGCTCGGAATTTCGAAGCGCGTCTTCCAGATTCCTCCGCGCCACGCGCGCATGTTCTCGCGTGAGGATTTCGGCGCGCATTCCCTCGCGATTTTGAATGGCATCTACGATGCCGCAGTGCTGATCCGCTGCGATCAGGTACAGCTCTCGTGTATCGCTGGAAATATGCTGCCTCTTCAAGAACGCGCTGGGAGAAGCGAAAGGGAGCGAGCAGGCCTGTTGGATAGCGCGGCGAAGCATGCGGCTCCGCGACAAATCGAGGAGCGCCCCATGGAACTGCGCATTGAGATCGATATAGCGATTGAACGTTTCCATGGTCAGCTTGGCGTGCCGGATGAGCGTCACGATCTCCACGCTTGCCGTTTGCAAGGGAGCCAATTCACTTACGTGCTTATACCGTTCGGCTGCCAGTCTTGCGGCGGCCCCTTCCAGTAAACCTCGCAGCTCGATGGCGTCATGGATGTCTTCGGTTGAGAATCGTTGGACCACAAAGCCGCGAGTAGGACGTATTTCGAGGAAGCCCTCGTGAGCCAGGCGCTCCAGAGCAAGATGCAAGGGAATTCGGGAAACCTTTAGCTCGGCGGCCAGGGGCACCTCCCGAATGCGTTCTCCGGGGCGAAATCGGCCCTGGACCAGCATCTCGCGCAGCGTAAGAGCGGCTCGAGCCGTTTGGGAAGATGCTTTCGATTTATTTCCAGCTAAAGTTTGATTCTCGATCGTTTGCCGCATGTCCCCTCTCAGAAAGTATTGTCGCTCGCATGCAGTGGATGTGCTATTTGCATGCAGCGGCCCATTATAGCGTGCCGCTCGCGCGGATAATTGACAATCCGTTTGAGCAAGAATTATACTGAGACCGCCCGGAAAATGCATGCATTGCTTACACCTTAAAACTGCGGGGGCGAGAGTGCCGTTCCCGGCCTTAGCATTGTTAGGCTTGGCATTGGCAGGCCCGTTACGGCCCCAGGCCACCCCGGCGAAAACGGACCCAGCGGCAGCGCAGCCGGCAGGGTCGCAGCAAGTAGCGGGCCCGCCGCGGGCTACACCGAACTGGCCGCCTGCAGGACCCACCCCCCGAACCGCCGACGGTAAGCCAGATCTTTCCGGCGCCTGGGCGCCAAATGCAATTCGTCAGAATGTTGATTTAGTCGGTACAGGGGTTGAGGCCCCTCTCCAGCCCTGGGCGGAGAAGGTCTACAAGGATCACAAAGACAACATTTCGCGAGACGACCCGGAAGCCCGCTGTTTACCGCCCGGGGTGCCGCGCATGAGCACCACGCCTTACCCCTTCCGGATTATGCAAACTCCTGGCCTCACGCTAATTGTCTACGAGGGCGGAGCGCACATTTGGCGACAGATTTTCACCGATGGACGTCCCCACTCCGCCGATCCGAATCCTTCCTGGTTGGGCGAGTCAACTGGCCGTTGGGACGGCGACACGTTCGTCATCGACACTATCGGCTTAAATGGGAAAACCTGGATTGATGAAGCGGGTTTGCCGACCACGGAATCCTTGCATGTCATCGAAAGGATTCGGCGTCCAGATTTTGGGCATCTCGAGATTGAACACACCGTGGATGACCCCAAGGCGTACACCAAGCCTTGGAAGTTCACCACCCATCCGGTGATGTTGAAGGGCGAACTGATGGAGTATATCTGTCAGGAAAACAATCGCGACGTCGAGCACTTAGTTGGGAAGTAGTGCCTTCGCCGCTGCTCCCGTCCAAGGCGGCGCATCGCTCGCGGGGAAGCTCTCCTCGCCAGCTTCATCCACTTCATCGTTGGGTCTTTCTTCTGGCGCCGTGGAATCGGGCGTTTTTCCCTTTTCGGGCCGCTCTTCGGGCGCAGACTGATTTTGTTTGCTCATAAAAATAGGACAAACGACTTCGCTAAAGGTTTCGGCTCTCATTCCCGGCGGCCAAGGGCAGCCGGTTTTAAGGGGCTGCCTTCAACGGGTGCGGAGCCCATTCGCCGCGGCCATCGGAAGACGCACTTCAAGAAGTACCCCGATCCATTTGGCCGCAGCGCGAACGACGTTGATGATTTTCATCCGCATGATCTCACCTCCCTTCCTGTACGTACATACACGCCAAGCGTGCGAACGGACGGCGATCAGAAGATTATCGATGAGCGCGGGAACAGAAGGCTATCGGAAGGAGCAGGGAGGCTCCACTGACTCGGTATCGATCTGCTCTTCGCGCAATCGGTTACTTCCGCCGTCAGACATTGATGGCCTCCTTTCTGCTGAACTTGGGTTTAGGGTTCCCAAAAACAGAATATAATACCTTGGCATTTTTGTAAAGCTCCTTACCAACTTCCGGCCACAACCGAGTGTGGGATGCTGGAAATAACCGTAGCGATGTACAACTTCCTCCGTTTGCGTT
>Ga0206814_10008_pt1 | contig 50723 bp, 41 predicted proteins | sample Alteio_BWOrgCont_90_FD_152850 | JGI IMG/M metagenome (GOLD analysis project Ga0206814, IMG submission 152850) | Enriched cells from forest soil in Barre Woods Harvard Forest LTER site, Petersham, Massachusetts, United States -... | ecosystem: Environmental > Terrestrial > Soil > Temperate forest >...
TGGGCGCGATCAGGCTGTTGGCGAGCAGCGGTTTCACGATGTAGCTCGAGGGAAAAACAATGTCCCATCCGGAATTGCCGCCCATCACCCGCGCCAGCATCTCTTCATTACTTTCGTAGATGCCGTAGCGCACGCGGACGCCGTACTCGGTCTCGAATTTTGGCACGGTGTCGGGCGCGATGTAGGCCGACCAGTTGAAGATGTTGAGACGCGGGCGGCGATCGCGCGAGCACGCGGAAAGGCCGGTTGCGGCCAGCGTTCCGAACAGAAAGTAGCGGCGGTTCATGTGGTGCGCAGCCTCTCCGAGATCAGCACCAGCGATCCGAATCCGATTACGATGAGAGCCGAGATGGCGTTGACTACCGGATTCACGCCGCGGCGCGCGATGGCATAAATCACCATGGGGAGTGTTTCGGAATCAACGCCGGCCACCAGGCTGGTAATCACATAGTCGTCAAAAGATACAGTGAATGCCAGCAGAGCGGCCGCGACGACGCCAGGCAGAATCGCGGGCAGCGTCACGTAGCGGAACGCCTGCCACTCGTTCGCGCCCAGATCGAGCGCCGCTTCTTCCAGCGTGGCGTCAACGGTACGAAGACGCGCGATCACCACGATGACCACGTAGGCGATGGAAAACGAAATGTGCGCGAGAATCACGGTGTGCATGCCGAGCTGGACGCGCAGAAAGCGGAAGATCCACTGATAGAAGGCGAGAAGCGAAATACCGGTGACTATTTCGGGCGTGACCAGAGACAGGTAAAGCGAACCGGCCAGAGGTCGCGAATTGCGTTTCCAGAGGCCGTAGGCGCAGAGCGTGCCGAGGACGGTTGAGAAGAGCGTGGCGACCACAGCGATGATCAGGCTGTTCACCGCGGAGTCAGTCAACTGCGTATCGTGTAGCGCCGCCGAGTACCAGCGCAGCGAGAAGCCTTCCCAAACGGTGAAGCGCGAGGAGTTGAAACTGAAGACGGAAAGGATCAGCAGCGGCAGATGCAGGAACAGATACGCGCCGACGGCGTAGATGGCAAGTCCGGCGCCGCGGGGTTTCATAAGAGGTCCTCGCCTTCGCCGCGCGCGATTACAAACAGCAGCACCATCACGATAGCCATCAAAACTAGCGACACGGAGGAGCCGAACGGCCAATCGCGAGCCGTGGTGAATTGATTTTGGATCAAGTTGCCGATCATGACGGATTTTCCGCCGCCTAGCAAGTCGGGCGTGAGATAAGCGCCGAGGCAGGGAATGAAAACCAGGATGGCGCCCGCGCGAATTCCTGGGGCCGAGAGCGGAATGGTGATGCGCGTGAGCGCGGCCCAAGGCCTGGCGCCGAGGTCGGCCGCGGCTTCGAGCAGTGTGCGGTCCAGGCGTTCCAGTGTTGCGTAGAGCGGCAGCACCGTGAAAGGCAGATATCCGTAGACTAAGCCGAGAATCACAGCGCCGTCGTTATAGAGCAGGGGCAGGGGAGAGTGGATCAGTCCCAGCTTCTGGAGCAGCGTGTTCAGCAGCCCGGTATCACGCAGCAAAAACATCCAGGCGTAGGTGCGAACCAGGAAGCTGGTCCAAAAGGGAAGCATCACCAGGCCGAGATAAAAATTCTTGAGGCGGCCGGCGCGTGAGATGAACAGCGCGAGCGGAAAGCCGAGAAGCAAGCACAGCGCTGTGGATGCGCCCGCCACCCAGAACGATCGCCACAGAATGGCGAGATAGATAGGATCGATGAGGCGCTGGTAACTTTCCAGCGTCCAGGGCGACGCGATGCCGCCGTAAACCCCGCGCGTCAGGAGGCTATAGCCCAGGATGATGGCAAGCGGTGCGAGAAACAGCACGATGACGACGCTCCAGGTGGGAGCGAGAAACCACGCGCGCAGGCGTTTCATTCGAAGCGCAGTTCGTCGGCCGGTTCCCAACACAGGTGCACGGACTCGCCGGGCACGAAAGTTTCACCGAGGCGCGAAATCTCAACCACCGCGGGTTCGCCATCCGACAAGCGGGTGTCGACATGCACGCAGTTGCCGAGGAACGTGGAATGAACGATGGTGGCGGGTCGCGACCGGTGCCCGTTGCGCGAAGGCTCGCGCGCAATCCGCATGGCTTCCGGGCGCACGCCGACGTCACCGATCCAGTTGACGGCGCCAAGGAACGATGCGACGAATCGCGTGCTGGGCTGAAGGTAAATCTCTTCGGGAGTGCCGAGTTGTTCGAGACGACCTTTGTTCATGACGCCCAGGCGATCCGAGAGTGACAGCGCTTCTTCCTGATCGTGAGTGACGAACAGAAACGTGATGCCGACGCGGCGCTGGATGGCCTTGAGTTCGGCGCGGACCTGTTTGCGCAGATTGGGATCGAGCGCCGAGAGCGGCTCATCGAGCAGCAGGACATCGGGTTCCAGCACCAGGGACCGTGCCAGCGCGACGCGCTGCCGTTCGCCGCCAGAGAGTTGCGCGGGGCGGCGCGATTCTTTGCCGGCCAGTTGAACCAGATCGAGCACGTCGCGAACGCGGTTGTCGATATGGTTGCCGGCGCGGCGTCGAAGCCCGAATTCCACGTTGTCGCGCACGCTGAGATGCGGGAAGAGCGCGTAATTTTGAAAGACCGTGCTGACGTTGCGCTGGTACGGTTTTAAGTGCTGGATACTGGACCCGTTGAGGCGGATTTCGCCGTGCGTAGGTTCTTCAAATCCGGCCACCATTCGCAAGGTAGTGGTCTTTCCGCAGCCGGAAGGACCGAGCAGCGAGAAGAACTCGCCGCGGGCGAGGCTCAGCGAAACGCCGTTGACGGCGTGGTGCGAGGGGTAGTGCTTCGAAACGTCGTGAAGCTCTAAGACACGCTCCATTGAAATAGCATGTTACCGCAAGTGGGTGCGATTTTGTGACCGATATTACGCGAGGACGATCGAGAACGACTCCTGACCGGAAAACCCGCCCGTTCAAATTCGTCTTGAAAGCTCCTCTGTAGCCATTGACAATATAGCCAGTGTGGATATACTGAGAGGCATGGCGCAGAAATCCCTTCAGCCCGACGAATTTCTTCCCTTGCCGCCGGCCACCTTTCACATCCTGATGGCGGTGGCCGAAGAAGACCGGCACGGCTATGGGATTATTCAGGATGTCGCGGCTCGAACCGGCGGCGAACTCAAGCTGAGTGCCGGGACGTTGTACCGTTCCATCCAGCGCATGCTGGATAAAGGGCTGCTCATCGAAACGGCTGAACGCCCAGCTCCCGAGCTGGACGATGAACGCCGGCGTTATTACCGCATCACGCCGCTCGGGGCGGCGGTCGCCAAAGCGGAGGCGACGCGGATGTCAAAGTTGGTCAAATGGGCGCGCGCCTTGGGATTTGCGCCGGGAAAAGCCTGATGTGGTTCTACAAGGCTCTGTTACATCTGTATCCGTCGTCCTTCCGCGCGGAATACGGCGAGGAGATGTGCGCTGTTTTTGAGAGGCGCGGGACATCGCGACTCGAAGCGATGTTCGAGGTTCTCGCGAATGCGCCCGCCGTACACTGGGACATTCTTCGCCAGGACCTGCGCTACACCGCTCGCACGCTCGCCCGCGCGCCCGGGTTCACCGCAGTCGCGATTCTGGTGCTCGCCTTAGGGATCGGCGCCAATACAGCCGTGTTTTCAGTAACCGATTATGTCCTCCTTCGCCCGTTTCCGTTTCCATCGCCCGATCGATTAGTGTCGCTCTGGGAAACGGTGCCGGGGTACCGCCACATGGAACTGTCCCCCTCCAATTATCGCGATTGGGAGCGCATGAACAGGTCCTTCGAAAATCTGGCCGCGGTCAGCACCCAGGAAGTGAATCTGATCGGGCAAGGCGCGCCGGAACGCATCAAGGCTGCTTACGTGACAGGGAATCTATTCGCCGTTTTGGGTGTGCAACCCCAATTCGGACGTTTCATCGCGCCCACTGACGACCGGGAGAGCGCGCCTCACACCGCCGTAATAAGCTATGGCGCATGGCAAAGGGTGTTCGGAGGCGATGCCGGAGTTCTTGGGCGGAAGGTGAATCTGGATGGAGCGCTCATTATCGTCATCGGGATCATGCCACCCGGGTTTCACTTCCCTAATCAAGAGGTGGAGCTGTGGATGCCGTTTCAGTTTGATGCGAACGCGTTCTCGGATCGCAACGACAACTATTTAGATGGCGTGGCCCGTCTCCGCCCCGGAGTTACCATCCAGCAGGCCGACGCCGACATGAAAGTGATCGCGGATCAATTGAGACGGCAATATCCGAAAGAGCTGGAGCACACCGGCGCCGCGGTGAACCTCCTGCGGGATGACGTGATATCCCACCCGCGCCGTTTATTGGTCGTGGCGCTGGCCGGCGCGGCACTGTGCGTTCTCTTGATCGCGTGTAGCAATCTGGCGAATCTGTTGCTGGCGCGCGCCCTGGCGCGGCAGAAGGAATTGGCCGTGAGAGCGGTGCTGGGAGCTGGCCGCGAGCGCCTGATCAGGCAACTCGGGACCGAGAGCATGGTGCTGTCGCTGGTGGGCGGCCTGCTCGGCGTGCTTCTCGCCGGACTGGGGCTGCCGCTGCTTACTACCCTGGGTCCTTCGCTGCCAGCCGCCGGCATACCTGCCATTGATCTTCGGGTTCTGGGTTTCGCGATCGTCGTGACGATTCTGACTGGCATTGGATTCGGTGTGGTGCCCGCGCTGCGAGTGGGCCGGACGGATCTCAACGGGCTGCGCGAGGGATCGCGCTCTGGAGGCGGCCGAAAGGCGGGGCTCCGATCCACGCTCATCCTGGCGGAAGTTACGCTTTCGGTAGTTCTATTGATCTCCGCTGGCCTACTGTTGCGAGCGTTATTGAGAATCCAGTCCATTGATCCGGGCTTTCGAACCGACGGAGTTATGACTCTAGAGACCGCTCTCCCGATGCCGAAGTACGAAAATCTCGCCAAGCGCACAGCCTTCTATCGGCGTGTACTGTCGGAGATTCACGACCTGCCGGGTGTTGCCGATGCAGGCTACATTAGTTTCTTGCCCATGGTAATGGGAGGCGGCATCTGGCCCGTGGACGTGGATGGGAAAACGCTGGACCGTTCCGAAAACCACACCGCGAGCTTGCGGTTCATTACGCCCGGGTTCTTGGCGACCTTGAAAATCCCGCTGCACGTGGGCCGGAACATCAACGAGTCCGACGCGGCCGACAGACCGATGGCCGCGATTGTCAGTGAATCGTTCGCGCGCCGTTACTGGCCGGACCAAAATCCCTTGGGGCGGCACTTCAAATTTGCATTTTTCGATCGCACGGTAGTGGGAGTGGTCGGCGATATCCACGTCCGCGGCCTGGAGAGAAGTAGCGAGCCGCAGGTGTATCTTCCTTATCAACAGCAGCCGGATGGCAACCTGGTGTTTTACGCTCCCAAGGGCCTGGTGATCCGCGCGTCGGGAAATCCTAGGCGCCTGCTGCCCGCTGTGCGGCGTATCATCCAGCAAGCCGACCCGGAGCAGCCCATTTCAGACGTCCGGACGCTGGCGGAGATCGTGCAGGCCGATACGGCGCCCCGAACCGTTCAAGTGCGGATCATTGCTGCGTTCGCGGCGCTGGCGTTTCTGCTAGCCGCACTCGGCATCCACGGACTGCTATCTTTCACTGTATCGACACGGTCCTCCGAAATCGCAGTGCGGATCGCACTGGGGGCGCAGCCGCGCAACATTCTGAGAATCGTCCTGCGCGAGAGCGTTCTGCTCGCCGCGGGTGGCGTAATTCTCGGCGTCGCGCTGGCCTATGCGGCGGGGCGCGCCATGCAGTCTATCCTCGCTGGTATTACTCCTGGAGACGCCGCCACATTCCTGGCCGCTGCCGGCTTATGCTTTCTAATGACGCTTGTGGGCAGCTTGGCGCCGGCGCTGCGCGCGCTGCGAGTAGATCCGATCACGGCCATTCGCGCAGAATAGTGAAGAGTGCTTTCTACGTCCCAGAAGATTGGCTTAGCGTTGGCCTCTGGCTTGTACGTCGTGGCTGGCGCGCTCCATTTCGTCCAGACCGATGCATATTTGAAAATCATGCCGCCCTATATTCCATGGCACCTGGCGATGGTGCAGATCAGCGGCGTTTGTGAAATTCTGGGAGGCTTGGGTCTGCTGCTGCCTCAGACGCGCCGCGCGGCCGCATGGGGATTGATTGCGCTTCTGATTGCCGTATTTCCGGCCAACGTCTATATGGCGACCAATCCCATCGAAGCAGGCGCGGCTTCAATCGCGCCCGTACTTCGGTGGGGTCGGCTGCCTTTGCAGCTCCTGTTGGGTTGGTGGCTGCTTTGGTGCACGAAGCCTTAAAGCCGATGAAAATTATCGGTGTTTATCTGTGGCCAGATTGCTTTTTTACTTAGCGGAGTTGAAGCGCTTCTCGATCTCCGGCCAGTTCACCACGCTCCACCACGCGGCAATATACTCCGGCCGCCGGTTTTGATACTTCAGATAGTAGGCGTGCTCCCAAACGTCGAGGCCCATCACCGGGAAATGCCCTTCCATCACGGGGCTGTCTTGATTGGCCGTCGAAATGATCTCGACGCCTTTGCTGCCCTTGATTAGCCAGGCCCAGCCGGAGCCGAAACGTCCCGTAGCCGCTGCGCCGAACTTCTCCTTGAACGTGTCGAAGCTGCCGAATGTGGAGTTGATCGCCGCCCCCACGTTACCACTCGGGCTGCCTCCTGCGCTAGGCGCGAGAATGGTCCAGAACATGGAGTGGTTGATGTGTCCGCCGGCGTTATTGCGCACTGCGGTGCGGATGTTCTCGGGGACGATGGCGCAATTGTTCGCGAGCAGCTCCTCAACGGTTTTGCTCTGCAAATTGGGCGCCGATTCCAGCGCCTTATTTAAATTGGTGACGTAAGCCCCATGATGTTTGTCGTGATGAATCTCCATGGTCAGCTTGTCGATGTAAGGCTCCAGCGCGTCGAACGCGTAGGGAAGCGGGGGAACGGTAAATGCCACAGTTTTCTCCTCTCGATTTTTCAATTTGAGCCGGCGAAACCGCCAGCCTTTTCAAAAGCGTCCGCCAGTCGGAACATGCCTGTTTCATCGAAATGCCTGGTGAGAATCTGCATCCCGACGGGCAGACCTTCCGAAGTCTTGCCGCAAGGCACGCTCATGCAGGGAATTCCGGCCAGATCGCCGGTAATGGTGTAGATGTCGGACAGGTACATTTCCAGCGGGTCGTCTATTTTCTCGCCGATTTTGAACGCGGGCGACGGCGAGACCGGAGCGACAATCGCGTCCACTTCGGTGAAAGCTCTGCGAAAATCCTCCGCGATCAGCGCGCGCACTTTTTGCGCCTTCAAATAATAGGCGTCGTAATAGCCGTGGCTGAGCACGTAGGTTCCAAGCATGATGCGGCGCTTGCATTCGGCGCCGAAGCCCTGGCCGCGCGTCGAGCGATACATGCCGCTGAGCGTGTCATCGTGGGCGCGAGTGGTATAGCGCACGCCGTCGTAGCGCGCCAGATTCGAACTGGCCTCCGCAGTGGCGATGATATAGTAGCAAGGCACCGCGTACTTGGTGGCGGGCAGGCTGATGTCGCGCACTTCGCAACCCAGCTTTTTCAGCAGTTGAACGGCCTGCTGGATGCGATCACCCGACTCGCTGGCCAGTCCTTCGAAATATTCGCGCGGCAGACCGATCCTGGTACCGGCCACTTCGCCATCCAGCTGCGCGGTGTAGCGGGGCACCGGAGCGAAGGCGGACGTTGCATCGCAGTGGTCGTGGCCCGCCATGGCTTCGAGTAACTGCGCCGCATCCCGAACAGTTCGTCCGAAAGGCCCGATGTGATCGAGCGAACTGGCGAAGGCGACCAATCCATAGCGCGACACCCGTCCATAGGTGGGCGTGACGCCGACCACGCCACAGAAGGACGCCGGTTGTCGAACCGAGCCGCCGGTGTCCGACCCGATCGCGACCACGGCCGTTCCCTGCGCCACTGCCGCAGCCGACCCGCCGCTCGAACCACCCGGCACCCGATCCAGCGCCACCGGGTTGCGCACCGGCCCGAACGCGGAGTTCTCGTTCGATGATCCCATCGCGAACTCATCGCAATTTGTCTTCCCGAGGATGATGGCGCCCGCTTGTTCAAGTCGCGCTACGGCCGTTGCGTTGTAGGGCGGGATGTAATGTTCCAGCAACCGTGACCCACAAGTAGTCCGAACCCCTTCGGTGACGATGACGTCCTTTACGGCCAGCGGAACGCCGGCCAGCGGCCCGGCATTTTCTCCCGCAGCCAGTTTCTTATCCACGCGAGCGGCGGCAGCCAGCGCGCGTTCTGGACAAAAGTGGAGATACGCGTTCGTCTTCGGATTCTCGGCCTGCGCGAATTCGAGCGCGGACTTTGCCAGTTCGACGGCGGAGAATTGACCCGCTACCAGGCCGGTCTGCACTTGTTCTATGGTGAGAGAAGCGACGTTCACCTTTCGATCACCCTCGGAACTTTGTAATACCCGGCGCCGGCCACTGCCGCGTTAGCGAGAGCAGCTTCATTGCCGATGGGCGGAACGATTTCGTCGGCGCGCAACGTAGCCGTCTCTTCACTTTGATAGAGCACTTGGGCCATGGGTTCGACGGTGGAGGTGTTCAGCTCGTTGAGCGCATCCATATAAGCGAGAATCTCGTCCATGTCTTTCGCCAGGCGCGCGATCTCTGAATCGGTAAGCTTCAGATTCGCGAGGTCGGCAACGTAGCGGACCTCGGACTCGGTAATTTTCACGCGCTGGCCTTCTTCGCCCTGCTGCGGGCCTGCTTGTACCTGCTACGCGCCTGCTTATATATGACGCGCATCACCGGGTCCAAGATACTGTCGGCATCGTCAGCCGGGACGATCTTACTGTGACTTTGCGCGGATTGTGGCGGCCGGCGGGGCGTAGCAGTGGCGATGCGGAATTCGAGATCCGTAATGATGCCGCTGCCTAGAACTTCGGTCAGTTTGGCGAGGATATCGAAGCGCAAATGGAACAGCTGTCTCTGCCAGATGGCATCTTCCACTTCCACCACCAGGGATCCACGCACCAGAGCTTTGGGGCCAGCGTGCACGGCGATACGTTCGCCCACCGCGGCCGGCCAAGCGGCAAAAGCCAGTTGGTCGGCTGAGATGGCGTCGGAAAGTTTGAGTTTGGCGAGGACCTTGCCGGCTCGTTCCATGCGGACGAACTCAATCTTAGCACTGGCCATACCAACCGTGGCGCACGCACTCTACTCTTGCGTGCTGCTGCTCAGACGATGCATGGTACGAATCGTAAAAAATAGCCCGCCGGCGAGTAACACAGTGGCAAACAGAAACATTGCTCGCTGTTCCCACGTCAGTGTTGCAAGCAGAGTGAAGACGAAAATCGTGTTGACGGCGAGAGTGGCTGCAATCATGAAAATCCACGTGTATAGCATATCGCTGGTCTCCTGCTTTATCTGACGGGCGCCGATAGATGGGCGAAGTGACAAGGTCGTAAAAACTCTGTACGCGCGCGGGTGTGTTACCAATCGAGCATGGACGCAAATCGTATCGTCGTAGTGGGCGCTGGAATCATCGGCGCGTCCATCGCATACCACCTGGTGAAGCGCGGCGCGAAAGTTGTCATTGTGGATGCTGTTCGGCCCGGCGCCGGAGCGACCGAAAACTCCTTCGGATGGATCAATGCAACATTCTCGAAACGTCCGCGGGCGTATTTTGATTTGAATCAGATGGGCCTGGGGGCCTGGCGCCGATTGCAGACCGAGCTAGGCGGCGAGTTGAAGGTACAGTGGGGCGGAAGCGTCGCATGGGCGCCCGCGGACAAAACCGCCGATGCTTTGCGGGAAAACGTGCGAAGGCACCAGGAGTGGGGCTACGCGACGCACCTGATCGATGAAGACGAGTTCCGGCGCCTGCTGCCAAACGTAGCGCATGGTGAATTCGGCGCGGCTTGTCATTGCGAATTCGAGGGCGCGGTGGATCCGGTGGACGCGTTGAAAGCGCTCCTTCGGCAGATCCGTGAGTTGGGTGGAGAAGTCCGATATCCGTTCGAGACGGATGGGTTGAAGCTGGAAGGGGGACGGGTGACGGCGATCCGCGCCGGCGAGAGTTCGCTCAATGCCGACACGGTTGTGCTCGCATCCGGAATAGCCACCCAGCGGCTGGCGCAGATGGCCGGGGTTAGCATTCCGCTGAAGGAATCGCGGGGGGTGCTGGTGCACACGCGGCCGCAGCCCAAGCTGATAGATCGCGTGGTGCTGGCGCCGGGTGTGCACTGCAAGCAGAAATTGGATGGGCGCGTGGTGGTGGGAGGGCAGATTGTCGCCGGAGTCGGCACTGCGGATGGCGACATTCCAGAGCCGGGCGATAACGGCCAGCGAATCCTCCGGGAGGCGGCTCAGGTGCTGCCGGGAGTCCGCGGCGTCGCGGTGGAGCGCGTTACAGTGGGCCATCGCGTGATGCCTGTGGACGAATACCCGGTGGTTGGATTCTGTGACGAGTGCCCCAGTCTATATGTGGCGGCGATGCACAGCGGCGTCACTTTGGCGGCCCTCATCGGGCAACTGGCGGCGCTCGAGATTCTGGATGGCGCGCGCGTCAGTTCCTTAGCGCCGTACCGACCCGCACGCTTCAGTCGCTAATTCGAAACCGGCAGAAAAGTCGGATTCGCGGCCATGCCATTTTGCGTCACGTCCACTTCCAGGTCGCCCGAAGCTGATCCGGCCGGCACTTGGAAATTGATCTGATACAACCCGACGAACAAGGGAGAGAGCCCTGCATAGGTGACGGTGGCAACCTGCGAGCCTACGCTGACGGTGGGCTCCAAGGTTACCGGGTGTAACGGCGTGGCCGGCGTTGCGTAGCCGGACAGTACACTTGGATTGGTGGCTCCCAGTCCGACCAGGTACATGACCAGGTACTCGCCGGGCGAGGCGGGATTGGAACTTGTAACCAGCGAGTAGTCGGCAGAGTGCTGCGCGATGATGTGGGCGCCGTTTTGGACGCTGGGTGGCGCCGGACCATCCAGCGCCGACAATACGCCGGGCGCGGCAGGAACAATATTGAGCATCTGGGGCAGCGTGACTGCGTTATTGACACTGACAACGATGGGGAGCTGTTGAGTGGCGGCGGCTCCATCAGGGATCTGGAGATTGATCTGGCCACTGCTCAAGAAATAGAGCGGAGCCTGCGACGCTCCAACCAGCGCGAAGGTCTTGTTGAACAGGGTGGGCAGGGGAAGAACGCCGGTGGAAACGGCTCCGGGAGCAAGACCTGAGCCAAAAACCTGCGCGATGGTTCCAGGCGCCAAAGGTGCGCCAACCACCGGGTTTAGATTATTGAGCGTTCCCCCCGGAGCGATCATCGGCGGAGGCGTCAGGTTTGGAACGATTGACCCATAGAGCTGAGACGTGCCCGACTGCAAACCTCCGGAAAGAGCGTTGAGGGTGACCGACATGTTGTTATTCGCGACACCGGGCTGCCAGGTAGCGGAGTAATTGCCGAGCGAGTCGCCCACCAAATTGAGCGCCCTGTCGCCGTTGGAGAAGCTCGCCACCACGCTGCCGCCGGTGATGGGCATACCGCAATCGTCGTTGAGTTGAGCGGTCAAAGTAGCGGGCCATCCCGCGGGAACCGCAAAATTATTGGGCAGGCCGGTTTCCGTAATCGTCACTTGGCTCGCCGTGCAACCCGACACCCGGGGCCGCGGTTTGGCGCGGGCTACGGCGTCCGATGAAGCGGAAGTGGAATTTGGCACGACGAAAGTGACGTTCACCGACTGGACCAACGTCCCGATAGAGACGCTAACGTCGCCGGTGTATACGCCCGGAGTCAGTTGCGTTGGGTCCGCCGACACAGTGATGGAGCCAGCCGTCTGCCCGCTGGCGGTGCCGGACGCGGGGGTTACGCTAAGCCAGGTGGCGCCGTCGGTAGTTGCCGCCGAGGCGGTGAACGTCACCGGCGAGGCGCTGCTGGTGTTGATCTGCTCTTGCTGAGGAGAAGGTGGATCGCCCGCGGCATCCGTGGCAAAGAACAGCCCGGCGGGAGCCACAGAGGGCGCCGGGGCCGCGGCGCCCGGTTGCAGATTTAAGACGGCCGTCACATATTGCGGCGAATTCAGTGAATTGGAATCGGTAATCTGGACGACGGCGTAGTAAGGGCCAGGCGTCAACTGTGTGGCGTTCGGAGTCAGCGCGAGCGTAAGAGCGCCGGGAGTGGTGGCGGTCGCGGTTCCGCTGGACGAAACCAGGTTGAGCCAGTTAGAGCCCGACACCAGGCTGGCGTTCCAATTTACCGTGGAACTCGGATCCCCAATGTTGAGGACTTCGATGCTTTGTGTCGCCGTCGATCCGCCCCCTGCTACAGCCTGGAACAACGCGCCGGTCGTGTTCACCGCGACGATGGAACCACTGCCGGCGACAAATAGCGAGACTGGGATCTGGGTGCTCCCGGCAGAGGAAGAGAGGACGATGGTGTCGTTATACGCTCCCGCTTGTAGCCCATTGGTGTTCACTTGAACTTGGAGGAATACGGGCGCTCCCGGAGTGGTCTGGCTGGCGCTGGAGGTCACGTTGGAAAACAAGGAAGTGCTGCCCACCACGGAAGTATTGAAACCGAGCGGGATCGCGCCAGTATTGGATACCGCGATATTCTGCACCAGGTTGCCGGGCGTCGAGGCGAGGGCGGAAAAGCTGAGCACTGCCGGCGCGACGGTCAATTGCTGCGTTACGCTTGCGACATTGAGAGTGACCGGGATAGCAGTGGGAACCCCAATCGGATCTAGCGCCTGAATACGCGCCGTATAGGTTCCCGTAGTCAGGCCGCTTTGATTGACGGTCACCACCAGACCGGCGGGTGCGGTCCCGCTGGTTGGATTTACGCTGATCCATGTGGGCGCTGACGTATTGCTTTGGCCGCTGTCAACGATAATGCTGTAGTTTACTGGCGGGGTTGCCCCAGCAACCGGCACCACGGTAATCGCTTGCGTCGGCGGAGGATTACCGTTTGGATCGGCATTGAAAGTGAGATTCAACGGAGCCACCTGAATTTGCGAAGCCACCGTCACAAATGTGACCTGAAATGGCGTTGTAGTGTGGGCGCCTATGCTATCGGTTACGCCGATGTAAAAGCTGTATGTTCCCGCCGTGGTGGGAGTCCCGTATATTATGCCCAGGTTAGGGTCGATGTTGACAATTCCCGGCGGTTGGGCGTCCATCGAAAAAGTATACGGAGGAGTTCCGCCGGTGGCGTCGATCTGTTGGGAATAAGCTACGTTCACCGGAGCCGTAGGCAGCGGCGAGCTGGTGCTAGTGGTCGGAGGCGGGTTGATGGTAATCGTGTACGGAGCGATCGTTACTTCTTGAATGGCGTCCACAGCCGTAACGACGATGTTGAACGTCCCCGCGCCGGTTGGCGTACCGCTCAAGGTTCCGCTGCTACCGATAAATGTGAGCCCCGGTGGAAAAGAAGCACTCGGGCTCGCCCCGGTGGCTGAATATGTATAAGGCGCCGTGCAGCCAGAGGCAACGAACAGGACTGGAGCGTAAGGAATGCCTACTTCCCCGGTAGGTAGTGGAGAGTCAGGCGCAATGGTAGACATGCAAGCATCTATCGTGATGGAAAATTGCACGGCAGCGCTGATATCGGAGGTATCCGTCCGGTCATAAGCCTGCGCGTAGAACGTCAACGTTCCAGTGCCGTTCGGAGTTCCGCTGATGACACCGGCCACGCTGAAGGAAAGCCCATCATACGTCCCGCCCGTACTCGGTGTACTGAAGCTCGAATAAGTCCAGTGGTACAGCCCGCTCCCGCCCGTGGCAGTTAGCCGAACGACGCCGTCATCAGCCGTCATATATGGTTCACCAACCGAGGCGTCAGGCAATGAACTAGTCGTGATGGACAGCTGTGCTCGAAGCAATGGCGTCGCAGAAGTCAGAAATAGGAGCGCCAGAAGCCAGCGGGATGGGTTGGCTAGCTTTGTAAAATTAAGTGTAGTTTTAGCTATGTTTTGTAAAGATCCGCCAAAGTACTTCTTGATGTTCATTTGGGGGTGTTTATCCAGCAGAGACTTACTGCGATTTGAACGATTCCAGCGCACTCCGGGGGTCGCCTGTTCGTATTCTACGACCCGAAGCTTGGGTCGCAGCAGTTACACTGGTACTAGGACGCCTACTAGTTTATCGGCACCCGGCGGTTCAAAGATTAATTCGAAACTGGCAGCTTGGTCGGGTTCGCGGCGACACCATTTTGAGTGACGTCCACCTCGAGATCTCCGGAAGCAGCACCTGTGGGCACCTGGAAATCGATCTGGTAGAGACCGACGAAGCCGGGGGTGAGCCCTGCGAACAGAACAGTGGAAGGCTCTGAGCCTACCGTGACAGTTACCGGCAAAGTGGTGGGGTGCAGCGGCGAGGCAGGTGTGGCGAAGCCCGAATCGACGCTGGGATTTGTGGCTCCGAGGCCGACCAGATACATCACCAGGTATTCGCCGGGTTTGGCGGGGCTGGTGCTGTTGACCAGCGAGCCGTCTGAGGTGTGCTGGGCGATGATGTGCGCGCCGTTTTGGATGCTGGGCGGCGTGGGACCGTCATTGGCGGACAATACGCCGGGCGCGGCCGGCACGATATTGAGCAGCAAAGGCACCGTGAGCGCATTGTTGACGCTAAGAATGATGGGAACCTGTTGCGTCGCGGGTACTTCGTTGGGGATCTGGATGTTGATCTGCCCGCCGCTCAAGAAGTAAAGCGGGGCTTGGGACTGGCCCACCAGCGCGTAGGTGTTGTCGAAGTTGTTGAGTAGCGGAAGAACGCCTGGCGAGACGGCCGCCGAAGCGAGACCGGAGCCATAAACTTGTGCAATGGTTCCGGGCGCCAAAGGCGCGCCGACCACGGGGTTGAGATTATTGAGCGTTCCACCGGGACTGGCGGTCGGGGGAGGCGTTTGGTTTGCAGCCACTCCGCCATTGAGCTTGGCCGTGGCGGGTTGCAAGCTCCCCGCCGTAGCGTTGAGGGTAATCACCAATTGGCTATTTACGCTGCCGGGTTGCCAGGTACTGGAGTAATTGCCGAGCGAATCACCGGACAGCTTGAGCGCCGCATCTCCGTTGGAGAAACTCGCCACCACGTTGCCGATGGTTATTGCGTTTGCGCAGTCGTCATTGAGCTGCACGATCAAGGTGGCGGGCCATCCGGCGGGAGCCGTAAAATTATTCGCGAGGCTGGTCTCCGTGATCGCCAGTTTGCTCGGAGTACAACCGACCACCTCCGGCCTGAAGTGAGAGGCCGAGTTCGAAGAGCTGATGGGCTGCACTACGAAAGTGACATTCACCGACTCCAATAAGGCCCCGATGGAGATACTGACTTCGCCTGAGTAAATGCCCGCGGCCAAGCCCGTCGGGTTCACCGACACTGTGACGGAGCCGGCGTTATTTCCGCTGGCATTGCCGGAGCTGGGAGTTACACTGAGCCAGGTGCCCCCGTCCGAGGTCGTGACTGCGGCGTGGAAGGTCACCGCGACGTCGCTGCTGGTATTGATCTGGACCTGTTGAGCGGCCGGCTCCGATCCGTCCGCAACGGTCGTGAAAAACAGTCCGCCGGGAACCAGATCGGGCGCTGGAGCCGCGGTACTCGGTTCCAGATTCAAAACCGCATTGACATATTGTGGGGAATTCAGCGAATTGGAATCGGTAATCTTAACAATTGCGTAGTAGGGTCCGGGCGCGAGCTCGGTGGCGTTCGAAGCAAGTGCCAGACTCAGATTCCCAGGCGTTGTGCTGGTGGCTGTGCCGCTGGATGTAACCAGGTTCAGCCAATTGGATCCGGTGACAAGGCTGGCGGTCCAATTTACGGTGGAACTCGGATCGCCCAGATCGAGAACCTTGACGATCTGCGTCCGCGTGGATCCGCCGCCTTGGATGGCCTGGAACAAGACACCTGTCGTGTCCACGCCCAGGATTGGGCCGCTGGCGGCGACAAACAGCGACACGGGAACCTGAACATTACCGGCGGAGGAGGAGAGCAAGATTACATCGTGATAGGAGCCCACCTTTAGCCCACTGGTATTCACTTGAACCTGAACAAAGACCGGCGCGTTGCGCGTGGTGCTGCTGGCGCTAGCCGTCACGCTGGAGATCCAGGAGCTGTTATTTACTGACGATGCCGTAAAGCTGAGCGATCCGGCGCCGCTATTCGATACCGCCAGTACCTCGGTGAGGTTCCCGGGCGTCGCCGAGCGGGCGGCAAAATTCAGGATCGATGGAGCTACCGTCAGTTGCTGCGCCACGCTCGCAACATTGAGAGTGACGGCAACGTCGCTTGCAAACCCACTGCTATCCAAGACCTGAATACGCGCGGAATAGCTTCCCGCAGCCAGGCTGCCTTGATCTACGCTCACCACCAGGCCGGCCGGGGCGATGCCGCTGGTGGGCGTCACGGTGATCCACGAAGGCGCCGGGGTATTGCTCTGCCCGCCGTCAATCACAACATGGAAGTTCACTGGCGGCGTGGATCCGGTGGCAGGCACCACGCCGATCGCTTGCGTTGGAGGGGGATTGCCGTTCATATTTGCATTGAAATTGAGACTGAGAGGCGCCACTTGAATTTGCGAATTCGCCGTCACAAAAGTGACCTGGAAAGGCGCTAGTGTCTGGCCTCGTAAGCTATCGGTTACGGCAATATTGAAGTTGAAGGTCCCGGCTTGGGTAGGAGTGCCACTTAGAACGCCACTCGGGGTGATGATAATCCCGGGCGGATTGTTATTCATGGAAAATGTGTATGGTGGAGTTCCACCCGTGGCGGTGATCTGTTGAGAGTAAGGGACCCCGACTGGTCCATTCGGGACGGGCGAGCTGGTGGAGATGGTGGGTAGCGCGTTGAATATGACGTTGTACTGAATTTGTATTGTGTTTTGGTTTGGGTCGGTGGCGCTAAGCAGGAAACTGAATGTTCCCGCACTGCCGGGTGTTCCCCGCAGCAGACCGGCGCTGGTGAGTTGGAGTCCGGGTGGCAAGTTCGGATTGAACTGGTCCACCGGCAGTTCGGTGTACGTATAGGGTCCGGGACAACCGGAAGCGGTGAACTGCACTGGACCATAACGAAGCCCCACGTCTCCATCGGGCAGAGTGGCGGGAGCGAAGGTGGGCGTGCACGGTACCACCTGGATCGCAAAATACTTACTGGTGAAACTGTCGTTGGAATCGTTAACATCCACATAAAATGTGAAGTTTCCCAGGGAGGTCGGTGTTCCGGTGATAGCGCCTGTGTTGCTATTTAGCTGCAGGCCGGGCGGCAAGCCAGTTGTGGGATTCGAACCGGAACCGATGAACCAGGCGTAGGGGGGGACGCCGCCTGAGACGCTCACGTCGACCGTGCCCTGTTGCGCTGTTAGATAAGGCAGACTAAGAATGCCGCTCGGTAGTGAATTAGTGGTAATCGTTAAAGCTGGTTGACCCAGCAAGCTCCCGGACGCCACCACGAGAAGTGCAATGATACCAATGACACCGCTGGCGAGTGTTTGAAAGACCCTCCCGCGAGGGAACCACCGGATACTTTGGTACGTCTTCTTACACAGAGAAGCGTGATTCATCTACCTTCTCCTCCTCTGATTCTGGCGCGGTGCAGTAGAGACAGACCGCGCCACTTTGTCTCTCATTAATACCTTAGTCTACTTCGGTTTCTACGAACTTTTCAAAGAATTTCTTGATGGAAGCGGTTCCCTCACCAGCACGTCACCTTCATACTTTACTTCGGTTGATTCGCTCTGAGCGACTAGATGGCAAAATCCTCGCCTCTAGAAAATCCAGAGTCATGGAAACGCGGGCGTAGGTTGACGATAACACAAGCGAAGTCGGTGGCGCACGCAATCCTGCGCCGTTTCGAAACTCCTTCGACACCAGCAATTGATTCTGCCGCAGCTCGCCACCTGCCGCTCTGCACAACCCCGCGCACGTGCGGCGCGCTGAGTGAACGTCGCTAGAGCTACGATGAAGACGGGGCTAACTTGACGGAACTCCCGCTACCCCTCGAAATCACACCCCGGGACGTCCAGCGGCGCCTCCAGGCCGGCGAGAAGCTCGCCTTGGTCGATGTTCGTGAGCCGGGCGAATTCCAGCTCGCACGCATCGGCGGCGCCGAGCTAATTCCGATGCGCACCGTGCCGGCCGAGCTTTCGCGGCTCGACGCTCAGGCCGACGAAACACCGCTCATCGTGTTTTGCCATCACGGCGTGCGCAGCTTGAACGTTGTACATTGGCTGCGCGAGCAGGGCCTGGACGCGTGCCAGAGCATGGCCGGCGGCATCGACCGCTGGAGCCTGGAAATCGACCCCACCGTTCCCAGATATTCGTGAGAGCTTCTACGCGGGCTCCGCACCAATAGGACAATGCCATTGGTTCGTTCCCCTTTGGCCCTCTTCATTGTCGCGTGGCGTCTGCTCGGGGCCGACCAACCCGCGCCCCGAGTAGCGCCGATATACACCGCCGCAAGTATTGTCAACGCGGCTGATAATCAGTCCGGAGTGCTCGCCCCTAACACGCTCGGAACCATCTACGGCGCGAACATGGCTTATAGCACCGCCACCATTGCCTTGAACGATCTCCAGGGCGGCGTGCTGCCTACTGTGCTCGGCGCCAGCGAGACGCAAGTGTTTGTCGGCGGTTATCCCGCGGACCTCTATTATGTCTCGCCAGGGCAGATCAACTTCTTAGTTCCCCCGAATATGCTGGCGCTGCCGGTCATGGTTTACGTGACCATCGACGGCCTGGCGGGACCCCAGATTCCAATAACGCTGGCCCCCGCGGCGCCTGGCCTCTTTCAACTCGATTTGACGAACGCCGTTGCCACGCGTGCCGACGGATCCGTGCTGACGCAGGCTTCTCCCGCCCAGCCCGGCAGTATCGCTATCCTCTGGGCCACCGGTCTCGGCGAAACGGATCCGCGGGCGATTTACGGCCAGATACCCGAGGCGGCGGCGCCCCTGGTGGTTGGCGCGAATTTATCCATCTTGCTCGATGGATTGGCCGTGGACCCCCGCGCCATCGCCTACGCAGGCCAGGCGCCTGGCTTCGCGGGCCTGTATCAAATCAACTTCACGCTGCCCACGTCGACCTGCCAAAATCCAGAAATTCGCCTGAAGATGGGTAGCGCAATCAGCATTGCCGGCGTTCATCTTCCGGTAGCCAGTAAGTGTTAAACTCATCGGCTTGCCTCCTCGACGCATTGGTAGCGGGTCAGTGTTCAAACTGACCCACTAGGTAGTGGGGTCTTAACGGGGGATCATGTTTGGACATTCGACGAGTTGGTTGCATCATGACTAAGACAAAGCATCAATGGCTAATATGGTTCGTTATCGCGATGTCGATCCTCGCGTTTCTGTACAATTTGCCTTTGATGCTTTGGTTTGTTAGCTGCTTGATTCTCCACCAACCATGTATTGCGTTGTGAGCCCATCTCCCCGCTAAGACCCCACTACCGCTGACTCCGGCTTACGTTTACACTGAAAAGAGGTGTTCCAGATGCTCCTTCGCTCGGCCATACTCGGGTTCGCAGGCTTGCTGGTCCTTTGCGCTCAGGAACCAGCGCCAGCTTCGGAGCCCTCGACGCCAGGTCCTAATGCGCCGGCGCAGCGAACCGAATCGGCCGACCCCGATGAATTTGTCGTCACAGTAGGCACCCGCATTCCCCTAAGCATGATCAACAGCGTCAGCACCAAAACCGCGGTGAGTGGGGAGCGCGTCTATCTGGAGAGCGTGTTTCCGATTCTCGTCAACGGACATGTCGTGATTCCCCCCGGAAGCTACGTCGCCGGGACGGTCACCGAAGTGAAGCGGCCGGGCCGGGTGAAAGGGCGCGGCGAGCTCTACGTCCGGTTTGATTCGCTCACCCTGCCGAATGGCGTGACACGCGATTTCCGCGCTCGCATGGGCAGCCTGGACGGGCGCGCCCCGGAAACGCTGGATAAATCCGAAGGCAAGATCAAGGGTGAGGGCGATAAAGCGGGCGACATCAAGACCGTTGGAGAAGCCGCGGGGATTGGAGCCACCGTTGGCGGACTGGCGGGCGCTGCCGCGGGACACGCGGGGATGGGAGCTGGGCTCGGCGCTGCGGCCGGAGTAACTGCGGGCTTAGTCGGCGTGCTGCTCACGCGAGGCCCCGACGCGATCCTAGCCAAAGGGACCACTATGGAAATGGTGCTCGACCGGCCCTTAGAGTTCAATACCACCGAGATCGACTTCCGCAACGCCATGCCGCGCGCCCAATCGAGCGACGGGCCGGGCCCCCAACCCAGCCGCAAATTGCAGAACAAGCGCTGGCCCCTTTTGTAGCCCCGCTTTCCAGTACCAACGAAGAGTTCTCTTAGTACCTTCGATCTATCCGCTTACCCTGTCGCCCGTACCCTCGGGATTGAAACCGGCAGTCTATTTCGAGCCTTTGGGTGCGCCTTTACAATCGAGTCGTCATGGATCTCACAGACCTCACGATGACCCTTACCGTGGTGGTCGTTCTAACTGCGGTAGCCGTTCTAATCTTGTTCGACTACCTTAAGAAGCAGCGTCAACGCCAGCAGCAGTTGCAGCGCATTAAGGTTACTAAGACTGCGCCTCCACAGCGGCCCACCAGGATTTTCGACGCTTCACCGCTCAGTTACGCGCCGGCGAAGAAACCCGCCGCCGAACGCTCCCTTGAACCGCGGGTCGCCATTGCGACTCCTTCCCGGCCCCCCGTGCAGTCACGGATCGAACGTGAAATCCGTTCCATCGAAGTGGCGGCGCCGGCGCCTTCGACGCTAGCCTCCCCAAAAGAAATTCAACCTCCAGTGGCCGCCCCGCCGGCGTTCACGCTCCCTCCGTTCATGATTGACGAAGTGCTTTGGGAACGCCTGATCTCGAGCCAACCCCGGCAGAACCTGCTTTCGTCGTCAGATACCAAGCCGGCGCCAATGCATACCCCGACTGCACAGCCGGGTGCCCCGCCAAAATTGGCCGCGCCCGAGACGAGTTCGTTGCGCGCAATTTCCGCGGAGGCTGACGATGGTCTGCACGCTGCTTCATCCAAACAGCTTGGCCAGGTGATCCAGAAGCCGGAGCTCGATGAGATGCTCGAACGCGAGGAACCGTTCACCGGTCTGGTAATTTCTATCGGCATTAACGAGATCGATAGCAGCATGTGGCACAGCCAAGGTTTGATGAACTCGGTGGGGAGCCATATTGCCGGTTTGCTGCGAGAAAACGATTTCTCCTGCCGCACCGCCTATGACGAATTTGTGATGGTGTGCCGGGGAGAGCAAGGCGCCCTGTCTCAGCGCCGGTTGAACTATATTTCCGAGTGCCTCTGGGACTATCAACTTCGCGGCATCGGCGCCTGCTCCATTCTGTTCAGTTGGGGAGGAGTACAAGTTCAAGATCGACCGTTGGCGGAAGCGATCGATTCCGCCACCGAACGCATGCGCGAAACGAAGCGCTGCGGGCACAGCGCCAAATCCGCCGTGGCGCATCGACAGGCTGTCTGACCCGATTAGTTCTTCGGGTTGCTCCAGAAACCGCACTTCCTTCTCGGCGGTTTCTGGAGTTTTTTTTTGATAACGTTTGAAGATGCCCCGTCGAGCCGCGCTTTTGTTCGTTCTGGCCGCCTGCTGCGCACCGGCTCGGGAAAGCCCCACATTGAAAAACGAATATGCCGAAGTGAATGGAGTTCGTCTCCACTACGTCACCGCTGGGAAAGGGCCGCTGATCGTCTTCCTCCACGGTTTCCCGGAATTCTGGTACGAGTGGAAGACTCAGTTGCCTGAGTTTGCCAAGGATCATCGAGCCGTCGCGCCCGACATGCGCGGCTACAATCTTTCCGCCAAACCCGAGGGTGTGGATCACTACCAGATGAACCACCTGGTGGAAGACGTCCGCGCACTTGCCGACCACCTGGGCTACAAAAAATTCATTCTCGTCGGTCACGACTGGGGCGGCGCCGTGGCCTGGAGCTTCGCCATCGCGCATCCCGAATATCTCGAAAAGCTGGTCATTATCAACTGTCCGCATCCCGCCATACTCGCTCGCGAGCTCGCCCAAAACCCGGCGCAGCAGAAGGCTAGCCAATACATGTTGTTTTTCCGCAGCCCGCAGGCCGAGCAGACGCTCGCGGCGAACAACTATGCGGGTCTTGTGGACGCGGTTCTTGGCGAGGGATTGAAGACTGGCGTGTTCACCGAGGCGGATAAGCAGGCGTATATCGAAGCCTGGTCACAGCCCGGCGCGCTTACCGGCGGCCTGAATTACTACCGCGCGGCCAACCTGGGTCCGCCGACGTCCAGCCAGGAAGTCGTCGCTCCCGTCGGCAACCTGCTGGTGAAAGTTCCAACGCTCGTGATCTGGGGAGAAAAGGACACCGCATTGCTGACCGGAAATTTGGATGGAATGGACAAGTTCGTGCCGAACCTAACCATCAAACGCATCCCGGATGGCTCGCACTGGGTGATTCACGAAAAGCCGGAGCTGGTGAACCAGTACATTCGCGACTTCATCCGCTAGCGGTCTGTATCTGTAATAGCCTTAGTAATACGAAGAATGCGTGCATACTGGATATGGCTATGCCACTTCCCCCTGCGGCCGGGCTCGCTCTCAGCGAAGCGGAGCGAAAAGAGTTGGTAGCACTCGGGCGCCAACGTAGCGCGAATCTGGAAAAAACACAAGCTGCAACCACATCGCGTCGAATCGTTCAAGTTCAGTAGCGATCCGCAGTTTGCGCGGAAAGTTCGCGATATCGTCGGACTTTATATGAATCCGCCTGACAAAGCGATCGTCCTGAGCGTCGATGAGAAGAGCCAGATTCAGGCGTTGGACCGGACGCAGCCGATCCTTCCCCTGCGTCCCGGATGCCCGAGCGGCAAACACACGATTACCAACGCCACGGGACTCCAACGCTGTTCGCTGCGCTGAACGTACTGGAAGGGACCGTGATCGGAGAGTGCCAGTCGCGGCACCGGCATCAGGAGTTCCTGCGATTCCTGGACCGGATCGACCAGTCCGTGGGCGCCGGCGTGGACATCCATTTGGTTCTCGACAACTACGGGACACACCAGCACCGGGAAGTGAAGAAGTGGCTTTCAGCACGGCCTCGATATCACGTCCATTTCACGCCAACGAGCTCCTCGTGGCTCAATCAGATCGAACGCTGGTTCGCAGAAATTACACGCAAGCGAATCCGCCGGGGAACCTTCCGCAGTGTCCCCGACCTCATCAAAGCTATCCAGGACATCCGGCTATACAACAAGAATCCCCAACCTTTTCACTGGGTCGCCAGTGCCAGTCGCATTATCAAGAAGGTCAACAAATTTAAACGAATTTCAGAATCAGGATACCAGCGGGGCTTCGCCCCAGCCCAACAAGCATGTAGGTCGGCTCCGCTTGCGTGCATGAGATGGAAGGTGGTAAATCACCTCCATGAAAGGGACCACCGTAAGGCGATCACCTGGCCGTAAAGGCACCCCGCAGACGGAGCCGAAATCGAAGCTACCACAGACTGTCGCCGAGGTGTTAGGCAAGCACGTGGTTTTGGAGGTCGAGTCGGTGGACCGTATGTATCTGAATGCCATTGTTCCGCGGCTGCAAATCGTCGAAGGTGCGCTGCGATTTATCCGGCAGCAGCGCGGAGCCAAGGTCGCTTCCACCAACGCTGTCGAACCGATGACGCGAAATTTTGTGGCAGCCATCGAGCGGTTCGTACGGCAGCATCAGATTCCGATGGTGAGCTTTCAGAAAGGGCAGCGCAAAGACCAACTGGCAGTCCAGATGCGAGCGCGCTTTCCCCACGCCGAAGGCGTGGTGTTCGTGGGTAAGGCACAAGAAAAATGCACCGTCTATCGCACCGAAAAGCGCCACAATCCCAAGACCGGCCGCGCCTACGCTTGGATCGTCAAATCCACCGCGCTGGTCAACCATTACTACTTCTATTGCGTCGATGAGAACTTCGGTCCGTTCTTTCTGAAGTTCTGCTCCTACTTCCCTTACAACGCCAAGCTATGTCTGAACGGCCACGAGTATGCCAAACAACAACTGGCGCGCCAACAGATCGCCTATCAACCCTTAGATAATGGCATTCGATCTTGCGCCGATCCGAAACGCCTACAACAGATCTGCGATTCTTTGTCGGCCGCCAAGATCGATATGCTGCTCCGTAAGTGGCTTCGCCGTTTGCCGCATCCCTACCCACCCGCGGACCGGGCCGCCGGCTACCGCTATCAACTCTCCATCTGGCAGATCGAACTGTCTCTCACCCAAGTGCTGGATCGTCCCGTGAGCGGCAGGATGTTCTTTGAAGACGTGATTCGCGAGAATCTCGATCTCGGCCGGCCCAAACAAATGCAGTTGATCTTCGACCGCAGCATCACCAAAGCAACTCCCGGGCCTTTCCGTACACGCGTCATCACCGACGGCGTGATTCCCTCGCTGCACATCGACTACAAAGGTACGCGCATCAAGCAATATCATAAGGAAGGCCAGGCGCTCCGCACTGAGACTACCATCAACAACACCCGTGACTTCTACATCGGCAAGAGTCTCCATAACCTGCCAGCCTTGCGCAAGATCGGGTTTCAGGCTAACCGGCGCGTGTTGGAAGTCCAGACCGTCACGCACGATTCGATCCTAGCCGAAGAAACTCTGCAACAGCTTCAGCGGCCCCGCGTTGTGGCGGGGCAACGGGTGTCATCTCTTCGGCTCGCCGATCCCACGGTCCAGGCCTTGTGGCATGCCGTGCTGATGTTCGATCTATTACCTGCAGGTTTCTCCAATAGCCAGCTGCGCGCTCATCTGGCCCAGTTATTGGGCCAACCGGTGGAGACACTCACCCAAGGCCGCATGAGTTATCACCTCCGCCGCTTGCGTCTCCACGGTTTGATCGAGCGCATTCCCAAAACCCACCGTTATCGGCTCACCAGCTTCGGACTTCGCGTCACTCTGTTCTGCACTCGAGCCTACGCCCGGATCTTCCGTCGCGGATTGGGCATGCTGGTGCCGGCCGCTTCTCCCGTTCCTAGCCCAATCCTGTGCAGCTTCCACAAGCTGGAACAACAAATCCACTCCTGGGTCGAGCAGGCTAAACTGGCTGCATGAAACTTGACTCAAATGCAACAAGTTTCTTGGCTCAAGGATTCTAGGAGGTCATCTCGCGCTCGGCGAACGCATGCGGGGCGCTAATGATGTTCTAAAGGGGGGTTATCCATGGGTTATTTCGCAACGGCACCGGCCACTTTTGCCCTTGGTGGTGCGTCCGCCTGCATGCTGTCCTGTGAGGGTTCTGCGACCCGTGTGGTCTCTTCTCTCATCCTGGTCAGGAGGCGTCCAAGAAAAGACCCGACGAAAAGCAGGCCGCAAAATCGCCGGACGATAGTGAAAAGGCGCACCCAGTGTTGCGATCCGAAAATACGATAAACTACAAAACATCGGGTAGATGGCGTAACGAAGCGTGTTGGCGCGGTTCAACGAAGGAGGTCGCTACAACGATGAAAGTTACGATTGCTGCGCTCGGTTGTATTTTTGTTGCTTTTGCCGACGACGCGAGTGTCGCGCGCAAAATGTCCGAGAACAAGTTCGCACCTCTGCCCGGGCTTCCCGCGTGCGCGACTCTGGCGGTGGAGAGCGGCGATCCCTCTAAGGCTGCTTCCGTGATCCTGTTGAAAGGCCCGGCCGGCTGTATGATTCCTTGGCACTGGCACACCCCGACCGAACAGGTCATGATCGTGAGCGGATCGGCAAAGGTGGAGATGCAAGATACCGGACAGAATTCCTCTCTGGGTCCCGGAGGGTACGCGATGATGCCGAGCAAGCACGTGCATCAGTTCACGTGCACTTCCGCCTGCGCGGCTTTCGTCAGCTCTAATGCGGCATTCGATATTCATTACGTAGACGCGAAAGGCAGCGAGATTCCGCCAGAAGCCGCTTTGTCGAAAAAGAAGTAACGCAGCGGTCTCGCGGTAAAATCCAAACGTGCCTCTTTCGAGCGGGACTCGCGTCGGACCCTATGAAATCCTGGGGCCTATCGGCGCCGGCGGCATGGGTGAGGTGTACAAGGCGCGCGACCCCCGGTTGGGCCGCGACGTGGCGATCAAGTTCGCCAGGGAGCACTTCACGGACCGCTTTGAGAAAGAGGCTCGGGCCATCGCCGCCCTGAATCATCCCAATATTTGCACGCTTTACGATGTCGGCCCGAACTACCTCGTAACCGAGTTGGTGGAAGGCGACACTCTGCGTCACTGCTTGCAGCGAGGTCTTTCGATCGAGCGGACGCTCTACCTCGCAAGACAGATTCTCGAAGCTCTCGGCGCGGCACACCACGCTGGCATTGTTCATCGCGACTTGAAGCCCGAGAACGTGATGGTTCGCCCAGATGGATACGTGAAGGTCCTCGATTTTGGCCTTGCCAAGCGGAGCTCGACCGCGGTCTTCGCGCCCGAGAAAACAGCCAGTATGGGCCTTAGTCTTCCTGGTCAGATTCTTGGGACGATCGCCTACATGTCGCCGGAGCAAATCCTTGGCCAACCCGCAGATCCGCGCAGTGATCTGTTTGCATTCGGAGTGATCCTGCACGAAATGTTGGCGGGCAAACACCCGTGGCCGCTTGGGTCTCCAGTGGACATCATGCACGCGATAGTTCACGACGATCCGCCGCCGATTCCCGACTCCTGCGGAGAATGGATCGTTCCTGCGCGGAAGCTGCTGTCGAAGAGCCCCGCCGAACGCTACGCATCGGCTCAAGAAGTGCTGGAAACGCTGGCTGTCAGTGGCATATCGCGCCCTACTGGTTCCGGAAGAAGCCTCGGCATTCCGCAAGATCCTACTTCGATCGCTGTTCTCCCCTTCGTTTTTCTGAATGAGATCGAGGAGCGCAAGGCTCTGTCACTCGGCTTCGCCGATGCTCTAATTACGGTGCTGGGCAGCCTGGAGGACATTCGGGTACTTCCGACATCCGCCATTCTGAACTATTCCGCCGGCGTCGATCCCGCGCAGGTCTGTCGCGACGTCGGCGTCCGTCACACCTTGCAAGGAAATGTTCAGAAGATCGGCGCGTTGTGGCGTATTTCGATTCAGATCTTCGATTCGACTATCCACAAGATTAGTTTTTCCGAAAAACACGACTTCAAAATGGAGAACGTATTCGAACTTCAGGATGAAATCGGGCGCCGCGTAGTGGAATCTTTGAGAACCCGATTTTCGTTGGCACTGCCGAAGTCTCGCGACCGCTACAGCAGCGACCCGGAGGCGTATAACGAGTTCATGGCCGGCCTTCGCGAAAGTCACTCGGACAGGGCTGAAACCCTAGAGAGCGCCGTCCGTCATCTGTCCACGGCCATCGAGCACGATCCTGAATTCGCCCTGGCGCACGCCTGGCTGTCCTACGTTCTGGTCAACGTGTACTATACCTTCGATCCTCAGCGCGGCCGTCTGGAGGCAGCCGAGCATCACTGCCGCACCGCTCTAACGCTCGATCCGTCCCTGCCAGAGGGACATCTGGCGTCGGCATGGATTCTGTGGAGTCCCGCAAAAAACTTCGCGCACGCCGAGGCCATCGCGGCCCTTGAACAAGCCCTGGCGGTGCGGCCCAATCTAGAGCAAGCTCACAATCGCATGTCCAGTATCTGCCTGCATATCGGTCGGCTCGAGGAGGCGCGCATCGCCAACGAACATGCCCAAAAGTCGAATCCAAAGACTCGCGCCACAAATCTGGAATTTGTCTATCTCTATAGCGGGGATTTCGCCCGCGCCGAAGAGTCCGCACAAACCTGGATCCGCGAGGGCCGCTCGACTGCTTATGGCCAATGGTTTCCGCCGCAGCCGGCGCTGTTGCGCGGGGACCTGGAACTGGCAGAGCAACGGTTGGCCTTGGCACTGGACCGATTTCCGGATGAACCGTTGATTGTGAGTCTGCAAGGCATGCTGCACGCCCGGCGCGGCGAAAGCGGCCGGGCGCTAGAGTGTGTCGGTCAGGCAGTAGATTGCCCGCGATCCTTCGGTCATGCGCATCACACGTACTATCAGGTCGCCTGCACTTATGCGGCATTAGGAAATACCGTCAAAGCGATGGCCTGGCTCGAACGAAGCGTCGAGACCGGCTTCGCTTGTTGGCCTTTTTTCCAGCTCGATCCGTACCTCGAAAACCTCCGCGGGCACGCCGAGTTCGTGCGCCTGGTGACCGGCATCGAGACGAAATACAAAGCGCTCAAGATCGGGCGGCTTTAAGATGGGTTCGGGTTTCTAGTGTGCACACAGGAGAACACATGCAGCGCGCGATCGCCGTTATTACAGCTTTTCTGAGCCTGCTAGCAGGAACCGCATCGGCCCAGAATGTGAAGGATGTTCGATCTGTCTTAGAAGCTTCTCTCCAGGCTATGGGAGGCGCCAAGCTTAAGACCATCCGATATTCCGCCAACGGCTGGTCTTCGCGAATCGGCCAGACCTACGGCCTGGCGGAGGATTGGCCGCATTACGAAGTTGCCGGCTACACGCGTGTGATCGACTACGACGCCAAGTGGTCGCGCGAGGACTACACGCGCAGGCAGGGCAAGTATCCGCTGCTCGGCAGGCCGCCGATGCTCGACGAAAACATCACTTCCATTCTCAGTGGCAATTACGCCTGGGACATGCACGGTGACCAACCGGTACCCATGACAAGTTTGTATCTGGATGGTGTTCCGTACGCTGACCTGCGGCAGCTTGAGCTGGTGATTACGCCCCACGGATTTCTCAAAGCGGCGCTCGCGGCGAAAGACGCAACGGCCATCACACAGCCGATTGTGGGTTCGTCGGACGCCGGTCTTTCGCAGAATGGGCGCAAAGTGACGATTGTGTCGTTCACGATCGGGAAGTACCGGGTCAACGGAACCATCAACGACCAGAATCTGGTTGAGCTAACGGACACCTGGTTTCCCAATCCCATTTACGGCGACATGGATTACGAGATGCGCTACACGAAGTACAAGAATTTCGACGGCGTCGAGTTCCCCACCTTGCTCCATGTTCACCAGGGTGATCCGAGATTGAACCCTGCGCATAACTATTACGAGTACAACGTCACTGACGTGAAGACCAACCTGCCGGTGACCATCATGCCCGTCCCCGATGTGGTGCGCACGGCGACGGTGCCGCCGGTCAAAGTGGAGAGCCAAAAGCTCGGCGATGGCCTCTGGCGGCTCGGCGGAGGCACTCACCATAGCGTACTCGTTGAGTTCAAGGACTTCGCCGCCGTCGTGGAAGCGCCCCAAAACGAATCACGGTCACTGGCGGTCATTGAGGAAGCGAATCGGCTGGTTCCCAACAAGTTGATCCGATATGTGGTGAATACCCACCATCATTTCGATCACGCCGGCGGCCTTCGGACGTATCTTTCCCAGGGCACGATTGTGATCACACATGAGTCGAACAAACAGTATTACCTGGACATCATGTTCTACCCGGCGCCTCGCGAATTGCAGCCGGACCGCATGGCCCTCTTCAACCCCATGTACATGATCAGCAGGCGCCCCGCTCCCATCGAGACGGTTTCGAGCCAACTCGGCGGCCCAGGCGGCGGGGCTGACCGATACGCCATCACGGATGGCGAGCGCATATTGGAGATCTTTCACGTGCAGGATATGGCCTACGAGTTGGAAGATCCCTCCTACGCGCAAGGCAACCACAGCGCCGATATGTTAATGGCTTATCTGCCTAAGGAAAAGATTTTGATCAATGCAGACCTTTACTCGCCGCCCGCGCCGGGCGCGCCGCCTCCCGCTCCAACGGCTGGGATGCGGACGCTGTACCAGAATATGCGGAAGCAGAAGCTGGACGTAGCGCAGCACGTGCCTATTCACGGACGCGTCGGGACCAATGACGAGTTCCTGAAAATCGTGGCCCCGACCGACGTCCGTTAGGGGGCTATGGGCAGGCCGGAGCCTTCGCGTAGTTTACACAGCCTGAGCTTTGATTGCCGATGGTCCAAATCGCGGAAGTGTTCTTGTGATTGGGATGGTGAAGAAACCAAAAGACCCAACCTCCAGAGCCCGTCGGAGTTCCATAATCGTTGAGATTATCTTGTGAGGCCGGATTACATTTCTCGGTGTTTAGGTAGAGTGTTGCTTCCAACGGCAACGGAGTCGGGGTATTTACGCTGAACGCCATTCCTTGGCATGCGCCGTTGCAAACTGATTTCGGATAATTCTTGAGCCAGCAGGCCCCTTGCCAAGTGACCTCAAGCCCGGCCGGTAAAGGAGTCGGGTTGGGAAGATGCTTGCCTACTTCAACGTTTTGAGAAGCGCTCATACTGCCACCGGGGCCAGCGGCCTGAAGGACATAATTCGTGGTCGAACTTGGGTTAAAGACAAACGTCCCCCCGCATTGCCCATTCGAGCAATTAGCTTCTAGACCGTTGACGTTCGCCGATGTGACGCCGCTCATCAAAAGAGTGCCAATGACTGCTTGGCCTGGCATGGCCGACGTTGGGGCCACATTGAAATAGGTGATGGCGGGCGTTTCTGTAGAAGCGCCGGCGAATTGAGAAGAATAGAGCACAGTGGGGCTGATCACGAGCGGATATTCGTGCGAATAGGCGTTGACATCAAACCCGTAGGTTTCCGGGCCGATCAGTCTGTAGCGGCCGGACGCGCTAATTCGATAGCCGTTCACTTCTTGATAGACGTTGGGTACGCCCGCCCGAAAGGTTCCGAGCGCGGTTGTTATCACCAGTGAGCCTTCCCGGTCGATCGTCAGACTGTTGACCCCTTCGTAGCGTACTGCGATGTCGTTGGCATTCCCTCCGGGCTGGATCAGAAATTGCTGCTCCAGGCCAACGCTGTTGGCTACCACTCTCACCGAGATATCAGGCCAAGCGTCTTTGTAGTCCACCTGCGCAACGGACCCGACGTGGGCTGGGTCGGCTTCCATCGCGACGTTAGGATTCGATCCAATAAACGCCTCCGAAAACACGACGTGCTTACCGCCCTCGAAAACAACTCCGTTAGCGGTGAGCGACATGGAGCCCGTTAGGGTGCTCATCTTGTATTTGACGGCCGGATCGAACTGCCCTTGGTTCTCGACGAACGTGTCAGCGGCAAGTTGTTGAGCGGGCGATCGGACGCAGGCGGCTAACAATATGGCGGTAATGGTAATGCGTCGTCTGCAGTGCATTTTAGAGTTCCTTTCGGATCTGAGTTGACTTCCGGAACAGTATAGACCACGGAACTTCGTAAATAAGCGTACTAAGACGAAAAAGACCGGTATTAATGGGTAATTGCTTTACGCCATATCACCAAAGTCATATGTCCAGAAACAACAATGCGCCGCCCGGGCTCGTGGCGCGGCGGCGCAATTAATGTTGGGAAGTTGAAGACTAACGCGCGGGTTTTTGAAGGGCGATCGTCGTAACCGGCTTCAGCTCCACGCGGTACGCCTGATACGGCACCGTTCCCAGGTTTTCCACCGAGTGCAGCGGCTGGCTGTTGGAGTCGTAGGTCACTTGCAATTCTTTCAGCTCCGGCCGCACGGTTTTCTTACCATCCTGCGTAAACCGCTGGGACGGAGGCAAGCTGAAATACACAACAACGGCCGGCCAGGTGTGAGTGTGCCAGGGTTCCTTCCCGCCGGGTGGAATTCTGACGCTCAACACGCGAACGTACTCGTTTTCAAGGACCACGGTGATGTTGGGATCGTGGATCTTGACGCCATCCGTGTCTGGTAAGTTCGCCGCTGGTGCAGGCTGGCAGTCGACATTCTTAATCTCGACCAGCAGATTGTGCCGGTCGCGATCGCTGCTCTCGAATCCCTTGCTGGGTCCTCCCTGGGACCAGCGGATCTGCACGCTTTTCCACGGCTCGTTGGGGCCGGAGGTCTGTTCGAAGAACACGCTAGGCCAGGGGTGCGTGTGCGGCGGTTCGTGGCTATGCAGCGGCACCCGCGCCTCAAGCACGCGCACCGAGTCATTCTCGAGAATCACCTTGTGATGTTCTGGCGCAGCGGCCACGGCGTCAGTGGAGTCCGTCCTGATGACTCCACAACTGGCGGCCTGTAAACCGGCTGGCAGCAGCAGAGCGGCCAATGCCACAGCTTCGATAGAGAGCATCAACTGCTGTCGAGAGTTGTTCATGGCCTACGATCTTATCACCACTACGGCTCAGTCAATTGCTGGTCGAGTGCCGTACGTCTTTTTCATTTTCCAAACACACAAACTCGATTAACTCCGTGTCGAGCATGATGCGGTGGTGCACTTTAACGGTCCAGGGCCTGGTATAGGCTTTCGGATCGTCGACCGTGATCTCGACTTCCATGTTCCCGTAATTCACCCGCCGGAACCGCTCGGTCATTTTTCCGGATTCGGTAAGCGGGCTGCCCTCCACATCCAGCCAGCCATCGCCACGGAAGCCGGCACTCTCCACCAGCAGCGTGTTCCCGTCCCATTTCCCAGCGGAGTATCCGTACCACCAGGGATCTGCATCGTTCCCAGGCAATCGGCGTCCATCTGTGAAGATCTGCCGGATGCCTGCGTTCGCTTCGTACAGAATCACGATCAATCCCGGAGTCTGGATGATCTTCCTCGGCTCGGGATGCGTGTGCAGTTGCATCAGGCCGATCGGTAAACAGTGCGCGTCGGGATTATCCTTGTTGTTCTCGGCCACGCGCTGCTTCCGGAGCGCCTCCGCCCACGGCTGGAACGGCAGACCATCCTTGAGGGTCGACCCGATATCAAAAAACTGATTCAGTCCGGGAACGCGCGCGCCAATGCCGAATGATCTGGCTTGTGCCGGAACAGGGGGCCCGGACCTCGCGTCGGGGCTGTCGACAAATCTCCAAATTCCGGAAAAATCCGGCTTGCCATCGGGCGTCCTCGGCGCCGGCCCGCTCAAGTCCGGCTTTCCGTCAGAGGTCTTCGGAACTCCGGGAGTCGGATAAGCCGGCCACTGCGCGAAGAGGCCTGACCACGTCGACGCCAGAAGTATTGCCACTACCCCGAAAACCTGGCCGAAACGGATTGGCACGTTCATGGAAAGCCCCCATCAAATTACTCCCGGACTGCTCTCCTGTCAATCGGTATTTGCACCGTCAGCTTGACTGCTCGTGGTCCCGGTGATGAACTTAAACCGTATTCCAAGCTCGCATGTGCCTCTTAAGAGCGCTTGACGTTTCTGGGATAATTAAAGAGACAATCAAAGAAGCAGGCGGGCCCGCGCCCTCCTCTCCCGAAGCATCCCTTGGAAGAATCCATACTCATCCGTGGAGCGCGAGTCCACAACCTTAAGAACGTTTCGCTCGCGATTCCGCACAATCTGCTGACGGTGGTCACCGGTGTATCTGGGTCCGGCAAGTCATCGCTGGTGTTCGACACCGTATACGCGGAGGGCCAGCGCCGCTACGTGGAGAGCCTGTCGGCCTACGCGCGGCAGTTCCTGGAGCGCATGGAGAAGCCGGATGTGGATGAGATTTCCGGAATCGCCCCGCCCATCGCCATCCGCCAGAAAAACACCACGCGCAATCCCCGCTCCACGGTTGCCACCTCCACCGAAATCTACGATTATTTGCGCCTGCTCTACGCCCGTGCCGGACGAAGCTACTGCCCAAAGTGCGGCGACCAGGTGCAGCGCGACACCGTGGATTATGTCGCGAAGAGAATGCTGGATCAGCCGCAAGGGTCGCGTTGGTACGCATTATTTCCCGTGCGCGTGGGAGGCGGAACAGACGCCTTGCGCGACCATCTTTTCGAGCTGCGCAAGAAGGGTTTCAACCGGCTCTACCAGAAGGGCCAGGTGTTCGAATTCTCCACCCCCGAATCGCTGCTCGATATCGATTTCAGCCAGCCGCTATTCATCTTAGTGGACCGTTTTGTCATATCGCCTGACTTGCACCAGCGTATCGTCGACACCACCGAGATCTGTTATCGCGAAGCCGGCGAAGTGATCTTCGAAGAGGCTACGCCCCAAAATCCCCCTCCGCTCACTCTTCGATTCAGCGAGAAGTTCGCCTGCAAGCGCTGTGGCATCGAGCTGGTGACTCCTGAACCTGGCCTCTTCAGCTTCAACAATCCGATGGGCGCCTGCCCGCGCTGCCAGGGCTTCGGAAACACCATCGATTACGACATGGACCTGGTGATTCCCAACCCCGGCCTGTCGCTCGACGAAGGCGCAGTCGATCCCTGGACCAAACCGCAATACGAGCGTTTCGGCCTGCAGTTCAAGAAATCGTCGCGCGGTAAGGTCCGCTCGAATGTGCCGTACGGCGATCTGAAAGCAGAAGAGCAGGCCATCGTAGTGAAGGCGGTCCACGATTCCTTCGCCGAAGTGGAAACCAAGAAGTACAAAGTCCACGTACGCGTCTTTCTCAGCCGTTATCGAGGCTACGCGCACTGCCCGGACTGCAACGGTTCCCGCCTGCGCGCCGACGCGCTCAACGTGCGGATCGCCGGCCAGACTATCGCAGACCTGGTGAAGCTGAACATCGAGCAGGCGTACCAGTTCTTTCAATCCCTCGAACTGTCGCCCGAAGAGTCGGCCATCGCCGACAAAATCCTGGTCGAAATCCGCCAGCGATTGAAATTTCTAAACGATGTCGGCCTCGATTATCTGACGCTGGACCGCCTGTCGTCCACGCTCTCGGGCGGGGAAGCGCAGCGCATCCAGCTCGCTACTTGCCTGGGATCGCGGCTGGTCGGCGCCTGCTATGTTCTCGACGAGCCCTCTATCGGGCTGCACTCGCGCGACACCGGCCGCTTGATCCGCATTCTAGAAGAGCTGCGCGACCTCGGCAACACCATTGTAGTTGTAGAACACGATGCCGACGTGATGCGCGCCGCTGACCACATCATCGACATGGGGCCAGGAGCCGGCGAGCTTGGCGGGAAGATCGTATTCGAAGGGTCGTATCGCAAGATCATGGCGAACGGATCGTCATCGCTCACCTCGAAATATTTGCGAGGCGACTTGCACGCCGAGAGCATCGGCGATCGCCGCGAAGTGGATCCGCGCCGTACGGTAAAGTTTTTCGGTGCGCGCGCCAATAATCTCAAGGGCATCGATGTCGAAATCCCGTTGAACATGATGGTCGCCGTCACGGGCGTATCAGGATCGGGTAAATCCACCCTGGTACACGATGTGATTTTCCAGACGCTGACGCGGCGGCTGCGAAACTCCGCGCTCGAAGGGTTTGACGAAAATCAGGACCAAAAGGCGGAAAAGGTCACTTGCCGTCGCGTGGAACGGGCGGAACTGGTGCGCGAGGTGGTCCTTGTGGATCAATCGCCCATCGGCCGTACGCCCCGCTCGAATCCCGTGACGTACATCAAAGCATTCGACCTGATCCGCGAAATCTTCGCCTCAACTCCCGACGCCGCTAAGCGCGGCTATAACGGCGGCCACTTTTCTTTCAACATCCCGGGCGGCCGCTGCGAGAACTGCCAGGGCGACGGCACCGTGACCGTCGAAATGCAGTTTCTGGCCGACGTAGAGCTGCTGTGCGAAGAGTGCAAAGGCACGCGCTTCAAGAGCGCCATTCTCGACATTCGCTATAAGGGCTTGAATATTCACGAAGTCCTGCAATTGACGGTTAAGGAAGCGCTGTCGTTCTTTTCCGAATCCAAGCGGTTAGTCGGCCGGCTCAAAGTTTTGTCCGACGTCGGCCTCGGCTATCTGCGCCTGGGGCAATCGGCGACCACGTTGAGCGGAGGCGAAGCCCAGCGCGTGAAACTGGCATCGCACCTGGCGCAGGCCACCTGCGGCGGTACGCTTTTCATCTTCGATGAGCCTACCACTGGCCTGCACTTCGACGACATCGCGAAACTGCTCGCCGCATTCCAACGCCTGATCGAAAATGGCGGAAGCATTCTCATCATCGAACACAACCTGGATGTGATTCGCAGCGCCGACTGGGTGATCGACCTGGGACCCGAAGGCGGCGACCGCGGCGGACAGATCGTGGCCCAAGGTACGCCCGAGCAGATTGCGGCGGCTCGAAATTCCTACACTGGGCGATACTTGAAAGAATATGCCGCAAACGCCGCACGTTGAGTCCCACTTCACAGCCTCGGAATTCGTACGCGATATTGTGATTGGAATGGCGGACGGCCTCACCGTACCCTTCGCGCTCGCCGCCGGATTGTCGGGCGCCGACACCACCACGCGCATCATCGTCATCGCGGGATTGGCGGAGATCGCGGCCGGGTCAATCGCCATGGGCCTGGGCGGGTATCTCGCCGCCAAGAACGACGCCGACCACTACTTGAGCGAGCTGAAGCGGGAACAGCGCGAAGTGGAGGAAATCCCGGATGAGGAGGCGCGCGAGGTGCTGGAGGTTTTCGAAACCTACGGCCTCACGCACTCCGAGGCGGTTCCCATTGTCGACTCACTGCGCCAACGGCCGAAGCAGTGGATCGATTTCATGATGCGCTTCGAACTCGGCCTGGAGGAGCCGGACCCCCAGCGCGCCGTGCGAAGCGCCACCACCATCGCGGGCGCCTACATCGCCGGCGGCCTTATCCCGCTGGCGCCATATATGCTGATTGCCTCGGCCTCTAACGCCTTGATCGTTTCGGTGGTCGCCACCATTCTGGCCCTCGCGCTCTTTGGCGCCGTCAAGGGCCACTACACCGGAATGCCGCTGGCATCGGGCGCTCTTCGTACTGCATTCATCGGCGGACTGGCCGCCGCGGCGGCGTTCGGAATCGCGCGTCTGGTTTCTGGGGGAAAATAGAGGAAGCCGTATATGTGCCCGAGTATTGCCTTAGTTCTGCTCCTCGCCTTCCAGACCAACTTCTCAGAAGACGGGTTAAAGGCGCTGGATGAAAAGCGCTATCCGGCCGCCGTAGAGAATTTGACGAAGGCCATAGCCGCCACTCCCAAGGACTATAGCCTCCACTTCAATCTTGCGCTGGCCTACAGTCTCATGGGCAAGATGGCCGAGGCGATTCCGGAATATAAGACGACGTTGGAATTGAAGCCGGATCTATATCAAGCCCAGTTGAACCTGGGCATCTCGCTGTTGCGCGAAAAGCAGCCCGCCGAAGCAGCCCGCTACTTGACTACCGCTGTCGCGCAAAATCCCAAGGAATATCGCGCCAACTACTATCTGGCGGCAGCGCTACTTGGTACGGGTGATTTCTCCAAAGCCGAGCAATCTTACTTAGCCGCGCTGGCCATCGATCCGAAATCTCCGGATGCAGAGCTGGGTCTGGCTCACGCAGTGGCCGGCGAGAACAAACTCGAAGAAGCCGCCGCTCATTTCAAGAAAGCCGCCGAGCTGAATCCTGCTTATCGTGACGATCTTCTGGAGCTTGCGTCCATGTACGAAACCGCCAAGCAGCCGGAACAAGCCATTTCCATCTACCAACAATTCCCCGAGAACCCGGGCGCCCAGGAGCGTCTCGGCGATCTGCTGCTCAAGGCCGGCCGTGCAGCCGACGCCATCCCGTGCTTCCAGATTGCGGTGGCCAAATCGCCCACCGTAGCCAATCGAGCGGCGCTTGCCGAAGCGTATCTCAAGAACAAGGAACCGGATAAAGCCCAGCCGGTGGTGGAACAGATCCTCGCCGCGGATCCGGACAACTTCGAGATTCGCATGCTGCATGGACGCCTGATTCGCGACCAGCGCAAGTTTCCCGAAGCCGCGGCGGAGTTTGAGCGAGCCATCAAGCTAAAGCCCGACGCACCGCAAGCCTGGAGCGAACTGGCCGGAGTGCTGGTGATGGCCGAAAACTATCCGCCTGCTCTGGCCGCGCTCGACCGCATCGCCTCGCTCCACGCCGAGAAGCCGGGCCACGTTTTCCTGCGCGCAATCGTTTTAGATAAAATCCGGGATTTGAAGCCGGCGGTCGAAAGTTATCAGCGCTTCTTGCAGATGAGCCAGGGCGAAAATCCGAACCAGGAGTGGCAGGCCAGACAACGGATCAAGCTTCTGGAAAAGGAGATCAGCAACAAGTGACCTTCGCGTTGTTGGTCATCCTTGCGTTCGCCGATCTGGATGCAGCCCGGTCCGAACCCGATCTGAACCGCAGGTCCGAGCTGGCGCTGATCAACGCCGACGAGAAGATCGATCAGGCCCGCGCTGCGTATCAGGCTGGGAATCAAGCCGCTGAAGAGGGGGCTATCCAGGAAGTCGCCGAATCTGTGACGTTAAGCTACGATTCGCTCGAAAAAACGCACGGCGCTCCACGCAAGAGCAGGTTTTACAAACGCGCTGAATTGAAGGTAAGCGCTCTGATGCGCCGGCTGAGCAGCTTCCGCGACGAAGTGAGTTTCGAGTTTCGCCCTAAAGTAGACGACGCCCTGAAAAGGCTTTCGGACGTCCATGACGAGTTGCTGTCCGATATTATGAGTAGGAAGAAGTAGAGGTTAAATGCCATGCGATATTTGGCAATCTTGCTGATTTTCGCCGCCTGCGGCTTGGCGCAGGAGCGCGACTTCTTGACGGCTGACGAAGTGGATCAGATTCGCGAGATCCAGGAACCCAACGCCCGATTAAAGCTGTACATTGTGTTCGCGCGACAGCGGCTGGCGCTTTTGCAGCAGTACCTGAGCATGGAAAAGCCGGGGCGCTCGGCGCTGATTCACGACACGCTGGAGGACTACACGCATATTATCGAGGCCATCGACACCGTGGCTGACGACGCACTGGTCCGCAAAACGCCGCTCGAGGTGGGGATGAAGGAAGTGGCCACGGCCGAGACCGAGATGCTGGCGACACTGCAAAAGGTCGAGGATGCAGCGCCCAAAGACTTAGCGCGCTATGAATTCGTCCTGAAGAACGCCATCGATACCACCACCGATAGCAAGGAACTTTCCGAAGAAGATCTGCATACCCGATCCACCGAGCTGGCGGCTGAGGAGAAAAAAGAGAAGCAGGATCGAAAAGCCCTGGCGAGCGCGGAAGATAAGAAAGCCAAGAAGAGCCCCGAGGATAAGCCCGGAGTCATCAAAGCCACCGGCCGGAAGCCTCCCACCTTGTACAAGCCCGGCGAGAAGCCTCCCGATCAACAATAGTCATTAGCCCTTTACGCCGTCCGCATCGCTTCCGATTTATCCCCGCCAGCGATGGCCGCTTGCGCCGCCGCCAGTCGTGCAATCGGCACACGATAGGGCGAGCAAGAAACATAGTCCATGCCCACTCGATAACAGAATTCGACGGAACTGGGATCGCCCCCGTGCTCTCCGCAAATCCCAATCTCCAGATTGCGATTCGTCTTCCGTCCCAGCTTCACCGCCATCTCGATCAGTTTTCCGACACCTTCCTGATCGATCGTCTGGAACGGATCGGCCTTGAAAATCTTCAGCTCCTCGTACTTCTTTGAAAATTTCGTATAGTCGTCGCGCGACATCCCGAGCGTTGTCTGCGTCAAATCGTTGGTGCCGAAACTGAAAAACTGCGCCACTTCGGCGATCTGATCGGCCGTCAGCGCCCCGCGCGGGATCTCAATCATAGTGCCGATCAGGTACTTCATGTTTTTCATGCCGGCCTTTTCGAGCACTTCCTTCGCAACGCGCTCAACAATTTCCTTCTGCAACGCGAGCTCTCGCTCAAAGCCAACCAGGGGAATCATAACTTCCGGAATCACCTTGATGCCCTTCTTAGCCACTTGCACCGCCGCCTCAAAAATCGCGCGCGCCTGCATTTCGGTAATTTCGGTATGAACGATGCCCAGCCGGCAGCCCCGGAAGCCGAGCATCGGATTGAACTCGTGCAGATCCTCTACGCGTTTCAAGAGCGCGGGCAGCTTCGTCTTCAGCTCGCCCACCGGGATGCCGTAGTTCTCCGACATCTTCTTTTTCTCTTTGGTGCCGGCGTGCGGAAGTGTCGCCAGGTCAACCATAAGGTTCTCGCGCTTCGGCAGGAACTCGTGCAGCGGCGGATCGAGCGTCCGAATAATCACCGGATAGCCGTCCATCGCCTCGAACAGGCCGGCGAAATCCTTGCGCTGCATCGGCAGGAGTTTTTCGAGCGCCTTATCGCGCGTCTTGGCGTCCTCGGCCAGAATCATGGCCTGCATGTACGGAATGCGATCGGCCGCGAAGAACATGTGCTCGGTCCTGCACAGCCCGATGCCCTCGGCGCCAAAGTCGCGCGCAGCAATGGCATCGCGCGGAATATCGGCATTGGCCCGCACGCCGAAGTCGCCCCGAAACGAATCGGCCCATTTCATAAACTCGACGAACAGCGGCGACTTAGGATCCGGCTCTTTCGTCTTGGCTTGGCCCAGATAGACGTCGGCCGTGGTTCCGTCGAAAGAAATCCAGTCGCCTTCTTTGACGACCACATCTTTGGCGCCCACCTTCACCGTGAACTGCTTCTTGTGCTCTTCGATATGCAGCGCACCTGCGCCCACCACACACGGCAGACCCATGCCGCGCGCCACCACCGCCGCGTGGCTCGACTTGCCGCCCACAGCCGTGAGCACGCCCGCCGCCACTTCCATGCCGTGGATATCGTCCGGCGTGGTTTCCTTGCGAATCAGAATCACCGGTCCCTTCTTGACGCTTTCCACCGCCTGATCGGCGTCAAACACCGCACGGCCGACGGCAGCGCCGGGCGAAGCATCGATCCCGTTCGCGATCTTGGTCAGTGTCTTGAGCGAAGCCTGATCGAACAGCGGATGCAGCAATTGATCCAGCTGCGGTGGGGCCACGCGCAGCACCGCCTCGCGCTTGTCGATCAAGCCTTCCTTCACCATTTCCACCGCTACGCGCAGCGCCGCCGCCCCGGTTCGTTTGCCATTGCGAGTCTGCAACATAAACAGCTTGCCGTTCTCAATGGTGAACTCGAAATCCTGCATGTCGCGATAGTGCTTCTCCAGGCTGCTGGTTATCTCGCGAAGCTGGCGATACGCTTCGGGCATCACTCTTTCCAGATCCGAGATGGGCAGCGGCGTGCGTATGCCCGCGACCACATCCTCGCCCTGCGCATTCACCAGGAACTCGCCCCAGAAAATCTTTTCGCCCGTAGCCGGATTGCGCGTGAAACCCACGCCGGTGGCCGAAGTATCGCCCAGATTGCCGAACACCATCGCTTGCACGTTGGCCGCGGTCCCAATCTCATCGGGGATCTTCTCCATGCGCCGGTAAGTGACCGCGTTCTTGCCCCACCAGGAACGGAACACCGCGTCGCGCGCCATCGCGAGCTGCTCGCGCGGGTCTTGTGGAAACGCCTTTCCAGTTTCTTTCTTCACCAGCTTTTGATAGTCGCCGATGATCGCTTTCAAGTCTTCTGCCGACAGCTCAGTGTCCAGCTTCGCCTTCACCTTCTTCTTGCGCTCATCGAAGATGTGATCGAACTTGTGCATATCGATGTCGAGCGCCACTTCTCCGAACATCTGGATAAAGCGCCGGTAAGAATCATAAGCGAAGCGAGGATTGCCGCTGGTTTTGGCCAGCCCTTCCACGCTCTTGTCGTTCAACCCCAGGTTCAGGATCGTGTTCATCATGCCGGGCATGGAAAACTTGGCTCCCGAACGCACGCTTACCAGCAGCGGGTCGGAGGGGTCCCCGAGTTTCTTGCCCATCTTGGCTTCCAGATCCGCAAGTGCCTGCGCGATCTCCGCGCTGATGTCTTTTGGAACGCTGTTCTTGTTCTGGAAATAGATGTTGCAGACGTCGGTTGAAATAGTGAAACCGGGAGGCACGGGAACACCCGCGCGGCTCATCTCGGCCAAGCCGGCGCCTTTGCCACCGAGCACGTCCTTCATTTTTCCGTCGCCATCGGCTGTGCCGCCGCCGAATGCGTAAACATATTTTTTCATGATTGCCTTTCTGTGACGATCTCCGAAAAGTCGGCGATAGTCGAGAACTCCGTCAGGAGATTCTGAAGCAGCGCAAGCCGGTTGCGCCGGATGTCGGGGTCGGGTGCGTTGACGAGCACCTTGTCGAAGAAGAGATCCACCTTGGTCCGCAGTGGCCCGATGCGCGATTCGAGCGGGAGGTTGTCCGTACTACGCATCGCGTTGTAAAGATCGAGTTCCGGGCCCGGTTCGAGAAGATGTGCATGAAACGAGGAATCGCTGAACTGGGCTTGTTTCAAGATATTCTTAATGCGTTTGAAACTGGCTGCAATCGGTTCGAAGTCGGGCGTCCTTCGGACTTCTTGAACACGCTTCAGGCGCGCTTCCAGATCGATCAGATCGGTCCATCTTGCTGCCATGCAGGCGCGGATTTCGTCATAGGCGAAACCACGGACATCGCGGAAATAGTATTCAACGCGGTCGCGCATAAACTCGGACAGCTCGGAGCTCATGCCCGGGAAGTCGAACTTCACTCTGCCTTCGACGATGATGCGCACCATGCCCTGAGCCGCGCGGCGAAGTCCGAATGGATCTCGCGATCCGGTAGGACTCATGCCGACCTTGAAGCATTCGACCAGCGTGTCCCACTTGTCGGCCAGACTGACGATTCGGCCCGCCTCCGTCGAGGGTATCTCGTCTTCCATGCTGAGCGGCTTGTAGTGATCGTAGATCGCCTTCGCGACCTCCTCAGGTTCACCCTGCGCTCGAGCGTACAAACCACCTACAATCCCTTGCAGATCGGTGAACTCTTTCACCATATCGGTGGTGAGATCGCACTTGCAGAGCAAGGCAGCGCGCTCGTTGCCCCCGAGCTCTTTGGTTAAGGCGACTACTCGCTGTGTCTTCTCGTAGTACGAGCCCAGCTTGGCTTGGAACGTTACCTTCTTGAGATCTTCGAGCCGGTCTTCGAGCTTCTTCTTTTGATCCTGATCCCAGAAAAAACGTGCGTCGTTGAAACGCGCGCGCAGCACCCGCTCATTTCCGCTCCGAACCAACCCGTCGGGATCGGCACTCGTATTCATCACCGCGATGAAATGCGGCGCCAGTTTTCCCTCGCCGTCCTCCACCGATAGATACTTCTGATGGTGCCGCATGACGGTGACCAGCACTTCTTGTGGCAGGTCGAGATAACTTGGATCGAAGCTGCCAAGAATCGGGGTAGGGAACTCGGTGATGTAGACAAGGGTGTGAAGCAGATCGGGATCGGGCTTGATGCGCGCCGTTATGCCAGCCTCAATCTTGTCGCGACGCTCGTCGGCCGAAAGAATTACGCCGTTGGCTCGGAGTTGCGAATCGAAGTTCTGGATCGTGACCGGAATCAACGGTTTCCCCAGCACTCGGTGTCCGACCGTCGTATTGCCGGACTTGACTCCGCCAATCTCGAACGGCACCACCGCATCGCCCAGCAGCGCCACCAGCCAACGAATCGGACGGATAAAACGCTCCGTCCCTTTCCCGTTCCACACCATCGTCTTAGGCCACTGAATCTTAAGAATCAGATTAGGCAGTTCGCGCGCTAGGTACGCCGATGTCGCCAGTCCTTGGGTTCGTTTGGTAAAAAGATACTGCTCACCCTTAGGAGTGGGCTGGAAACCAAGCTGATCGACGGTGGTGCCCCATTTTTTCGCGAATCCGGCTGCGGCTCCAGCGCCCGCCGATTTGTACGGGCCGGAAGTAACAGATGTCATCTCGGGCGTGCTTTCCACAATGCCCGGCACCCTCAGCACAAGGCGCCGTGGCGTAGCGTCGACGGTTATAGCGCCGCTAATCGCGTAGTCCTTAGTGAGCGTTTCGAAGCCACGCCGCAACTCATCGCGCGCAGAATCGATCATCCAGTCGGGGATCTCTTCGGTTCCGATCTCAAGCAAGAATGGAAGGTAGTTCACGCGACAGCCTCGTTCTTCGTCGCGCCGATCTCCGCCATCCAGGCACCTGCCACGCCCAACGCGAGCCTGCGCACCCGCCCGATCACGCCCACGCGCTCGGTCACACTAATCGCGCCGCGCGAATCAAGAAGATTGAAGATGTGCGAACACTTGAGCACTTGATCGTAAGCCGGCAAAACCACACCCGCCAGTTTCGTCAGACGCTGGCATTCCTTCTCATGCAGCGCAAAGAGCTGCCACAGCATGTCGACATCGGCCAGCTCGAAGTTGTACTTGGAAAACTGCTGCTCATCTTTGAGGCGCACGTCTTTATACAAAAAGCCTGGCGCCCACACGATGTCGTATACGCTGTCGACATTTTGCAGAAACGCAACAATGCGCTCCAGTCCATAAGTCAGCTCGGCCGGAATCAAATCCAGATCAAACCCGCCGCATTGCTGGAAATAGGTGAATTGCGAAATCTCCAGGCCATCCAGCATTACCTGCCAACCGATGCCCCACGCCCCCAGCGTCGGCGCTTCCCAGTTGTCTTCCTCAAACTTGATGTCGTGCTTGCCCAGGTCGATGCCAATCGCCGTCAAGCTCCCCAGATACAGATCGATCACGTCGGCGGGCGACGGCTTCAGGATCACCTGCAACTGCTGGTGCTTGTACAACCGGTTCGGATTCTCCCCGTAGCGCCCGTCGGCGGGACGGCGACTGGGCTGTACATAGGCCACGCGGTAAGGATCAGGTCCAAGAACCCGCAAAAATGTCTCGGGCGCCATAGTGCCCGCACCCACCTCGACATCGTACGGTTCCTGAATGATGCACCCGCGATCGGACCAATACTGTTTCAGCCGCAGCACGGTCTCCTGAAACGTCAGACCGCCGCTCATAAAGCTTCCAGGATCGCGGGCGTTCGCAGCTTGCGCTCCACATGTTCTTCGATCAAGCGATTCAGAGCGCGCCGCACATCGGCCGCCGTCTCTTTAGCCCACGGCCGCGCGGCCAGTTGCTGAATCGGCGTCACAAGCATCTCTTCTATAATGGCGCGCGAATCGGCGCTGATGCGCAGCTCCGGCAAAAGCCCCGCCAGCCGCACCGCCCACAGGGCGAAGTAAGTCACTGCCGCCCACACGTTGCCGCCCGCGTGCAAAGAATCCAACACGGCGATCAGCAGGCGAAAATGGCGTTCGTTGGTTTCGTTGGGTGGTAGCAACTGCTCTGTAATTTCCGCCAGATAATCGAGCGCGACACTCGATTCGTAGTTTGACGCCAAGGCGAACTGCGATTGCGTCAGTTCGCAGGAATTCAGGCTAACCAGCTCGCGATTCTCCTTTTGATAATACGAAACCGTGGCATGCGACAGTCGTTCCAAACCGGAACCGAAGTTGCTTTTCGGCCGCCGCGCCCGCCGCGCCACGCCCCTCAGCTTGCCCTGATCGCGGGTGAAGAAGCTGACCACGAGATCGGCTTCACGAAACGGATAGGTCTGCAGGATGAAGCTGTCGCTCATTCGAGCGGGCATTCGGACGAAGGCACTTTAAGTGACTAGATTAGCAGGTTTGACGCCAACTTGGCTGGTTTCACGCGAACTGAAGAGTTGTCCGGTTTCCTTGGAGAGCAGCACCCACAGGCCGTAGAAGTCCCAGGCTGCGACCAAGAGGAAGACGATCATCGCTCCCACCGCGCCGCGTCCCAGCCACACGCACAACAACACCTTCGCGACAAACGTCGCAGCGGCGGTGTATCGTGCCCATCCCTTTTGCTGAGACAATCCCCAACCCGCGAGGAAGTAGAGGCCGGAAAAGACCAGCAGAGCGATGGACATGAAGGAAGCGACAAACGTGATTCCGGAAAGTTCGTGGAACCCGGGGACGGCGTTCGACTGGGTAGGCGTCGCCAGAAAATGGCTCAGCAGCACCGCCATTACACCGCAGCCCAGCCCCCCAACCAGACCAGCCAGGGCTACTTTCTTGAGGCCCTTCGCCAGCAGGTGGACATGGCGAAGCGCGTCTTCGGAATTCTGAATGAAGAATGAACTGCCAGCCATCACCTTATGTATCGGCTTGGGGGCGTCCAGCCTTTAATACCATGGCACTGCTAGACTTTGGGCGTGACCGAGGAGTCCCTAACAGCCGGGCTTTGTGCAACTTGCGTGCATGTGCGTAGGGTGATCTCGGACCGCGGCTCGGAGTTCTATCTTTGCCAGCTCTCGAAGGTGGACCCCGCCTTCCCGAAGTATCCCCGGTTGCCGGTGGTCAAATGCTCCGGATATGAACGCGAGGCTCTCAAGGAGCGCAGCCCGTCGCGATGAGCACTTTATCCGCGAGTTCGCAAATTCGTGAATTGCTCAATCGTCGAAGCGGTCCGCGCGACTGGACCAGGATCTGTTTTCGAACTACCGTGATATCCTCCGCTCGCGCCGCGGAGTCGGATTGCAATCCCGTCTCGCCCGCCGTAAGGTGAACGTGCGTCGGGACGTCTTTGTGGATACTCGTTGTCAGGGGGACCACCAAGACCGAGTCAGCCCGCTCATGACGATTCCGCGCATCCACCGACACAATTACCACGGGCCGGCGGCCTTTTTCAGGCGGATCCGAGGGTAGCTGCACAAACCATATTTCGCCACGAAGTGGATATCGTGTGGATGGCACTTATTGCTCGCGCAGGAACTCGCCGGTGGCAAAGTCGCCCCACTCGACAAGCTCGGCTGCTTGCTGGTCCGACAGCGAGGAATAATAAGCATCGACAGACCTCGCGATCTGCGCCCGCTTCTCTTGTCGGCGAACGGCCTGTAAGATTTCCTCCAGAACGGAAGAGATGGACGCGGCACGGCGGCGCTTGCGGATCGTTTCGAGAAAGGCTATTGACTCTGGCGAGAGCGTGTAACTCTTCTTGGCTTTGCGTTCCACTCGCTTCGCTGAGGTAGGCATAATAATCCTACCTTTTATCATACCGCCGTGCGCACCAAAATGGTCGGGTTCGGGCTGCGCCTACTTCGCTAACGATCGCGCCGCCGCCAACGCTGTCTCATAATTCGGATGATCGGCCACTTCCTTCACATATTCAACATGCTTGATCGTGTCATCTTTATCCAACACGAAAATCGCGCGGCTCTCGATCCGCATATCCTTGATCAGCGTCCCATAGTGTTCGCCAAACGAACCCGACCGATGATCGGACAGCATCTTGATTTTGTCGATCCCATAATTGCCGCACCAGCGCTTCTGTGCAAACGGCAGATCCATGCTGATGGTGAAAATCTCCACGCCCGGCAGCTGCGCGGCTTCTTCATTGAAGCGCTTGGTCTGCGCGTCGCACACCGGCGTATCGAGCGATGGCACCACGCTGAAGATGCGCACGGCCTTTCCGGTGCCGGCCAAATTCACCGGCTGCATCCCGTCGTTCACCGCGTTGAAATCGGGCGCCTTGTCGCCGGCCTTTAACTCAGGCCCCAACAGGGTCAACGGATTTCCTCGCATCGTCGTCGCTCCAGGTCTCTCCATGAATTCTCCTCGGTAGGTTTGATTGAATTTCGAACTATTGTAGCAACTCGTCCAACTTCGATAACTCGTTGGTGGGCAGTTGACACGTGTAGTCTTGGCAGACGTACGCGGTGGGTTTGCCGTCCACCTCGTGCATGCTGGCGGCTGCTGGAAAAAATGGCGCGCCGGCTCGCAGGGTGATGGTGTGAGGCAAGAATCGCGCGCGAACGTGGCGCAGAAATTCACGGCTCTCGCCCGCCAGGACCACTTCCCGATGAGGACCCAGATAATAATCGAGCCCCACCAGCATCTGCGGCACCGCCACTGACTGCTGCGTAATCTTCCCCCCCAGCGCTTGGAGCGTTCGCTCGGCCGCCTCACGATACTCCGCGCGATCGGTGAAGTGCGCCAGGCGAAGCAGATCCAGCAAAGCTACCGCATTCCCCGATGGCTCGGCCCCGTCGTAATCGTCCTTCATGCGCAGGACCAGGTTGCTGTCGCCCGCCGCCGTACTGAAGAAGCCGCCGTCCTTCGGGTCCTCGAACAGTTCTCGCATTTTGCCGGCCAGCTGGATCGCGTTTTCAATGTGCCGCGCATCGAAGTCCGCTTCATAAAGATCCAGCAGCGCGCCAATGAAGAACGCGTAGTCGTCCAGGAAACCGGCGATCGCCGCATCGCCATCGCGATACCGGCGCTGCAAAACGCCCGACGTCTGGTCGAACATGCGTGTCAGAATAAACCCGGTCGCCCGCTGCGCCGCTTCCAGATACCGCGCCTCATCCAAAACCTGCGCGCCCTTGGCGAACGCCGAAATCATCAGGCCGTTCCAGGCGGTCAGGATCTTGTCGTCCAGATACGGCCGCACGCGCTTCCCCCTTGTCGCGAGCAGCGCCGCCTTGGCCGCCTGCAACTCCACCTCCGTGGCGTCATCCAAGGCCTTCCGCAAATAGAGAATGTTCTTGCCCGTAAACTCTTCGTGCGGATCATCTGCAACATTGCCATTTCGCTCAACGCCATAAATTGCCGCAAACTTCGGGAACTGCTCCAATTCCGCGGCGCTCCAGACGTAGAACGCGCCCTCGCCTTTTTCCTTCGGATTCGCTGGATCGATCACGCTATCGGCATCTTCGGCCGAATAGAAACCGCCATAGCGATCTGTCATGTCCCGCAACACATAATCGAGCGTGCTCCGCGCGATTTTCGCGTAGAACGCATCGTGCGTAATCTGGTATGCCTCCAGATAGGACACCGCAAGCTGCGCCTGATCGTACAGCATTTTCTCGAAATGGGGAACAAACCAGCGCTCGTCCACCGAATAGCGATGAAATCCGCCGCCCAGTTGATCGTGCATGCCTCCGTTGGCCATGGCCCGTAACGTCTGGAGGGTCATCTCCAGCGCGTCTTCTTTTGTATCCGCTTGGGTAGAGCCGTCCGCCGATCGCGCGTAATATCGCAGCAGAAAATTGAAAACCACCGGCCGAGGGAATTTCGGCGCGCTCCCGAATCCGCCATGCGCCGAATCGTACATGCGGCGGAAATGTTGGAACGCTGAATCGAGCGACGTCTTATCCGGAATGCCTGTCGAAGGCCCGCTGCCCGCATATTGCGCCAGCTGCGCGATCACGTCCCCGCTCGATTGCAAGATTCGTCCCCGCTCGCTGCGCCACGCTTCGGCGATCCGCTCCAAAATCGCGCCAAATCCCGGCCGCCCATAGCGAGTGTCCGGCGGGAAATACGTTCCGCCAAAGAACGGCTTCAGCCCCGGGGTCAGAAACACAGACATGGGCCAACCGCCCCCGCCCGTCGACGCTTGCACGAACGTCATGTAGATGCGATCCACATCCGGCCGCTCCTCGCGATCCACCTTCACTGGCACAAACCAGCGATTCAGGATGGTCGCCAGCTCGTCATTTTCAAACGACTCGCGCTCCATCACGTGGCACCAGTGGCAAGTGGAGTAACCGATCGATAAAAAGATAGGCTTGTCTTCGGCCCGCGCCTTCTCAAACGCCGCCTCGCCCCACGCATACCAATCCACTGGATTATGGGCGTGCTGTTGCAGGTAAGGACTCTTCTCGCTGATCAGATGATTCACGGTTCCACTGTAGCGACTTTCAGTCACCAGCCACCAGTCACCAGCCACGAGTTTCGGGCTACACTATCTTGTAACGCCACTGTAATGCGTGAGGTATAAAATGCTTCCCATGGACCAAATCCAAATTGAGCGGACCCCCGGCTCCCTCAGCGACGTCTCCATCCTCACCCTCACTGGCCCGCTCACCATCGCCACCCTCTTCGACTTTCAAACCGCCCTGCGAGCGCCCGATTTGAAGAGCACCATCATCGATTTCTCCGCTGTGCCTTACATGGATTCCGCTGGTTTGGGCGTGGTCCTCAGCCACTGGGCGCACACCCAACGGCACGGCTTAAAATTCGCCCTGGTCGCCATGTCGGAGAAAGTGCGCGTGATATTGGAAATGACTGGCGTCGGCAAACTTATGCCTTTTTATCCCACAGCCGCTGACGCGGAGAGCGCATTTTCGAGCGCACCGAATTCCTCTTCAATAGCATCTGTTTAGCAGAATTTTCGGGCTGATCACCCTGCTCGCGATTTGCGCTTAAACCGGAAAATATATTGCCACACCGCGAGTCGCGTGTGGTACCTTAAGAGCTTAAGAACTTCGTCGATGAAGGACTACATCGCGCTCACCAAGCCGCGAATCACCTGGCTCATTCTGATGAGCACCGGTGTCGGATACTTCTTCGGCGCCCAAAAGGGTTGGCACCTGTGGACGCTGCTCCACACCATCGTTGGAACCGGACTCATCGCGTCGGGAACCGCCGCACTTAATCAATGGATTGAGCGCGTGGCTGACGGTAAAATGCGGCGCACGCAGGCTCGCCCGCTTCCATCCGGCCGGCTCGAAGCTCCCAACGCCCTGGTATTCGCGATCGCAATCTCCATCGCCGGATTCGTCGAACTCTGGTTCGGGGCGAATCCTCTCGCAGCCCTGCTCGGCCTGTTCACCCTGCTCACTTATTTATTCATATACACGCCGCTCAAGCAACGCTCGCCGCACTCCACAACCTTCGGTTCCCTCCCCGGCGCCATGCCGCCGCTCATCGGGTTCGCCGCTGCCAGCGGCACACTCACCTGGGACGCGTGGGTTCTATTCGCGATCTTGTTTCTGTGGCAGTTTCCACATTTTTACGCGATCGCCTGGATGTACAAGGAGGACTACGCGCGCGCCGGCATTCGCATGTTGCCGGTGGTTGAGCCCGATGGCAAGTCCACCGCGCGCCGCATCCTCCTGTACTCGATCGCTTTGATTCCCATCAGCCTGATGCCCAAATTTTTTGCCATGGCAGGCAATGTTTATTTATATGGCGCGCTTGCCCTCGGCCTGGCCTTTCTGTACTACGGACTGCGCATTCGCTGGGATCGCACGCGGCAGCAAGCGCGGCATGTGTTGCTCGCCTCGGTGGTGTATCTGCCGGTGCTGTTCACCTTGATGCTGTTCGACCGTCCCCAATGAAGCTGTTGGCTGTTCCCGCTCTCTTGCTCGCCTTGACGGCGTGTTCGCGGCACACTGCAACGCTCGAAGTTTTCGGCAACATCCCGCAATTCAATCTGATCGCACAGGACGGCCAGCCGTTCGACAG